>Ga0209536_100003385_pt1 | contig 25651 bp, 13 predicted proteins | sample DeeMarSeWOR28_12_FD_187461 | JGI IMG/M metagenome (GOLD analysis project Ga0209536, IMG submission 187461) | Marine sediment microbial communities from White Oak River estuary, North Carolina - WOR-2-8_12 (SPAdes) (version 2) | ecosystem: Environmental > Aquatic > Marine > Intertidal zone >...
ACACTTGTTAGATAAACACCACTTCCATTTCCTGTTACGAATGATTGACAAAGAGGATCAATCCATCTAACTTCATCTTCAACAGGCTCATTTCTAGTATTAAATCTAACTTCTTGTCTTGTTTCTGTTTCTGTCTTTTGATCTGTATGATCTCTCTTTTCAATTCTTGCATTTCTAATACTAATTACATCTTCCTGGAGATTGTCTAATTCACCAGAAGCAAAGAAATTACTTTCCGCAGAAGAGTTAACTGCTCCACCAACATTCGAATTGGTTATGCTATCTGTTAATTTGAATGTTTTATTTCCAGTTTGGAACTTTGGATTCAGAGTAACATTTGGATCTGGAATGAAGAAACATCCTCTTAGTGATCCATTTTCATCACTAACTAAACGAATGCTTGTTATTCTTGCTTGAGCTCCACTGGTTCTTCCTGTTAAAATTTGACCTAATCCTATCCAACCAAGTCCAGATTGAGTAATATCTGCTAGAGAATATGTGTCAACATTCAGTAATGTTGATGTTGCAGAATAAGTGGTTTCCATAGGAGTCGATTGGTCATATGGATTAACCGCATATACTGCTGTTGGGCTGTTATATGGACCATACTTATGATCAGAATTTGCAAGTCTAAATGCAATTCTTGGATTAATTCCATCACCAACTAAAGATGGATCATCAGTAGGTAGAATACCAATTACTTGCTCTCCTTCTTGGAAAACACCGGTAATCATTTCAATTTCAATTAGTTTTGGAATGACATATTGATTAACATCTACTCCATCAAAGAATGCATAAACTCGTGTGCTTGGTTTCATTCTCTTGGCAATAAACTCAATATTCCTTAATCTCATGAAAGGAATAACATCTCTGTTTACAATCTTATTTCCAAGAGATTGTGTGTCAATACTTTCAGATACTTTATATGAAACACCTGTTCTATTAAACTCTCTATTAACAGTTATTTCTACCTGTTGTGCTTCAGATACAATATCATTTCTGCTACGAGAAACTTCAACTTGTCCAATTCCACTATCTGCAGATCCAAATCCAGGGGTTCCTCCAGCAGCCGCTGAGGCACTAGTAACTTCAGATAGGCCGCTTATAAGACTTTGTGCTGCTGGATCGCCCGAAGATATGAGTCCCAAAGCACCGTTAGAGACAATATGAGTTCTTGATCTATCAACATTTCCAGTTAATTGCCAATTGCCAAATTCACTTCTTCTCGACAACTCAACAGGACTACCTACATTTCTGGAGGATTCTGTTCTTCCTGCAAAGTTTTCTTCCCAAGCATTCCATTGAATTGCACTCCACCCATCAGCTTCTGGCGGATAAAGATCCATAAATGCCTGATAAGAACCTTCAAAAGAAACATTATTAATAGTGGGTTTGGAAGTTTCAATCCAAATATCACTGGCAGGTTCCAATTCTACACTACCTGACCAGTTAACAATATTAAATGGATTTACATTTTCTGTTCTAGTTGCAAATTTTTGAGATTGATACTCAACTTCAGTATAATCAAGAGTAATTAGATCACCAGTCTTTCTAACATTTGGATTGCCCAAATCTGTTACAAATGCAATATCAATATTTGTATTTGTTGTTGCAGTAACACCAGATATAGCACTAGATCCTAATTGCAAATCAACTGATGGAGTGTGGTGCATTGGTCTAGCTAGACCATTTTCCTTATCAATAGAACACCCCCAATTGGGATCACCAGCATTTATGAGAGAAAGTGACTTAAAGTTATCAACAAAGAATCCGGATTTAAAGCGATCTAAACCTGTCGCGGGATCTTTAATAGTCAAAGCGTTTGTATCATTTTCTAAGAGCGAAAGTGAAGTGTAGAACTCAACATTTGATAATCTACTATCAATTTTTGCGATATCTTTCATTGTATATCGCTTACTTTCAGTCTTTAGAAACTTAATCTGTTTTGCATTATAAACATATGGTGGAAGATATGCAGTTCCAATTTCTAAAGCAGAATCTTCGTTGGATGGTGGTTGTGGAGTTTCTGATGGAACACCCTGAGATACGATAAATTTGCCATCTCTTGTTAGGAAAATCTTATCGATTCTTCCCACATAATGATTATATGCAATTTCAACAATTGTTCTTGGAGTTAAGTTGAATTCTGGATGTGTCTTTGCTTCTGAGAAATCTTTACCATCAAACTCAAATGGAGATCTTGTATTTGTTGTAAGATCATAATCTTTTACTCTTGGTCTTATATCAATACCATCACTATTTCTCACATACCCATCAAAATATTGAATAAGTGGAATTGATTGATAAACATCTGCCGGATAACTGTTGATAGTGAAGAAATCTCCCCTATCACTATCATCTATAGTATATTTTTGGAATATAACTCTTATTCTTCTTTTTGGACTTGATGTTTTTGGTGCTCTAATTATTCTAGAGTAATCATAATACTCTGGTTGTATTCCATTATCAAAATAGTAATCACTAACTATATTTTTGTCTCCCAGAGAGACCGAAGTGCATTTTGCAGTTATGACTGATTTAATTGATATAAAGTCTTCATTTGCAGAAAACTTAGAATCATTGAGATATTGTACTTCTAATTTATCATTATCAATTTTGCTTACAACAATTGCTTTTGCTGTACCTAAAACTGACTGAATTACTTCTCCAATAATAAAATCACTATTTGTTCCTGAAGGGCCAGTTATATTGGATAATGTTAAAGTTGGAAGAACCGGATCATTTTCATCTGAAGATTCATAAATTCCATAAACTCTAAAGACATCCGGAACATTTAAAGAAATCTTATCATCTTCAACTCTTGTTCCATAAACTGGAGAATATGTCAATCCATTGTTTAAAGTAGTAGTTCCTATTCCAGCAGATGAGTTTCTAGATCTGGAAATTGTTAAATCTCCAATAGAATTAAACTTTTTAACTTTAGATTTAATTGCTTGTTTATCTAAAGATGCAATAAGAGTTGAATTTGTTGTACCAGTTACACCTATTCTAGCAGCATTAATGCCAGTAACAGTTAAAACTCTATTTGTAATAATTATATTGCCAGCACTTATAGGAATAACTTGACCACTAGAATTTACAAATTTATAATTTCCTGTAGAGAATGCTTTCCATCTAACATCCGGTTGATCTTGGAAATCTGCTATGCTATCTAAATCGACCGTAAATGAACCAGAACTAGCATCAACAGTAAATTGATATGTAATTTCAATATCACCTTGAGTAAGATCTACCGAAGATATATCTCTATACTTAAGTAAGTTGAGGAAAGAACCTCCATTTTTAACATTAAATGCTGGTTTTAGAACTACAACATTTGATGATTGTAGTTGTCCAGTTGGAATAGAACCTTCACAAACTCCAGAAACTGTTGTAATTCCTGTAAAACTCAACTCCCTACCGTTAGCACCAACAGAAGTTATTCTATTAAAAGTAAGGACAGTATCACCTGGTTTTGAATAAGCTAAAATATCATCTACTTTAGCGAGTCTAGATAAACTTGAATTGGATGCAGTTAAAACCCCAACAGGATCAGTTGCAAAATCTCCATGAATAGTAAATTCTGAAGCAGTATTTGTCAAAGGTACTGCAATATTTAAAACAGTATCTGCATTAAAATGCGTATTGATTCCTGTTGTTTTTGCTTGATATAATGATTTGATATCACCTAAATTATAATCAGTAACCGAAGTTGTGTAAATATTTTCTTCAATTCCATTAACAATAAGAGACTCATTTTCTATAAATCTACCAGAAACATTTGTCAATGTTAGATTTAAGTTACTAGAACTAGCATTATATTTTAAATAACCACTTGCTCCACTAGATTTTCCTTTAATATATGCGGGAACTTGTAGAGAATTTCCAACATTTCCTAGTGTATTGATGCCAACTGTTGTATAAGTTTGAATATCATATAGGTAAATTTCATATTCTGTTGTTGATCCCTGATATCTATTATCTGTAATTAGATCATAAACCCTTGCAGTACCTATGGTTGCAATTCCAACATGCCCAGTTGTTAAATCTCTTCTTCTATTTCTGAGATCAATGATGCTATTATAGTTATAACCAACAAGAGGAAATCCACTTACATTATTAATTTTTACTGTAGTACCATTGTCAATAGAAATTCCAGAAGTTGGAACTCCAACTGTAGTTCTTGGTTTGTTTACATCCAAATAAGTTGGGGAGATGGTTTCAATATCATATCCTCTAACATATGCCTTACCGGGCATTATTTGATATGTAAGAAGATCGTCCGAAGGAGTATTTCCGTCTGGAGTTAATTGGTTTGAATTATACAAACCATTATTACCCATTAAATTATTAAGAGTTTCTCTTGGAAAAACATCAAATGATCTTACAGTATAATCTCCAGATTCATCATAAGTTCTTCTTGCCAATTCATCTCTTATGATATTATAACTGCTTCTGTCTACAAACTTTTCTATAGAACCTTCATTCAATCTAATAAGTTCTATAAAATTTTGATCATTAAAGTCATTAATATCTTTTTTAAATAATGTTAAAGATATTTTTAATCTGTCAGCTCCAGGAGCTGCATAGTTTGAAAACCCTTGAGAATTATCATTTAATGATGGATCATCTAGAGAAGAAATAATAGATTCCTCAACTAGCAAACCAACTCTTGCTGAAGGTCTATTATTATATTGATCTAAGATAATAGTTTGTTTTGTTACGCTTACAAAATATCCTCTTGTGAAGAAAACTCCTTCATTTATAGTAACTGAAGATGCTTTGAAAATAGCATTTGCTGCTATAGTATTTGCAAAAGTACTTCCAGATCTTATCAAACTAGATCCATAAATTATGTTCGAAAGAGTTTGTAAAGACTCACCATCTAAAAATTCTTGATATCCGCTACTTGGATTTGATTCAGTATACTTTAAATATAAAGTATCAAATCCTTGTTCAGATTCTGCTGCTGGAATGATATTTACAACTTTTGCCTTAACCCCAGAAGTTGCCCCCCTAATCTCAACTCCAATCAGTTTATCAAGATAACTTGATACCGGAACACCGAAAAATGTCGAATCAATTTTTACCCCATCATAATTAAAATCAACACCAGTAGCTCCAGGGATGACCATGGAACCTTCTTTGAAAAAATGTTGACCGAATTTTTCGATCTGATTTTGTAATATTGACTGTAATGTTGTTAACTCTCTTGCCTGAACAGGAAATCCAGGTTTAAATAAGACTTTATGAAAGTCTTTATTTGCATCAAAGTCATCAAAATAAGGAGAAACGTTGAGATTAGTTTGCTGGGGCATATTCTTAGAATTCTATAATAATTTTGACATCTTCTTTTTGATTTTTTGATCTTGGGATAGAATCTCTGTTGTCTATATAAATTATCTCTCCAGATCTTGGTTGAATCTCTGGATTTGCTACCCCATTCACAAAATTTTGTCCGAGATTATATGTCCTACTATTTATTATGGTTGTGGTTCCATTAAAAGATGTATCTATTCCAAGACCATTTGGTGAAAGATTATCAGGTTGTTCAATAGTTAAACTTCCTCCTGGCCCAACACTTCCAGTAAATCTAAAGAGTTGATAACCATATTGTGGTTGTACTCCGTATGCTGGAGCAGATGGTCCTCCTTTTGGTTGTGATAAAACAAGACTTCTATCTTGCCAGATTTTTAGAACTTGGGTTGTTTGGTCATAAGAGGCAACTCTTCCAACTGCTGTCGATCCAACACCTATCGTTTGAGTAATTCTTTCATCATCGACAAAAGTAAGTGTTGATGATCCTGCTCCAGTTAATTTTATTGCATAAAGACCAGAAGCAGTTGAATCCATAAAGACAGATGAACTTCCGTACACCTTTGGATTTTTCATTATTCCAAGTCTAGCAAAACTATTGCTTGCAATAACATCTGGATTTTGGAACTGTAAATTTTCAAATCTACTATAAAGCAATACTTTATTTGTTCCCAATTCTCTGTAAATATCGGATCCATGACCACCTTTTGGTGGAATTATTACATCAAAATCAGCTAAAGTTGTAGTTCCAACACCTGTATGAGAAATATAATTTGTTATATCTAAAGTTCCATAACTATATCCTGACCCTTTACTTGTTACAGTGACATTAGTTACTTTTCCTTCGGATGAAACAGAAACAGATGCTTTGGCACCAATTCCATCTCCCAAAATTGGAATATTGTTATAAGTTTGTGCAGATCCATAACCAATACCAGAATTTGTAACTATAACAACTTCAATTTCACCATCAACTGCAGCACTTCTAACACTAGATACATTTGTATTTGTGCTCCAATCCTGAGGTACTGGAATATAATCAGTTGAATCAAATTTTATAACATCAACCGGGTTTATAGTATACAAATATTTCCACAAATAAAAATCACTACCATCTCCAGCTGCTTGAGGTGCTACTGAAGTATGTGTTGGTTCATTGATTGATGGTCTTCCTCTTGGATTATCTGGATCTGTTCCATTCTGTAAGCAAATGTAAACTCTATAATCTTTATTTAAAACATAGAATCTTGTATCATATAGTCTAGTTGAACTAGTTTGAGGAGAAAGATTATTTCTTGAATAATCATGTCTATACATTTCATAAGTTTCACCAGAAGTCCAAACATATTTTCTAATGACTTGTCTAACATCAGAATAGTTGATCTTTGAGAGTGCAACTATACTGTCATAGTATGAATTTTCTTGATCAAAACTATCATATGGATCTGGAATAGAAGTACTCCAATCTAAATCTATTTCATCAGTATATGGAGTTGATAAAAATGCATAATATGAATCTGATGCTGAGTTTATTCCAGCGACAAAATCAGATGCTCTTAATATTCTAAACTGATCAGTTAAAATAGCGGACATTTTTTGAAACTTTTTCTTTATTTATCTTTATAGATCAACTTTAAATGGTAGAACTCTAGTTATCATTGGAGAAGATGACAAACCAGTAATTCCATTATCATTATATGAGTTAAATGATAGTGGTGTAGTAGACCTAGATCCACTAATTTTACCCCAACTGTAAGATCCATAATAATATCCATTTCCAGAAATTTGCGAAGAAATTCCATTCAGTGATTGTACATTAGAGTACACAGTTACTGTTCCTGCAATACTTACAGAGATATCATCAACTTTATAAACATTATCGATGAAACTTGTTCCTATTCCAACTACTGAAGAAGAATCAGAAGCATCAATAGAAGTTACTCCGTTACCAATGTTTGAATCAAATACCATAAAGTAAATATCAGTAATAATTCCAACTGTTCCGGCATTAATTGATTCTGTGTTTTTAAAGGTAAATTGTATCATAGGTGAATCAGTTCCAATGCCAGTAGAACTTGTTCCAATACCAATAATCTTTCCATGTCCACCGAAGACGGAAACATTTGTTATGATTTCTCTCTTTGTGAAAGAATTTCCTACACTTATTGGATCTTGAGAAATAAGTTCAATATCATTGCTATCTCTAGAGTCAATATTAAAGTTTGCGGAAATTGCATCTACATATAGATCAGTATCTGTAGTATTAATATTTCTAATTAATAGAGATTCTGGCCTAATTTCTGGTTCCAAACTCAATCTCTTATGAGAAATATACTCACCACCAAAAAGAATATCTTTTGACTGTTTAATCAAAGATGCAGGTCTTAAGAGCGATTCATCATCAGAAATTCCAAAACCACAATAAGTAGAAGATCTAATTGAGTTTGATGAATTAATTCCTACAATAGTTCTTGCGCTTTCTGCCTCAAATCCATTAGTTTTTGATAGATGAACATTATCGCCAATTTCTAATGGAGCATCAATGTCCACAAATGTAGTGTCTCCAACATTACCTTTAAAGAAGAATATTTGACATTCATAATCTACTTTTGGTGGTGAAGTAAAGGTTAACTGAGTTCCTCCAGTGAATGTGTAATCAATTCCGGGTCTTTGAATAACTCCATCTAGAAGAACTATTAGATTTGCTGCCAAATCTACGGCACCATATACACCTTTTTCTATACTTAGTGGTTCAACACCTAAATCACCTTGTCTTTGTAAAGTAAATGTCCTTCTAGTTCCATTAAACTGACTAGAAATATCAACAATCAGTTCTAAAATTCCAACATTCCATGCTGCAAATTTATCATACCATACTGTATTAACAGTAATTTCAAATGGAGAATATGATGGAGAATTTAGATCTGTTAAAATTCCAACAGGAGTTAACATATCCCCAATTCTATATCCATATCCAAAATTAGTAATTTGAAAATCAATTACACTGGATCCTTGACCAACTACTATAGATGCAGATGCACCAATTCCAGTTGCACTACCAACTAAAGCAATGTTATCATATGGTAAAGGAGAATCAAAAATTACTCTTGGGGGATTTGTATTTGTGTATCCAATTCCACCATTTGTTATTACAACTTCGGTAACTATACCTGCATTAACAACTCCATACCCAACTGCTCCAGAACCACTACTCTCAGGGTCATCAAAATAGATAGAAACTGTATTTTGAGTATAACCTGATCCTGGATATGTATAATCACTATATCCAGCACCAACTGAATAATATGATGTTCCAATGTAAACTCCAGTAACTGTTCCTGAAGTAGAAACAGTTGCTATGCCAGAAGCCTTTATTTGAGGTTGATATCCAAATCCTTGAGTTGATCCTACTGAAAGAATTATCCCTCCCCTTGGAGTATCATTAGCATTTACATCATATGGAATAATAAGATCATTATTGGCAGAATCTTGTCTTCCCGCAAATGATATTTGAGTTCCTATTCCAGTATTATTTTCAATTTCATAATCTATTGTTGGTTTTTGGAAAATATTTCTAATTAAAACAACGCTATTTCCACCTTCAGTTGCAGCAAATCCAACAACATCATTTCCTTCTTCTGTAAGTGTAAATGTTCTGGCAATACCAGTAAATTGTGTCGAAATATCATCAAATATTTTGTTAGTCAAATAATCAGATTTTTGGAAGAATCTTCCTTGGAAACTGGAACTCGATCTTAGTAAAGACTTTGCTAAGAAATCTTCACCAACTTCATTAGATCCAAATGGAGCATCTTTGAAATAAATTATATCCTTTACGATATTATAATCTCCATTATACAGTCTTACTGTATCTCCTGCAGTATGTTCTTGATCATAGTCGAGGTTTGTTCCCATCCAAGATCTTCTAACTATTAAATCATTTTGATTTGGAAAGTTTGTACTCTCAATATACATGAATTCATCATTTATCTTTATAACATCACCTTTGGACATTGATGTTATTCCAGAAATATTAAATGATGTAGTTAAACCATTTAAATTGTCATTTAGTGTATATGAAATTGGAGTCCATGTTACTGGTTGCTGGATGATATTATCAATTTGAATAATACATTTTTTATTTGCATCTATTGCATCAAAAGATTGGTCGAATGCATATTCATAAGAGTCTATGATAGTTAAAGCCACTCCTGCAAGAGCATCTGATCTTGAAGTTGATATTTGTATGCTATTTTCTGAAGTTTTTATGGCAAATACCGTGTCTGGAAGTTTATCTGTATATCCAGTTCCAGTTTGTACAGTTATTCTTTGTGTAGAAATACCTGCATAATCATAATTTATTTCTTCTCCGGTAACAAAGAAATGATCACCAGCAGAACTGTCTGACTTTGTAAAAGTTATTGTGGAAGTGTTGGTGTTTATTCCTGATGGCGATAATTGTTTTGAGAACAAACTATCACCAATATGAGTCAAATTGAAAGAATATCTATATCTTTGCAGTCTTTCGATATATGTAAAGTCGTCAACAAATACATCAACATTTGAGAATATAGAACTTCCAGCACCAGAAACTTTTTTAAACTCTTCAGAAAAGACTTTAATAGTAGTTCCAGCTCCTGCTATTGGAGTAAACTCCAAATTCAAATCATCGTCTCTAACAACAAGATCAAATGTTCCCAATCCACAATAAGTAGGACAATTTGTTAAATTTCCATAATCGTTATAGAAAGTATTTCCATTATCGTCATGGAAACCTAAAATTGTTACAGTTTCATAATTACCACTATCAGATCCAACTTGTATATAATATTTTGCCGAACGATAAACATTCTTATCAATAGAAACAATTGTTGTTATACCTGGAGATCCACTTGATGGAATATTAGTTAGAGTTGATCTCAATCTAACAGTTCCTTCTGTTGTGGCAGATCCAACAAAAATAGTTGTTGTTCCAATTCCTGTTGTTTGTGCTATTCCTACAATATAAAGTTTTCCTGTAATATTTGAAGTTGAAATTCCCGAATCAAGTGTGAAGTTAATATTTAAATTACCAGAAGAATAACTTGTATCAAATGTACCAAGATCTCTAAAACTGTTTATTTCTCCATAAAATTCAGTATAGTCATTTCCCGAGCTATCATACATAGAAAATCCTTCTATTGACTGATAATCTTGGATACCTGCTGGTAGAATAGGATTTGCTGTTGGAGTAGAAACTTGTGCAATAAAGTTTAATGACTGGTATTGTGTCGCTGCAATACTTACAAGGGTTTGCGAAACTCCTGGGGATGCACTGAATGAAGTTGTATGACCAATTCTATGGGAAAATCCCAATTCATTAATCCCATAAGGAGTTAAATCATCTCTGATAGATACTCGGTACACCTTAATAAACAGATTGACATCCTGATCATATGGTCTGAATCTTATTTCAATAAATCCTCTATCAACCTGAGCTTCAAGTGTGCCAAATACTCCATTATTAAAAGTACCTGTATAATCATTAATAAAAATTTCAAAATTATTGTGATTTAGCATGAACTGTGCAAGTTCATATTCCTCTGTGTTTGGATTATAGAATTGAACAACATACTTGCATGTTCTAAGAGTATTTCCGAAGAAACTGTCAATTACTGTATAAACTGAAAGGTCTGGATTACTTCTAAACTCTCCACTTATATCATCAATAACAACAACCCTATTCTTATCACTCCTAAAGTAATCTGTTAAAAGTTTTCCATTAAAGAATATATTTCTTGAGCAAGATCCTATTTTATCTTCACTAACCAAATCAAAATCATGGATTCTATTTACAGAAATTTCATTCTTCAAGTCAACAATAGAAACTATGGTAGAAATTCCGGAAGAAGTTGATACAAGAGTAGGAGAAGACTCTACTACTAAATCACTAAATCTCTTAAATCCCGAAGTATGAACTAAACTTGCAACCTTTTCATCCCACTTTTCAGAATCTTCAGTTCCTTTGATAGAATATGAGAATCTTTGATAATAATTATTATCATGCAACCTTTGAGAGAATTGACCTATTTTTCCAGTATCTCTGGAACTTCCCAACCTCTTTGTTGATAATGCATCAACTTTGAATAGTCCTTCTGGAGTTGTAATGGATCTAACTACACCTATATTACCAGAAGATTTTCCGAGAATAGAATCACCAACATTAATTATTGGTCCAGAAATTTTGCTAACTCTTAACTTATAAGTATCATTATCCCAACCACCATTTTCAATAACAGTTGCTGAAGTTAAATTATCTTCACCGAAAGAAACCATTTCACCTTTAGAGAAAACATCTTCATTTTTACTTTCTTTAAATACTAATTCGTATGATGGAAGGTAACTAGACTTTATTATTCTTCCGTAAGATGATGTTGATATACCTGCAGATGTTATTCCAGCAATACTATATGAAACCGTTGCCGCATCTGCCACACCTTCCGCAGTATTAACACCAACAACAGTAAACATTTGATATTCATAATCTGATGAATTATATCCTGTTCCTGTATCACTTATTACAGAAGTTCCCTCAACAAAAACTTTTTCACCCAAAACGAATGGATAAGATGTACTCGTAAATCCTAATGGAGGAGTTTGTAGTCTTGCTGTGGCAATTTCACTTGAAGTATCAAAAGAAAGATCCAAAATATCAATTCCATTATCATTATCTGTTGTTATTGGTATGATATTATAATTAGAAAGTCCCTTTCCAGAACTAATAATATTGACACTAGAAACAGATTGTCCGGAAAGATTTAAAGATGCTATGATACTATCATCTAGTTTTTTAGTTCTTGTATCATAAAATATTATGTTGGGACTAATTATATAATTTCTTCCTCCATTCAAAACCTTTACACTATCCAGTGAATAGAAATCTGATAGTTCTAAAATAGTTGGAACATCTGCAATTGGTTTTAGAGTTTTGTCTGATGGAAATTCAAATCCAATAGAGTCAAAATCTACTTTTTTAATTCTTCCAATATTAGATCCATTCAATACAATATTTGCCCCAGTACCTTCAGTAGATGCTATAGAAACAAATTTTGGAGACTTTCTTAGATAATTTGATTTTTGGGAAATTCTGAAAGAATCTATTGGCCCAAAATAACTCTGAGAATCGGTGGTATAGTTTCCGTAAGATAGTTCAGTTTCATCATAATAATTTCTCTCTGGTTTTGAGGTTAAATTAATTGTAAAAGTAGAGTCATTCTCACTAGTAATATTATAATTTCCATTATATTGACTAAACAATAGATCAATTTTATTGGAATTCAGTGGTTTTGGACTTCTATCTGGTAAAATATTCAATTTATCCAATTCATTGTTTATTCTAATATTTTCAATGTTTGATGGTTTTAACTGATAGTATAGATTGTTTGTAAATTGGTCATTTAATTTTAGTATTACTTGGGCATTTGAATCAACTCCAGGAATACCGATTCTTTCAATTTCAACTTCATCTATAGTTTCCGTAGACCCAAATTCAGTAATGAAATCAGAATCTCTATAGAAAACTAATCTAAGATCTCTTAGAGATGGATCAGAAACCCCAAATCCAACAGAATTATATGCATAAACTTTAATATATGGATTTACTGCAGATAGAACATGATCCGATCCAGTTGTAGTCAAATCTATGGATGAAACTGGATAAACAAATTTAGAATCATACTCATGATAAGTTAATTTGAATGTATCATCTGTCAATTTATGAACATAGTAAATTGAATTATCAATTAGAGGATCTGCTGGAGTTGACGATTGATATAGAACCCTATCTCCACTAGAGAATCCGTGATTTGATATTGTAATGATATCAGTTACAGTATTAATTCCGGAAGAAGAAAAACTCTTTGGGTTAAAAACTGCTTTTCTTATTAATGAATTGTATTTTACTTCGTATAATTTTTCTGTTATATTTGATTCTAATTTTAAGGTAATGAAGTCTCCATCAGATAAATTGTGATGCTGAGTCGTTGTTACGATACCAGTATATTTTTTAATTCTACACTGTGGTAGATTTTTATCAGTTTTGATACTATGAACAGAACCACTTCCATATGTTGTAAAATATAGTGGGCTTGGTGCTGTTATGGTTCCTGGACCAACAAAAGATCCATCGCTACCAATTCCTATTGGAGTTGTAGATATTCCTAAAAAGTCAGTACCAAAATTAATAGCATAAACTAATTGCTCATCACTTAAATTGAATGTAGAGGTTCCATCTGTTGTAACTCCTAAAGGACTTCCCCCGTTAGAAGAATAGATTATATTTTCACCCGTCCTTAATCCATGATTTTCTACATAAATTGATTGAAGTTTAACTTCTCTAGTTGAAAAAGTCGTAGTATCAATTCCAATATAAGAAACAAAGGTAGAAATTCCAACTGTGCCTAATCCAACAGTTTCTGTTGGATTAAAATAGTACTGTTTATTTTTAGTAGAAGCAATTTTAGATGCTAAGTTTTGCTTAAACAAGAAAATAGTTCTACTGTCTAATGAAATTAATGTTCCTAGTGTATGAGATGCTCCTACAGTTGAATCATGCCCTCTTAGAACCCTTATAGAATTATTTTTATAATCTATTCCAGTTACTTTTAACTTTTCACTTTCAAGTCTTATTATATCATCAACTTCTAAAGAAGATCTAATTAGAGAAGTATTTAAGTAAATCAGAGTGGATATTCCAGTTACAGAAGTATCTCCAATAGCTACACTCAATTGAGAAGTGAAGGAAGATATTCCGATAGTGTTAAATCCCTCAATCTCTTTAAGACTATTATCTGCATCATATATTTGAATCAAATCTCCATTTTTAAAATTGTGAGGTTCTGTAGTAGTACCTACAACAATTCCATCCTTTCTTAAAGAAATTTCAACATTATTATAATTTAATTCTTCGAAAGAAATATGGGAAATTCCTACTCCCAAAACTCTATTGACACTGGAAACAACAGGAATAATAGAACCTGTTTCACTTATATCTACAACTACTTGATCACCAGATTTATAATTTTCTCCAGAATCGATTATTTCAATACTATCAACAGACCCATTAGTCGTCTGTAATACTTTAGCATCTATAACTATTTTCTTTTGTGGTTGTATGCAATATTCATAAACACTATTTTTCTCATTAAACTTGTATGGGAAAGTGTTTCTAACTAAATTTAAATCATTTAAATCAATATCTCTTTGATTAATTTTTACATCAAAATTAGTTTCTATTGGTAATGAATGGTAACTATCGCCAATAACATATGGAAATTCTGGTACTTTAAAATTATAGAATCTTGATGAAGAATCTTTAACTTCGATCGAACTTAAAGTTGCAAAATATGCATATGTTCCATTTGGAAATTCTGGAGTTACGCAAAATCTTCCATTATGAATATCCAAATCTCCCGTTCCTTGATATTCATAATCATCGACAAAATATCCGGGTGGGAATGTTGATGTAGGTGGTCCATTTAATCCTCTGCCAGAAGTGGAACTTACAACTAACTTATATCCACTTTGTAGTAATTTTATTCCTCCCCCTATTCCATTTGCATAACCATATGGTCCATATATTGGGTGACCATCATATGCCCAACCAATGATAGGAGAGTGCTCTGTTCCAGAACTTCTATCAACTTCAACACCCGTTATACTTAACTCCAAATCTGGTCCAGATCCAGTTCCGTTGTCAGTTATTAGTGATCTTCTTAGATTTCTTGGTGCATACAAAGATGCATACTTTATACCAAAATCTGAGTTTTTACTACCAACCAGTATTCCATCATCAGATGTAAATCTATTGAAATTTTTTGAAAATAAATTGATTGTCCAATTCTGAATTTTTGGCCTTAAGATACACCCAGATCCAACTGATTCAACATTTAATGTTGTTTTTGAACTATATCCAATTCCTTCGGATACAATAGTAACAGATTCTACAGAACCAGACGAATTCAAATTTGCAGATAAAATTGCCCCTACACCACTTCCCAGTGGATCATCAATGATAATGTTGGGAGGTGAAGTGTAGTTGCTACCACCTTCCTTCACATTAATAAACTTTATAAATCCATTATTAATAATTGGTTCTAATATAGCACCAGATCCATTCTGTACCAAAACTTTTGGATTTGGTACATAAGATGAATCATAGTTTACAATACTATCCGAAGAACCATAACCAACACCACCAGATGTCAATGAAACTGAGGTTATTTGACCGGTGACAATAGGTGATAAAGTGGCAGAACCTCCATAAGTTGCAGCTATACCTGTCTTTGATTCTACTATAATTTCGATAGGAGGATAATCAAATATATGAGTTCCTAATCCACTGTCAGTAAAATTTAAAAATCTTTGTCTGGTATAATTTTCTGAAGATAACGATGTTGCTACTCCAGCAGAAGATAATCTAAAGTTATCATTATCAAAAACTGTTACTTGATAATATTGCGATGATGATAGTCCAGATATCGGTGTTGATCCTTGAGTATAAGTGTATGTTACATAATCTCCATTTTGGTAATTATGATTCTGAATATTTACTAGATTATCTGCCGTATTAATTCCCGCAGAATTTACTATTCTTTTCTTACTCCTATAATCAGATCCCCCAGATTCTACAATAACATCCGAAATAACCTTCTTTTCATATACTGATTGGAAAGAATGTATTCCAGTTCCAAATCCTACAATATCAATTTCATTTACTTTGTTTAAAGCATCATTTTCTGTTAAGTGTAATTTAAATTTAACATCGGAAACTGAAGAAATGTAATAGATTGAGTTATTAACTAATTGTGTAGAAATTCCTGATGAAATTAATATTGGTCTATTACCATTAGTTCTATAGACAACTTTATCTCCTTCCCTAAATTTATGCTGATCTTCTATTCTAAAAGTATTTTCGGAAACATTAATAATAGAAATAGTAGATCCAGCAGAAACATATCCAGTTGGGGATGAATCAAATTCAACTTTATGTGCAACTGGATTAAGTCTGGCTTTTAATTTTGCTCCAGATCCATTTCCACCTATTATTGTTATTTTTGGTTCTTCTAAGAAATCAAATCCAGAGTTTATAATTTTAACTCCCTTTACGGACCCCGTTACTGCAGGATAAGCTTCTGCTCCTGTACCTTTAACACTCTGGATTTCAATATTTGGTGGATTTATAACATCATATCCATCCCCAGGTTCTAAAATATCGACTGATTCAATTTTTCCATAGTGAATCTTTTGTGGAGATTTATAATTCAGCAATTCAACACCGTTCACAAACATTCCAATCCCATCAGTTGGGGTTGTTTGAACTGATGATGGAGTTTTAGTAGTTCTAGTGAATTGTTTTAATAGTTTTTGGCCTTTTATTTCTTTATTAGCAAATTCTGATGGAATTAGTTGATGATCATTAGATACTAAAGTTCCACCAAAAAGGTTAATAAAACTATTATCTAAGACACCAGTTCTAGTAGATGTTAATTTTATTGTATTATTATCAACCCTAATAATATAGTATATTCCCTCAGATAGGTTAGATAATGGAGATGTTCCATTTTTTGTTTTATAGTAAACAGAGTCTCCACTGAAAAATCCATGATCTGTAATGTTTATTTCGCCAAAAGAAACATTTGATAGAGAAAATTCTCTAATATTTTTTCCAAGTTCTATTGTATAAGCTGGTAAAGATTCTGAAACTACTGCTACAGATCTATCAGAATATTCGTATGTGTTTTGAACATTTGCAATTAATTTGGTTAAATTTGATTCACTATGATCTAAATTGTTTGTTTTTCCATATAAAATTTTTCTTCTCACATCCCAAACCTGATCATTTGATATGCCACTGCTTGGCATATTAATTGATATTGTTTTTCTGTTGTTTATAAACGATACTGTTCCTGTAGCAAAAACAGTATTGGTAATAACAGAAATTAACTCCACTTCATCATTTAATCTGAATTGATGATCATCATATGTTGTTAGTTTGACAGTATCTGCCAATGCACTGTCTATATTCGATACTCTACTTCTAGTAGATACATTGTGAACCCAAGAAGAGAAGTAGGAATCTTCCGGATTAGTAATTCTTCCTAAAGATTTTACTCCTATTGGGTCGTTGACTAAAAGACCATTTGCAAAACCTTGTTGTTGTATAAAATAACCATCAAATGATGATCCATCCAGTAATGGATTATTTGTTTCACTAATTACACCATTAATTTTATTTCCAGATATTGATCCTACTATTTTTCCAGTTATAAGAAGACCATCCAATTCGGTATTAGTTCCAGATATAGTTCCACTTCCAGATAGAGTGTCAGAACCAGTTACAAAACCAGATCCAGCAATATTTCCAGTAATAGATGAACTTGCAGATCTTACAGTTCCATACAATTGACTAACTGATCCAATTTCATAATCACTCAAAACACCAGTAACTACTAATTCAACCTTTTTAGTTGGATCATTATCTTCATAACCATAAACAATAACATCTGTTCTAACGATACTACCACTAGAAAATTCTCTAGATGGAGAAGTACAATCGATAAATTGATTTACACTTTTGCTTGAATAAGTAATTTCTTCATATCCATTAGAATCTTCCAATACCAATTTTCCTGAAGATGGAAAAGAGACTGTAGAATCTACTGTAATTACATTTGTATTTGTTGTAATTCCACTTATGGCATATGTTTTTGGTGAAATCGAGAAAGATCCCTCAATAGTTCCTATTGTAAAAGAATCTCTGTTATATCCAGAAGAAAGACTTATAATATAGTATGGAGTTACATCTCCATCTGATGTTGATGAGTTGGAAACAATGTCTCTACCCGATAAATTTGTGTTATATCTTACGGTTTCAACATTAGAAATTGATCCAGAAGATTTTACAACATCGGGAATGTTACTATTAGCATCTTGGAATAAAGTATAACCGCGCAGCTTGGTTGGATCGCCACTCAATCTTCTACATACCAATTGCTCAACAATTTCATAGTCAGAATCGGAGGGTTTTATTAGATATTCTTGCGGTTTTATTACTTCTACTTCTTTTCCATATAGAACTCTAAAGAGAATTTTTACAGATTCGTCAGTACCTTTTGTTCCGTAAAAATCTTTTACTTGTTTAAAGAAATTTCTTTGATCAATGCTTGAATCTAAAGTTCTATTTTCTAATCCAGGAGCAAATTGTTTTTTGAATTTTTCAAAGAACTGATTTATAAAAAGAGCACTTAAATTTGATACAGTGGAACCAGAAGTATGTGAATTTGCTTCAGTTTTAGAAAAGGTGACTTTTTCAGAATTTAAAGTGGACTTTAAATTATCTATTCCACTAAATCCACGAACACAACCGATAAAACTATTAGTTGAAATGCCAGTATATGTGATAATTTCATTATCAATTTTTAAAAGTCCATAAGAACTTGGCCATCCTGCAGTAGAACTAACATATATGGTAGAATCGGACTCAGTAATGTTTTGAGTAAGGGTAGTTCCAGAGTTTACTACACTTGGGGAATATGTATCTAACTTCTTATAGACATCAAGGTTTGATGCAATATCAATTGGACCACCTTGAAATTCTTGTGATATGTAATATTGTTTAAGAGCATCAACAAATCTTGGATTTTGATCCGAAAAAAATCCTGGAATATGTGACTGGATTATTTGATTTATTTTGACTCTTTTATTTTCCGTCATGCTCTGGTATATGTAGTGGTGCTAGGATAAGATGAAGTTGGTACATATGATGAACCTGATATTGAGGCTCCGCTTGTTATTGTATCAAGAATCATTGTTGTAGTGCTATTTTGAACACTATATTGCACATATAAATCTTGTTTTCCAATAACATCATTCGATTCTGGAGAGACTTCAAATTCTATGATATTTTCTGGTTTTTCAGTTGATGAAATGGATATAGTATCTATAAGAATTTCTCCAGTGGCATAATTAATTGTTCCTGCATTCCTTTTAACAACAAAAACTGTACTATTTGGAAGTAGTTTAAATATAAAGAGTCTTCCTTTAGTCGAAGATGTAGGTATATCGCTAAAATAAACAGTTCCAGTGATTCCAGAAACAGTAAATCCTGTAGTTTTAATATTATATCCACCCGGATTTACATTGAAAGAGTTTCCAAAACATAATTCATATTGAGTATATACATTTCTATTGGATCTCAAATTTCTAACCATCTTGACTGTGGTTATATTTGAAACAATTGATGGATCACTTTGATCAATCAAAGAAGTTACATTACTAAATTTAAATCTTCCCCCAAATTTATTAACATCGATGGATTGAGAATATGCACTTAGAGAATTAACAACTCTACTTTTCAATGCATCAACATCACCAACAAAAGATGCATTATAATATACGGAAGATTTTGTCTCTACAAAAAGATATTTTAGATCTATTAATTCTGGAACGATTCCAGCTATTGAATAATTTTTTAATGAACTTAAAATTTCTCTTTTTGTAAATGATGAAAGATAGTTTGAATTTTTTGGTTTTATTGCAATAAAAACTTTTCCATACTGTGGCGGAGTCAACTCTTCTCCACCATATGCAGAAACCGATTCCGCATTATCGTAAATGTATGGAATAATACTTTCATAGTCTCTTGCTGTCACTGCTCTGTATTGGGAGGAATATAGTCTTGGTGCAAAATACTTAATCGAAGAGATGGATTCAATTTCTGCACCATCTCTTGCGGCCGTGACAGTAGTAATATCTGATATGGTCTCAGTTATTGTTGTAGATTCACTACCATTTGCATATAAAATGCCACTAAAGATGAAGTTTGAAGCGCCATTGCCTTCTACTCCAGATGTTGTAATATAAGTTGCAATAACATAATTATTATTTTCTAATTTTCTTCCAATAATTCCATCTCCAAACAAAATTTGATATCTTTCATCAAGATATTCTTGAATCAAATATGTGTTGGAATCTGCTTTTACATTAATTATGTTATCTATTAGATTAAAATATCTAACAGTTGATGAACCCTCAGTGTCTAATACTTTAACTCTTAATGTGGAGGTGTCTACAAAAGGATTATCTAGGATATATGTATTTTCTGGTTGACTTGTATCTATAGTCCAAGTCTGAGTAGAAAAAGATCCTTCATAAATTGTAATATTCGAAAATGTTGCTACATTTGCAACGACAGGAACTGTAATATCTTCTGGAATACTAAATTTTAGGTTGGTTTCTGTTCCATTTCCAATACAAACAAGACCTGCTTTAAGAGTTACTGTTCTATATGTGTCGGGTAATCCAGAAACAGTAAAACTAATCGTAGATCTTGCAGATCTCCTTGATCTTGGAACATATCCAATATTTCTTGCAAGAGAAACGACATTTTCTCTCAATGTTGCGGAATCTATGAAAGATTCATTTGCAATCATGTTGGAATTGTATGCAGTCAAATATGTATTATATGCCAATATATTAATCAAAACCGAAAGATTTGAACCCTCATAGTCAAAATCAGTAAATGTAGTATTGGCTCTGAGATAGTCTTTAATAGACTCTTTTATCTCATCAAAATCTAGAGTTGTGAACTGTGTAAATGGCATTATTTTACTTTATTAGCGGGAAATATTAAAAACAAAACTAGCAGATGCTACTCCACTTGAAACTGCACCAACAATATAGAATTGAACAGTGACTTCTACTTCATTTTCATCTGGTTCTGCAGTAGGATCAACTGCAACAACTTCTATTCTGGGTTCCCAGAGTTCTAAAGCCTCCCTTACAGAACTTGCAAGGGAGTCTAATGTAATAAAATCAATCTGCTCAAACAAACTGTCAGCAACTTTACTCCCGAAGGTGGGTTCAAATGGTCTTTCACCTAATCTTGTTAGCAAAATATTACGCATAGAATTAGTAATTGCCCTTAAATCGGTCAATTTTCCAATATCTTTTGTAACAGGGTGTGATGAAAAGGATAATGAGAGGTCACTATACAGTGCCATTTGTTAAATTATAACTTTATTTTTTTATTTATTCTAGATTTTACCGAAATATGGTTCAGTTCCATATTCCCAGTCATCATAATCTTCATCATTACGAATTTTTTCATGAAGTTCGCTTTGAATTTCAAAATTATGCTTTTTTGGTGTCAAATTATCATTTGCAATTTCACGAAGCATTCTTTTTTGACTTAAAGAACCATAATCTGTGGTCAATTTTGTTGTTCCCCACACCTCTTTCATATATTTTGAGTCTCTGTCTGAGGGTTGTCCCATTTTTGCTCTCCTGATTGGTTAGAATCAGAACTTTTTACGGGGTTGCTATCCCGTTCTTTAGCAGTTTTCCAAAAATATTCATCTTCACGACCCATTCCAAGGCGATCAAATCCATTTTCTACCTGATAATACTTAGTAGAGACCTTAAAATCAGGCATTTTAGGAGTTTCTGGAGTCAAACTATTGTCATAGATTCTCATTCTATTATTAGGATACAGTGCGAACTGTCCATTTTCAAGTTCAATCAAGTTATGTGACTTATGTTCTGCTGGATTTTCACTTGTAGCCCAATCAACCATATCAGGATCACGATGATAATTGTCTAATGTGCAAATATAACTGCCTTTCATGATTCCATGATCTCTTGTATAGCATTCAAAATCCATACTTCCAATAAATTTTTTATCAATACTTATAACACCATAATCCATACAGTTCCAGAATTGTAGGTTAGGTAGGTTCATATCAGGTTTAGGTGTTTCTGGACGAGCCACAAAGGCACTGATGGGCAGTTTATCATACATTGCAGCATATTCTGGTAAATAAGTCTCAAAATAAAAAGCGCGTCCAGGAATCGACTTTGCCGATACCCAGACGCCTTTTACAAATTCACCCCATCCTGATTGATGATCAGTTAAGTATTCTTTTCTGACCCAAATTTCAACTGAAGGTAAATTTGTAACTAAACAAGACATAAGAACAATCTATCTGTTCTATTTACCTTGTCCCCGATACTTTTTCTTACGACCATTGCGAGAAGTTGCACTGAGTAGTGTGCGAGGGGATCGGCCTTGACGAGTTTTCTTTGGTGCCCCAGGTTCAAAAATAGTTTTATTGGATCCGCCCTTAGCCATTTGTAATTTCCTCCATTTCAATTAAACTAGGATCAATGTCTTCTCCCGAGTAAAAAGACTCAGAGAGATCTTGAAAAACCTCAGTACATTCTTCTGTAGTGAGGTTTGTATAAATTTTACGACCTTTATAAAGAATATTATAAAGTTTGTCTTTCATCAGATTACGCGAGTTTTTTCATGTCCAACACGAATACGAGGATCGCACCAGATTTCAAAACCTTGATCTTTTGCATCAAGACAGAATGAAACATCTTCTCCACACATATCTTGTACTGCACCAGACTCAAAGACTTGCATCTTCGGAGCAAACCAAGGATACTCAAGATTCTCAAAGACACCTTTCTTAATCAGAACCCATCCAAAACCTGTATAATCTACAGTGAAAGGTTTACGCCGCTTGGTGATTGAATCCAGAGTTTCATGATTCATGACTCCACCATTACTGCGGAAATCATCTTCGTCCAACCAGTGTGCTACTGATGTCGTGCGCCCATCTTCTGTACAATACCATCCAGAAACAATTTCTTTCTCTTCTCCTTCTTCAGGCAGAGCTAAATCGCAGAGTTGCCAGAATTTTTCTGTAGTAAAGACAATATCCGAGTCAATCCATAGTTGATAGTCATATGGAAGTTTACCATCCCAAGGAATTTGCTTTGGTCCTCTCAGTACATTTGCTCCAAGACATTTGCATCGTGCAAAGTTAACCATCGATGAATAGTCTTGTGAAATCTGAATACTCATTCCATTCTGTACTAGATCAAAACACATCTGTACAAAGTTCTTTAGGAATGTATATGAACATCCACGACCAGGAAGACAGAATACAATTGTCTTTCCTCTCATTCTTTCTTTAATTTTTTCAAAGTCCCACTCAGGTTGATTTGCATCTGTAATGGGTGCTTTTGCTTTTACAGTGAATCCTTTTGCCATTTGATTTAAAAAGTTTCAGTTCAATTCTATCAGTTTATATATGATCTGTCAATGAGAAGAGTTCAGAGATACTTCTTTATCTACCATGACTTCTGTATATGATAAATCCTTCTCAGTGTAAGTAGTCTTCATAATTCCTACCATATGATTCAGAGTATTCCATACAGTTTTAAACTCATCCTCTCTTACAGAATGAAATAAGCAGTTATCTTTTGCATATATGTGATATATTTTTTCCATACAGACCTTTAAATTTCTCCGGAATTTTTTGTGAGAATTCTCAATTCTTCACTGCATTATATATCAGAGCTATCAATATTCCCAATGGCAAGAAAACCGTTTGCCTTGGATATCTTATCATCCATCCTGCAAGTACAACTCTGATAAAATTCCAGTACGGTTTCTTTATGGACCTGTAATTTCTGCGGGGGTTTTTTAGACTGATCATACTTCCGGAAAATTTTTATGAGATTGATAAAGCTCGGTCGATTTGTCACCTCTGTAGGTTAGGGTAGTTTAGCGTTTTTATAACCGCTAAGGGCGCGTTTATTATACTTAAGGCGCGAAGCTTAAGACTGCCAAACACGAATGGCTGTGAACGAACGAATAAAATAGTGCCCCTCCATTCGTGATGAACAAGGGGCACACAGTTACTATCAGAAGTCGATCACATCTGCAGTGGGTTCGTTATAACCCTGCTCAGAGGATTGGTCAGCAACGATTGCATCAAGAATCGAAAGAATTTCGTTGCCAGTGTTACCTTGAGCCAGCAGAGAGGTGAGAACTTGCTTGGTCATAATAAAGAAGAAAAGTGTTGTGAACTGTCAATGCCTAGTTTATACTCATGCGACAGGAGTAAGGTATATCAGGCAGCGATATCTTCAGGAAGAAGGTTAATCACTGCATCCACACCAGCGATATGCAAACTGGTGACAAATTGATAGGCAGACTGATAACTAGGAAACTCTACAGTACGCTCTACTTTGTCCTGAACGTTGGTGAAAGTGACGGTGCGAGATTTAGTCATTTGAGTGTTAGTAAGTGTGTGTGTCTTAAGTGTAACTAACTCAGTCCTTGAGTTCTTGAATCATTTCGTCGAGTTCCAAAGTGTTAATCTTTTCCGAACTCCACTTAACACCATCAGGAGTAACTTTGCTGTTGAAAGTAACTGCTTCCAGTGCATCTACGAAGTCTTGATAATCATCACACTCCAGAGCAATGCTATAGAAACCATAGTCATTCTGAATCCACAGAGCAACATTCCAGGTCTCATAATTCGTCCAACCGTTATACTCAGTGGAGAGGAGATCTTGTTGAAAAGTGGCAGTCATTTGTGGTTGATTTGAGAAGTCTTTCGGAGCACGGTGCCCCTTACACTACTGAGACACTTTCAGGGGCCCAATATCAGTTACCTATGCCCTGCTGAATGTTATCAAGTACCGAAGCTATGACCTCTACACTGTCACGATCGTTCTCTTCTAGTTGTTGCATAATGTCTTGCAGCTGTGGTAGAATACTGATGACTAGCTGTGGGACTCTAATCATACTTCCAGGACCTAAATTTCTATACTTTAGGGGTCTCATAGTTTTGATAGCATAACTGGGGGTATTTATGGGGGGTTATGCTATCAAAACTCTACAGCATAAAATCACCATTTATCAGGACAGCTGAGGTCTTCTACATATGCATCGCACTTCTCAGCTGGTTCCAATTCGAATAACTTCTCCCAATCAATCTGATGAGGGTCGAAGTCACCGAACACTGATAGATCTAGAGTGATCCTATAACGCTGCTTCTGTGCCTGACTATAAGCAACTGACATAAGTACGCTCCGAATGTGTTATGAGAGTATTCTAAGATGCTCTAGGGTTTATGTCAAGGTCTTGGGGGTATTTATGAGGGACTGGTGGATTTTTTGCGGGATCTGTGTGGGTTTTATGACGGGGGGTTGACATATTTTCAGAGGTCTGCTAAGCTGCCGCAGGCAAAGATCACAAGGACTGGCTGGATTTAAAAGGCATAAAAGGGGACATATATGATATTAATTCGTATTCTAGAGCTCCGATGTCCTGACTCAACTGAAGCATTTCTTTTTCGATAAGTTCCAAGGATTCATCTATGCCTTTTCTTGCTTCTCTATATTTACTAATCAACGGGTCTTTCTCATTAGTTTCTGCATTATTGAGAGTTCTTGATGTATCGTCAAGAGCTGCTCGATTAATTTTCAATTCTGAGTT
>Ga0209536_100003386_pt1 | contig 25641 bp, 18 predicted proteins | sample DeeMarSeWOR28_12_FD_187461 | JGI IMG/M metagenome (GOLD analysis project Ga0209536, IMG submission 187461) | Marine sediment microbial communities from White Oak River estuary, North Carolina - WOR-2-8_12 (SPAdes) (version 2) | ecosystem: Environmental > Aquatic > Marine > Intertidal zone >...
CGCTGCGGCCGATACCAAAAGCCAAGAGGGCGCTGCCAGTTCCGAGGAGGACTGCTGGCATGCGGACAGCCCATACCGTTTGGCCAAAGACCCGCAATGACAGAGCGATCAAGTAGAGATGAAGAGCTTCCCGGCCGTTGTTACCTTCGAAGTAAATTTGCCAGCTTCCCGGACCGAGACGTAAGGCATCGATGGCATTGAATAGCTCATCTCCAGCCAGGCCGGCCGGGATGTTGTTGATACGGTAAAGTCGGGGGACGAGAGCTAAAAGGGCAAGAAACAACAGGATAATAGCTTCTTGCACTGTGGTTGAATTGTTTATTCTCGCCCGCAAGCGCCGAAAAGAATTTGATAACGGGGGCATGATTTGGTTAATCTTTAAACTGGTCCAATATCCAAAATCCGACTCTAATCGGCAGATTTCCGTCCCCAGTCGCCAATTCGCAGCGCCTTGTGCTCATTTCAAAAGAAGAACCTGGTCGTCGAGATGATCGTGCAAATTGTGTTTTAGCACTAATAGGTCATTAAGTAATTCTTCTGATTCCCCTGGCTCTAGATCCTCAAACCTTTTTTCATTAAACTCCTGATGAGCCGCGATCACTTTGCGCAGCAACGTCGCCCCGGTATTGCTTAAATAGAGTCGCAGTGTCCGGCCGTCCGTTTCGTGTGGACGCCGAAAGACCAACCCTTCTGATTCCAAACCTTTGAAGATCCGTGTGGCATTACTCTTGTCGCATAACAACAAGCTAGATAATTCACTCAAGGACATTCCTGGTTGTTCGCCCAGGTGAACGAGAGCATAAAACCTGGTCGAGGTCAGGTTGAAGGTGTCAAACAAACGTCGATCGCCGTCGTCCAAAAGAAAGAATATCTCTTTAAGCACCGTGTATATTTTGTGTGGATCAGCCATAAGACCTCTAGTTCCCCGGAAATATATAAAAAGACTGTCATTTAAATCCTGAAAACCACCAATGGTTAGCGCTCGTTTGTCAAGCGTCTCGTAACGTTGCCCCAAGCTGACGCTCGAGCTGCTTGACGATCCGTTCCCGGTTTTTCCGGACAACCCTGTCGGTAAGCGTTTTATCGGGCGATTGAAATGTCAGATGGTAAGCCAGGCTTTTTTTCCCTCGCGGGATCGGGTTTCCTTCATATACATCGAACAGTTCAGCTTTTTGCAGCAAGTATCCACCGGCTTTGTCGATGATGTTTAACACTTCTGCGGCCGGTATGCCGCGATCGACGATCAGGGCGATATCCTCCAGAACAGCCGGATAGGCGGATACGGCTCTCACTTGGAATTCATCCGGGATAAGGGGTAGGATCACTTCTAGATCGAGCTCGGCGGCGATTACCGGCCAATCTCCATGGATACCAAACACCTCGACCACCAACGGATGCAATTCTCCAAGCCAGCCGATTTGCCGGTCGTTGACCAACAAGCGGGCAGTCCGCCCTGGGCGAAATGTTGGGTGACTGGCAGCTTCGGCCGCCAATCCGGAGATGTGTATAGCGCTGAATAAGTCTTCGATGACTCCTTTGAGATCGAAAAAGTTTAGCCCCTCCTGCTCCCTATCTCCATCGCAGGCCGGATCAATGTGCGGTCCAGTCATCACCAATGCCAGGCGCTGTAATTCATCTGGCAACAAACCTTCTTCACCAGCCAGATATATCTGACCAATTTCAAAGAAAGTCATCCGTTCTTGAAATCGCCTGTTTACAGCCACAATATCCAAGAGGGAAGCCAGTAAACTATGGCGCATTGTCACCCGTTCGACCGTAATCGGATTAGCCAGGGTGATATATGGACGATCATCTGGTTGAGATTTTATAACAGGCAGTAATCTGGCTTCTTTTTCAGGGGTGGTTAACCGGTAGGTGATAATCTCTTGCATACCCAATTGTACGAGAAGATCCTTGATATTTTCTTCCCGATCTAACCCGATATTACTGCGCTGCGGAGGTAATGTATCGCTCATCTCCGTCTCCGGAATACGGTCGTAGCCATACATACGGCATACCTCCTCTACCAGATCTTGACTCTGTTCGATATCCATTCGATGGTCTGGACTGACGACGACCAGGTGATCGCCACGGTCGTCAACTTTAAACTCCAATGATTCCAACAAGCGCTTGATCTCAGCCTGACTAAGGTCGATACCGCCGATACGCTTTACTTCGGCCGTCGTTAGGACGATCGGGCTCTGCCATGGTTTATTGGGATAATAATCAACGATGCCCTGGGCTACGGTGCCACCGGCGTAGAGTCGCATCAACTCGGCGGCCCGCTTTGCCCCGAGGAGGGCCTGGCTGGGATTCACACCCCGGCTAAAACGGAATCCAGCTTCGCTGTTGATCTTTAAGGCAACCATGCTGCGGCGGATGTTTATGAAATTCCAGGCCGCCGCCTCTAACAAAACATTGGTCGTCCGATCGTTGATTTCGCTATCAACACCTCCCATAATTCCCCCCAGGCTTAGAGGATTGACCGGATCGGTCACTAAAATGGTGAAGGGCGGTAATTCATGGGTAATGCCGTCTAAGGTAGTTAACCTTTCCCCTTTTTCTGGCAACCGAGTGTGAATGTGGATGGGTCCGCCAGGGTCATATTGGTCGGCTCGGCGCCGCAAGAAGTCGTAGTCGAAGGTATGATTGGGTTGGCCCATCTCCAGCATGACATAATTGCTGATATCTACGACGACGTTTATCGGCCGCTGTCCAGCCAATCGCAGGCGGCGCTGCATCCATTCTGGGCTGGGCTTTTGTTCAACGCCTTCGATGACCAACGCCACGAAACGGGGATTCAATTCTGGCTCATCAGTCGTTATCCTGACCAATTTATTAACTGGCGGGCCTTCTTGTAGCACCTCATAGTTGGGTTCCCGGAGCTTTTGTCCGGTCAAGGCGGCCACTTCACGGGCTACGCCGACGATTGAGGCGCAACGGGCGATATTGGGGATTATGTCAATTTCAAGCACGGCATCTCCTAGAACCTCCTGTACTGGTGTTCCTGATTTATACTTTCCCTGCAAAATCATGATCCCCTCGTGCTCATCGCTAATCCCCAATTCTTTCTCCGAGCACAGCATGCAGCGGTTGTATATCCCCCTCAGTTGGCGGCCCTTCAGCTTCATCTTTACCTGGCCTTCTTGATGGCCATCGTAGAGAGTGGCACCTTCCAGGGCGAAAGGAGAATATAGTTCATGCCGGCTGAGATCACCCTGGCCCAGGTAGGGGAAAAGATTTGGCGCACCAGTAACGACTATTTCTTCTTCATCACCGCCGTAGTCTACAACAGCCAAAACCAAGCGATCGGCGTCGGGATGCGGTTTAACCTCCAGAATTTGGCCCATTACGAGCTTATCCCGATCCCAAACCAATCGCTCCAGTTCTCGACCCCCAGGGATGCCGACATAGTCGATTTCCGTTACTTCGAGTCCGGCAATAGTTAATTTCTCGGCCAATTCTTCGATCGATGTTGTTATGTCAACATAGTCTTTCAACCATGATAAAGGTACTCGCATTTCTTCCTGTTCTCCTATTATTGGTCTATTTCAATTCTTTTCAGGATCGATATCGGGCATATCCCATAAAAGGCGAGGGATTTCCCAGCCGGCCCAGTCACCTGTGCCATCTCCGGCTGGACCAACCTCAGTTGATAGTTTTAGAAAAATGTTCTGGTTCGCATATTTGGCTAACGGCACGTCGACTTTGTGCCAGTTCCCTTGATTGGGTTCATTGGGGATATGATGATGGAATAACTCGACAATACTTCCGGTTTCCTCAATTTCTACCGCTAAAATAAACGTTGCTCCATCTCCTCCCCACGACCAGCTCTCAGGGTCAAGAGCTATGCGCGAGTGAAAAACGACCGCCTCTGATGGTAGTGCTAGCCGATAAGTCACCGAAGCTGGTGGGTGCATGAAGATTACATTGCCCCAGTCACCGTTATGGGGCATTGTTATGCGCTTGATTTTTATAGCTTCTGGAGAATTATCGGCCTCAATTTGAGCATCCCCGTTCTTATAGTGGTCGAGTAGATTTACGGCCGTTACAAAATCCGAAGCGACATCATTTTTGGGATCAAATTCAAGGATTTTGTAAGCTATCTGAATCGCCCGCTCATCCCGATATCTTGGTGAATACTGTTTCAGTAGGCCTGAAAGAATCTCATGCCTAATAGGATCTAGAGAAATCGGTGGACATTGTTCTACAGCGCCTTCGATAGAGTTAAAAGCTTTATCATATTCTTGAGCAGTAAAATAAAGGAGGGCCAAGTCCCTCGAGATGTAACAATGAGGTTCAGGTAAGAGAGCAAATGGCAAAGTTTTTTCGTATAGATTGATCACTTTTTTCAGGGTGCTGCCCTTATCTTCTTTGTCATTTATCACGTAAAGATATTCTGAAAAACTAGATACAATCAGAGAATCATCTTCAAATTGGATTGGTCTGGAGTGGCTTCGAACTATCGCCCAAGCGGAATTTTCTGATCCTTTAATTGATTGAGCGTCTTCCAAAGACAGCCTTTCATTATTTAATAATTTATGTGGATTACCTGTCTTATTCAAGTAATAAGGCATCGCCATCCCAATAAGATTTACATCTTTGGCTGCAGTCAAATTCAGGCTGATGATCGTGTCATCATTTTTCGCATGTGAGTCTAGATATTTCAAAATTCCTTTCCAGTCTTCTTCTATAATCTTGTGTTCATAGCTTATCGCTGGCCAGCTTACCAATAACAAAACCACGGCGATGCTCAGTGAGACGATTACATTAAATGGCGTTATGAATTGCGCCTTGCCAATCGTCCGCAAAATATAAGAAATCGCAATGCCAACGGCAAAGAGATAGAATGGCAAAATAAATAGCACATAACGAAACGCAGGGTCACGGGCAACCTGAGTTATATAAATTATTGGGATAGGTAATATGAATCCACAAGTGAGAAGGGCCATGGGATACCAATCATGCTGAATAACTAACAACAGCATGCCAAGCATGGCTAAGATAAAAAAAATGGTTGGTAACCACCCAAGATAACCACCAAAGGGAGTCAATACACTATTGAACCATTGTTCCAAGGAAGCCCGGGTACCAGTATCCGTGACCAGATCTGCACCAATGTTGCTTTGAAGAGCTGACCGTAAGTGTCTCAACTGTGCTGAAAAAAGAAGGACAACGACCAAGGCAGCCGCAACAGGATAAAACCACAAGCGAGAGTGGATTTTTTGATTAATAGACAGGAACCAGCCAGCTATTAAGAGAACCTGAGCAAACAATACGATGAGGGCTCCATAATGGGTATAGAGGCCCAAGGTCATCACTACAGCATAAGCTAACCAAGTTGACAACTTTGGTTTTACCAGTGCTTTGTACAACAGTAGGTAAGATAATACCGTAAGCGCAACAAGCATTGCATATTGTCGCCCATCTTGCGAATATCTTATATGAGCGGCTGATAGAGCAAGAATAAAAGCAGCCCATAATCCGGCAACCTTATGTTTAATTGCTTGTCCAAGGGCAATTATGAGAGAGATCGTTATCGTTCCAGCAAAGAGAGAAACGGTGCGAATAGCAAATTCACTATCACCAAATAAACTTATTCCCAGTCGAGTGAATACATAAAAAAGGGGTGGGTGAACGTCATCCTGTAGTACTGAAAGGAGAGAGTCACTAGAAAAACGCACGGTCAGTATTTCGTCGAGCCAAAGACTGTCACCGCCCAAATCCCTAACTCTGAAGAAAAAACCAAGTAATATTATTAGTAGCCACGCAAATATTAATCCTGGAACTGGTTTTCCTGACAGTGAGCGGTTTTTTCCAATCATTGGGAGTCAGAAGATGTGCGGTTGGATTTAGAATTTGCGTCCGCCGTTTACCGGCCGTATCCATTAAAATTGTTCTAAGAAGCGTAGATCATTGCCCCAAAACAGGCGAATATCTTCGATACCATACTTGAGCATGGCGATACGTTCCGGTCCTAGGCCGAAGGCGAATCCGGAATACACGGCCGGGTCATAGCCACCATTGCGTAAAACGGTTGGATGGACCATGCCACACCCCAGGATCTCCAGCCAGCCAGTGTACTGACAAACCTGGCAGCCGTCACCGTTACAGAGCATACATTCCACATCCATTTCAGCGCTGGGTTCTGTGAATGGGAAGTAACTGGCGCGAAAACGGACTTTCCGCTCCTGGCCAAACATCCTCTTGGCGAAATCGGCTAGCGTGCCTTTGAGATCGGCCATGGAGATGCTTTTGCCCACCGCGAGACCCTCTACCTGGTTAAATTGTATTTCGCTCCGGGCGGTAATCTGTTCATAGCGGTAACACATGCCGGGCAAGATGACCCGGATTGGTTCCGGACAATATTCACGCATGGCATGAATCTGGCCTGGGCTTGTATGTGTGCGTAAGATGATGCCGGGCTCCGTAGTGTGGAAAGTGTCCCACAAGTCACGGGCCGGATGGTGCTCAGGGATATTGAGGAGTTCAAAGTTGAACTCATCGGTTTCTACGTCGCGACTGCGATAAATTTGAAAACCCATGTCACCCCAAATGCGGTAAATCTCCCTGAGCGTTTGGGTAGCAGGATGCAGGCGGCCGCGACTATATCGCCTTCCGGGTAAAGTTACATCCAGCCCATCGGCCGCCATCTTGGCCTCGAGTTCGGCCGTTCGTACTTTCACCAGTTGTTGTTGGTAAGCGGCCTCTAGTTCCTTTTTGACCTCATTCACCCGCTTGCCAAATGCCGGCCGATCCTCTGGGCCCAAATGGCCAACCTGGCGGGTTAATTGGGTAACGTCCCCCTTGCGGCCCAATGTTTGCCGGTACCATGTTTCAAGGGTTTCTGAAGTTCTGGCATTTTGTAATTGGTCTAGCGATCTTTGGTACGTATCATTCAATTGTTCAAGCATCATTACATTCCCTTAGGCCTATTCAGATCATGGCTGCCACATAGGATTATTGTTTACCAACTAGGTGATCGGGTCACTGAATTTAGGCAAGTTGAGTAGCATACCATAGCCAAAAACAGATGCCAAAACAACAAAAAAAGACGCGGTTTTGACGCCGCGTCTTCTAAGTGCCGGTTGAGGTGCCTTTGCTCTCAGGCCAAATGAACCTCCCGCGCAACTGCGGCGTCATCTGATCCCATAAAGAAGAAGCTATTGGCTAACCTATAAAGTCTCATGATTGGAAAATGATAGCAGTTTGCTCTAACCTTGTCAAAAATAAGAGACTTGTATTCCTTTGGCCAGCATTCACTATATTTTTACCAACCCAACGGCGTCTCAGTTTCCCACCAGATACCAGGCCTATCCCAAATAGCCCAATCCCCTGTTTCGTCACCTGCTGGTCCTGATTCGGTTTGCAAGGTTAAATTCACCTGTTGGCCGGCGAAATTACTTAAGGAAATTTCTACAGGATGCCAGTAACGATCTCCCACCTCGTTGCTAATATGCTGGCGAAACAATTCTTCCACGGTGCCGTCTTCGGATTTCACTTGAATCACAAAAGTACTGCCATCTCCTCCCCACTCCCAGCTATCAGGAACCATGGCTATTCGGGTTCGAAATATAGTTGGATCCTCTGGTAAATTTAACTTATATGTCACCCGGCCGGGAGGATGCAGTAGTAATACATCTCCTTCATAATTATTGGGAGGCATGCCAAAACTTGTTCGAGATACTGGTTCAATAGCCGAGGATTCCACGTGCGCCTGTTGTCGATCGAATAATTCAAGCAGATCGACGATTTTCAAAAGGGCCTGGATTTTTTCGTTCTGGGGATTCTGTAGTTGGATAGCGGCCGCCAGCTCGAGAGTTTCTTGAATGTTTCCAGTTATTTGTGCTTCTTCAAATGCCTTTATCAATTGTTTCATCAACGATTCTGATGCGACTGCTAACCGATATTCCAACCTCTGATCAGGCATTTCGGGGCATTCATCTCGTGCAGAAGCTAACATGAACGAAGCGGAATCAAGCCTCTCCAGATTCTGATAAATCATGGCCATGTCCTGCATGAGTAAACAATGGGGATAAGGTCCATGCGCCACCGGTAACAACTTTTCGTAAATGTTGAGGACCCTTTCTTGGTCGGTTCCATTAAATTCGGGATCCTGTATCAAGTATGTGAAACCTTGGTAGGGTATCACCTGTAAGTCTTGATCAGCTAGGTTTCCCAGACCCCAGAAACTTACAACGCCCCAAATATTGCCACTTTTATTGGCAGAAGTATTTAACTCCTCAATATCCTTCGGCAAAATCTTTGTAGCTTCTATCAAATGAAACTGTTTACTACTCTTATCAAGATAGTATGATAGTGAAGACCCAACAAGATTGTCATCACTTGGCAAGCTCAACGAAATCGCAAAAACGATATCACCATCCTGCCCTAGATCATTTAGTGTCTCAACGATATTGTGCCAATCACTAATGGCGAATTCGTACTCATCCTGCACCAATGGCAGGCTGATAAATATAAGCATAATGATAATAGTAACGAGACCCCCTAATGCAAGCCGAGAGCCAACTCGTCGATTAAGCCAGCCCAGGAATTCGCTTAAAGCGATAGCCACAAACAGCAAGTAAAACGGAAGCAAGTGGATAACATAGCGAGGATTGGAGGTTCGATCGACCCCGGAGATGATGATCAATATAAGGGGTAAACCGAGTCCAAGAAGGCAAAAAGCGAAGTTGAACCATTCGCGACGATAGAGCAATATGGCGATTCCAATCAAGCACAAGGCCAATAAAATTGGTGCTAATAGGTCGCTTTGAGTACTTAAGGCCGGGTAGAGGTTTTCAAGCCAGGATATTAAGTCGGCTTGGGCATTAAACCTGACAGTTCCCTTTTCAATAAACGTGCGGTTAAAAGTACGTTCTAGCCGGGGTAATTGATAGATATATAACAATATGACAGTAGCAGCAGCGCTGATTGGGAATAATAAGCGTCGATAATGCCGGCGAGTGATCATCATGATTGACCATCCAGCGATTAAAATACTCTGCACTGCAAGCACGACAAATGCACCATAGTGGAGATATAGATTCAGAGTAGTCGCCAGGCCATAACCGATCCATCGAATGTAGCTTGGCTTTTTCATGGCCAAAAACAGCAGGAAATAACTGGCCAGAGAAAGGGTTAAAAATAAGGCGTAGTGCCTGGCTTCCTGAGCATGGCGCAAATGATATGGAGACAAGTTGATCAATAAAGCCGCCAAGATCCCCGCCAATGGGCGATTGAGAGCTTGGCCAAAAGCAATAAGGAGCGGGATGGTAAGGAGCCCAATCAAGGCAGAGGGCAGTCGAACAGTAAATTCAGATTCGCCAAAAGTGAAGATATTGGCTTTGGTTAGAAAGTAAAAAAGAGGTGGGTGGTCGCGAACGGCCAGAATCGATTCGACGGTTCCACTAGAGTCGTCGATTGTATGAAGCTCATCTATCCAGAAACTGTCATGGCTTAATCCGTGGAATCGAATTCCGAATCCCATAAGTGTAAGTAGTACCACCGCAATTAAAATCCATGTGTGTGGTAATCGTCGCTCGAAAATGCTGGCTGATATCTGGGTCGTGGTTTGCCAGGTCTCCTTGGTTTGTACTTGTTCAAACATCTTTGTTAAGAGGAATGCTTATAAATTGCAGTATAATTGACGGCTATCGTCGATAATATAACCGATCATTATGGCAAATAAACGGCCACAGGTAACCCGTAAGAGATGACGAAGCAGGTTTTCGATGCTGAAATTCACTATCTCTAATGGGAGACCATACTATCAACCCTGATAGAGCATAGCAAGTCAAGATTTCCCATTGGACCTTCGTGAGTGACTTTTAATGGCTGAAGCTCTAAGTAAGCGCGAATTCAGGATAGTGGATGAATACCGGTACAACCGGTCCGGCTCTGTGCGATGGATCCTCTCGCATCTGATGCGTTACCCCTACCTGCCTCTAATCGCCTTGATCGCTGCCATCATCAACAACTTTGCTTACAGCATGATCCAGGTTCTCATCGGCCGGGCTTTCGACATCATCTCCCAACCTGAATGGTTGCCGACGGCCTTGCTCATGGTGGCAGTAGGCGTCTTCGTCGCCGCCCTGGCCCAGGGATTACTCGGCCTGTTTCGCAACTACTCTACCGAGTTTATCGCCCAACGAATGGAGCGAGATAGCCGTGATGAACTTTACATAAGTTTGCTAGGTAAAAGCCAGACCTTCCATGGCCGGCAGCGAATAGGCGACATCATGGCCCGGGCTACCAACGACGTTCGCCAGCTCAACTTCATGTTCAGCCCTGGGCTGATGTTGATATTAGACGCTGCCATGGGCATCGTCGTTCCTGTCCTATTGATCAGCCAGGTGGCAACTGAGCTTTTATTAGTGCCTATCCTATTTCTATTCTTCTTTGGCCTTAGCTTATACGATTACACCCGCCAGCTTAACCCGGTCAGCACTGCCCAAAGAATTCAATTTGGGGTGATGAACTCTGAATTGGCTGAGACCATTGCCGGGATCGAGGTAGTAAAGGGAAATGTCCAAGAATACAAAGAAGCAGAGGAATTTGCCGCCGACGCCAGTCAATTTAGAGATTACTTCGTCAAACAAGGTGAAATTCAAGCCCGTTATCTGCCACTTCTCGTCTTGAGCGTTGCCCTAGCGGCTGGTTTTCTGCACGCGCTCCTGTTATGGCAGAATGGTGATATCACTTTAGGCCAAGTTGTCACCTATATGGGCCTGCTAGGGGCACTCCGCTTTCCAACTTTTATTTCTATCTTCTCCTTCAACCTAGTCCAGCTTGGCATTGCCAGTGCCGACCGGATCTTACAGACGATTAATACCGAGACAGAATTGGATGAGAATGAAGCCGGCGTTGCCCTACCGATTCAAGGGCAGGTGTCATTTCAGGATGTGAGTTTTGGCTATAATGGCACGGCCGTTCTCCGAGACATTAGCTTTCAGGCCAAATCCGGTGAGACAATTGCCATCGTCGGCCAGACTGGTTCAGGCAAAACGACGCTGACGCAACTGATCAACCGCATCTTCGACGTCGACGACGGCCGGGTAATGGTGGACGGTCAAGATGTTCGAAATTGGAATCTGGAGTCACTGCGTTCTCAAGTTTCGACTATCGAACAAGATGTGTTCTTGTTCTCTAGAACGATTGGGGAAAACATCGCCTTCGGTTGTCCTGATGCGACACAGGAAGAGATCGAACAAGCAGCCCGCGAAGCCCAAGCTCACGACTTTATCATGGGATTTACCAATGGATACGAAACCGAGGTTGGGGAACGAGGTGTGACCCTCTCCGGTGGTCAACGGCAGCGTATCGCCATCGCCCGGGCTTTCCTGACCAATCCCAGCATCCTTATTCTGGATGATAGCACCAGTGCTATCGACAGTGCCACCGAAGATGAGATCCAACAAGCCATGCGCCGCATCAGTAGCCAGCGGACGACCTTTTTGATCACCCACCGTCTCAGTCAAATTCGCTGGGCCGATCGCATTCTGGTTTTGAAGCAAGGGCAATTGATCGATCAAGGATCGCATGAGGAGTTGCTGGATCGCAGCGAAGATTACCAGAGGATTTTCGCCCGTTACGACGAGTGAGCGAAGGCCTGACAACGTTTTAGAGACCGGATTGCCAGGGATGGATCCGATATGGACATTGAGGTTTTGACAATAGATGAAAGACGAGAAAGGCGGAAGCATCTCCGGAGAACGTCGCTCTTTGCAACTGACCGGATTGTGGCGCAACCCGGACTTTATGCGGCTGTGGATCGGCCAAACCATCTCCGAGTTTGGGTCCTGGCTGGGCGCCTTGGCTCTATTAGCCATCCTAGTCTTGGATGCGACCCCAGTTCAGATGGGAGTATTGGAAACTCTCAAAGCGCTACCCGCCTTGCTGATCGGTTTATTTGCTGGTGTATACGTGGATCGACAGCGGCGCCGCCCCATCTTGCTAGGGGCGGACATCGGCCGGGCAATTCTATTGGGCCTGGTCGTGATTCTGGCTTTTTCCGGTTTGCTACAAATGTTCCTGCTGTACTTCGTGGCTTTCCTCGTCGGCAGCCTGACCGTATTGTTCAACCTGGCTTACCAGGCTTACGTTCCCCGATTGGTAAGACGTGGAGAGCTTGTAGAAGCCAACAGCAAATTGGGTGCAACAGCATCTCTGGCCGAGATCGGCTCCCCGGCACTAGGCGGATTTTTAGTCCAGATCATCTCAGCGCCACTGACACTGCTTTTAGATGCCGTCTCCTATTTGATCTCAGCCATCTTCGTTGGAACCATCGGCAGGCCGGAACCGGCCGTGAGCCGGCCAAAGATAAAGCGAAGCATCTGGCCCGAGTTGACCACCGGATTGAGGTTGGTAACGACTCACCCTTTGCTGCGAGCTACGGCTGGCGCATCTGCCATGCGCAACTTTTTTGGCGGCTTCTTCGCCGCTCTTTACAGTTTGTACGTCCTTCGCGAGCTGGGTTTGACTCCAGTTACCTTAGGAATTCTCGTCGGCAGCGGCGGCCTCGGCGCCTTTTTGGGTGCCGTGATAACTGGCCGCTTCACGAAACGCTTCGGATGGGGTAATTCATTGATGATCTCCAGTTTCATCGCCGGTTTAGCGGCCTTGCTCATCCCTCTGGCTGGCGGTTCAAGATGGTTGGCGATAACGATACTCATGATTAGTCAGTTATTAGGCGACATCTTCTTAGCCATTTACTTCATCGGCGAGCTTAGCTTGCGGCAATCGATAACGCCGGAACATTTACTCGGTCGCGTGAACGCCAGTTTCGAATTCCTGGTGGGAGGTGTTGGCACAATTGGCATATTGATCGGCGGTTTGGTAGGCGAAATGCTCGGGTTACGGCCGGCGACGGCCGTGGCAGCCATTGGCATGTCTCTATCCATTCTGTGGCTACTTATGTCACCTGTCCGGGGCCTACGGGATCCGGCCGACTGGATTTTATCGAACGGTACTGACCACTAATCACAATAGGTTATTTGAATGGGTTTTATCTTAGATGGATTAGAAAGCGAAGATTATGACCGCCAGTATGGTGATAGGGAACTGCTGAATCGCATAATCAGCTACTTCCGGCCCTATACCAGGCAGATGCTCCTCGTGGCGGTGATGATCACCCTCAGCTCCTTGGCTGGAACGGGTGGACCGATCCTCATCTCCAGGGCTCTCGATATCGTCTCCGAAAATTCATCTACCCAAGTCATTATGCTCTTAACCGCTGGGGTTCTTATCCTTGGAGCATCGGCCTGGCTCTTCAACTACATCCGCCAATGGTTTTCAGCCCGGGTTACCGGCAACGTCGTTTTACAATTGCGCGAAGATGCCTTCAACGCCACAATCCAACATGATCTTTCTTTCTTTGACGAACATCCCTCCGGCAAAATTGTCAGCCGGATAACGTCTGACACCCAGGATTTTTCTGAGACGGTCAACCTGATCTTAAACTTGCTAAGCCAGATATTGTTGGTGGGCATCTTGACCATCGTGCTGATTACCATCAGCGTGCCTTTGACCTTGATCATGCTAGCCTTTGCCCCAGTAGCAGTGATCGTTGCCCTCAGTTTCCGTCGTATCGCCCGAGAAGTTACCCAAAGGGCAAAACGAGTGACAGCCAAGATTAACGCTCAAATCCAGGAATCTATCAGTGGTATCGTCATCGCCAAAAGTTTTCGCCAGGAAGCGGCTATATACAAGACTTTTGATGCCAATAATCGACAAGGCTACGAAGTTGGATTACGTCGTGGCTTAACCCTGGTTTCCATTTTTCCTATCATGGGCGCGGCCTCCGGGTTAGGCACTGCTGTTCTGATTTACTTCGGCGGCCTGGCTACCATACCCGCCAATGGTATTACAACCGGAGAATGGTACCTCTTCATGCAGGCGGTAGGCTTCTTCTGGTTTCCCCTGATGGGTATTGCCTCATTCTGGAGCCAGTTTCAAGATGGGCTTTCCGCCTCTGAGCGCGTGTTTGCCCTGATTGACCGGGATCCTAAGGTGTCTCAAGAGGCGAGTGAACAGATACCGGAGCTAAAGGGACATATTGAGTTTAAAAATGTTATGTTTACTTACACCGGCAATGAGATCGTCTTACCCGGTTTTTCGCTGGAAATCCAACCGGGCGAGACATTGGCTCTGGTGGGACACACCGGTGCGGGAAAAAGCAGTGTGGCCAAATTGGTCAGCCGGTTCTATGAATTTCAAGGTGGGCAGCTACTAGTAGACGGCCGGGACATTCGCCACCTGGATTTGGGCCAGTACCGTCGCCATATTGGCTTGGTGCCTCAAGAGCCGTTCCTTTTTACCGGGACAGTTCGGGATAATATCCGTTATGGCCGCCCGGAAGCCAGTGACGAGGAGGTATTAAATGCGGCCATGCAGATCGGCCGGGGTGATTGGTTAGAGTGGTTGCCAAAGGGGCTGGATACCGACGTCGGGGAACGAGGAGCAAATATCTCCATGGGCGAACGGCAATTGGTCGCTCTGGCCCGGGTATTATTGAAAGATCCGGCCATTTTCATCCTCGACGAAGCCACCGCTAGCGTCGATCCCTTCACCGAGACCTTGATCCAGGAGGGCTTAGACACCATCATGAACGAGCGAACGGCCATCGTCATTGCCCATCGTCTGTCGACGGTCAAACACGCCGACCGGATCATCGTCATGGAGCAGGGGCAGATCATCGAAGAAGGCACCCACCAGGAGCTGATGGCCTATAGCGGGCACTACGCCGAGTTGTACAATACGTACTTCCGCCACCAGTCGCTGGAGTACATAGAGGCAAAAAGCTGGAGATTGGAATTGGGGGATGTGACGGCGGACTAGCCGTAGTATGCGGCTGTTCATTAAATTTCCTACTATCTAGCTCACAGCTTCTATGATATAGTGTTTTATGCGTGGTCCTTAACGGTTTGTTGATGTACCATATTTTTTAGCACCTCGCTGTCGCTGCTTTATGATTTCGCAGGAATTGGAGTGAATCATGCCGCATCCAAGCAATTCCAAGGAGCAAAAAACCGGGAAGAAGGAAGCTGTCAAGAGAGCAAGAACTCCTGAAACCGAGATGAGTCCGGATCGGACAGCGGAGACAGCGAATAATCTCCTGGGACAGATAGATGCCAGCTCAATCGAAGATCATGCCAAGCTGCTAAGCAATCCTATCTATCGACCTGTTCAGAGGCAGTCAATGGCGCGCAGAATCGGCCAGAAGATGGGCAACAGCTATTTGAGCAAAGTCCTGGTGCAGATGAAAGAGGATGAAGAGGTCGTTTCAGCCACCAGACAACCGCAGCCTATCTCAGAGCTGGGTCCCGTCAAACTCTCTGAGACAATGCTCTCTGGTGGTCTGATTAAGCAGGCAGTACAAGTTCCATTCACCCAGGTCATTTCTCGTGTTGATGAAGATCAGGAAGCAGCTGGCAGTGAAGAGCCCGAGGCCCCTATCCACGTGGAGGAGATTCCCGGAGATGAGGACGAAATCGATCATCCCGCGCATGACAGCTCGATATCTTCGCGCATTGGCCATCATGAAGAGGTGTCGGAGGGTGGCGCTGGCCCGAGCGGATTTGGCGTTACCCGCTGCAGCTGGTCCATTAGAGATGTCGACGTCTCATCGAGTTTTGGGACCATTGTTAACAGTGGCACTTATACAGTCACTGGCACCTATCACTATGATATCACCTGGCGCGTTCGCGGCGCGGTGGGGCCGAGCAATGAAGTCGATATCGCCAGCGATTCCGATTCTGATTTGAAGGCGACAAACTACCAGTATGTGGCCAAGGACTTAACGCCGAATATGGGCGATTTGGGTGGGCGACCTCCACGAGATGGCTATTGGGCCAAGGATCTGACCACCAGACATGAGCTCGTCCATGTTAGCGACTATCGTCGCACTGGTCGTGAAGGATTCCGCGCTGCCAAAAATTGGCTCGGCCGTCAGACATCCACCTCGGCGAGTCACGTCAGGGACACTCTGCTACCCCAAGCCCTCACTGAAGGAGGACGGGTTCTCAGAGCCAGAATGGCAGCCCCACCCGGGGCGGAACCCCGAGCCTACGGTGACGGCGCTCCAACTTATACCGCCCGGTCAAACAGGATCAAAACCAAGGGCGATGCAGACCAATACGGCAAGGTCTCTGTCAGTGTGAAGGTCTTGCCCAAGGGTGGTGGGACACATACGGTTGTCGAAGGTGACAACCTGTCGAGCATTTCGGAACAGATCTACGGCCACGGCCGCTATTGGCGTCAGATCCGAGACGCAAATCCTGGAAAAACAAGGCAAGGTGGAAATCTCATCTATCCCGGAACTGTCTTGGATTTACCTGAGATAAACGTCGATCAGGATCTATCTGTGGATCTTTCCTATGACACCAACTACGTTACTACGCCGACAGCAACCGTCGCGGGCGGCGCAACCCACGAGTTTCTGGTCAAGCCCAAGGATCTCTTTACCGATGCCACGAATAACAGCGGTGATGTCACCATATACGTGGTAGATGCAGAGTTTAATGACCTGGAGACGGTGACCTGGAGCATTCCAAATCCATTGGTTAGCGTTTCGAGTGATTTTGAGATCAGGGCTAGAATAACCTCATAGAAACGGTCCGCCTGCCTGTTTGGAGAATTAGATGTTTCTAGCCTCTAAAGCATGGATGCATAGAGGCGTTTGCTTGGGTTGCTGCTTTGTCGTGCTGCTAGCCGCCTGTCGTTCGACCGAGATAAATCAAGATAGCATCACAGCAAGTGAAACCCCTCTCGAGGAAAGTAACGTGACCAAAACCACACCCGGATCAACCGAAAGCCAAACTCACAAAACTGATTCAACATCGGAAGGTAGCACGCCTGAGGTAGAAGGTGACGGCACTGTTTCAATTGAAAGCAGCGTCGAATTACCAGCATTCGAACCTCTGAATCTACCCTATTCGGAATGGGGCGCACATCGCAGCCAGGAACTTTTAACGGCCAATGGTTTTGGCGCAACAGCGAACGAGTGGCGACGCGCAGCCGATCATTCCAGCGGGTTGGTAAGGGAGGCGGCAATCTATTTGCTGGTTGGGCAACTACAACCCGGAGACGAGGTCGTATTCCGAAAGGGGCTAGAAGATATCGATGAATCAGTACAGGCGCTGTCTGCGTATGGCTTGATCAGATTAGGCGATGATTCGGCCAAATCAACCCTGCAGCAAATTGCCCAACAGGACCCTGACGTTTTTCTGTCCGCGCCCCTGGCTGCCAGCTTGCTGGCCGAATTAGGCGATCCATCTGCTTTTGATACCATGGTCCTTGCCATGACAAATCAATACGGCTACGTACGGCTTATCGCGATGCAGTACATGCCCTCATTCATCCCTCTACACGGGCAGGCAACACCTTCTGGTCAGGAGGTAGATGTTTGGTCCTTGTATTGCCAGGCTTTGGGAGACGAAGATGGGCAGGTGAGCGCTGTTGCCCAGATGCAACTGGAGGAGCTAGATTCGCCGGAGGCAATCGCCGTCTTGAGGGATTGCTCGGTCCCTTGATCAAGGCAAGCATTAGACTGACCGAGGTCAGCATTTGGTCAGTGATAATTGCAGTCGATCTGGTTAATCGACACTTTCCAAGGAAGCCTTATAGCGTGATAGTCAGACATGTACAGTCAAAGGAACCCTAAGCTCAACAACACGTTACTCCGCCAACAGTCGCTGGAGTACATTGAGGCAAAAAGCTGGCGGTTGGAATTAGGGGACGTGGCGGCTGATTAAAATCATGGTTGTCATGACATGATCGGCTAGATAAACTCCGAACCGAAGGTACTTGTGAAAATCCCTATGCGACCTTTGTAGTTACCTTCTTTGTTAGCGTGGAGGCTTGAAGTGAGGAAGATCTTCAACATAGTCTTTGGCTTACGCTACGTAGCGGTGTTGGCGATCATCGCGCCCTTCTTCGGCGCGGTGTTGATGCTGCTATTTGGGGTGCAAAACACCATAGAAGCGTATCTGCTTTACTTCGGCATAGATGAACCGGAAGGAGCTATCGAAGCTGGCGAGATGGCGATGATCAAACTGGTAGCGTCCCTAGACCATTTTCTCTTTGCGGCGATCTTGATGATCTTTGGCATTGGCCTCTATGCCCTGTTCTTCAGAAGTAGCTCCAAGGAACACCCCCAAAGAGCACCATCATGGAATCATTTGAAGAATTTGGGCGGTATGGATGAGATGCTTCTGAAGGTGATCATCATGCTGCTGGCCGTCAGTTTCCTTGAATTCACGCTTACGAAAGGATTGGGTTCTTTGGATTGGACGGATCTCGTTATTCCTGCGGCGATCATTGCTTTGGCCATTGCGCTTAGGTGGATGAGCACCGCCTCCAAGGGAGCGCGAGAAGAGATTACAGTCGACGAAATCCAACATCATGACCGAACAAAAGAACTTCAATAGGAAGATGATACTTTCAAACGCCCGATCCGGGCCATTTTGATTTATGCGAGCCTGGCCATCAAGTATCGAGAGAATCCAGCATTGTGTTTAATCCCTAGCAGCCGCCCAAGGTATTGTCAACTTGGCGATTTCCTTGGCGGCGTTTGCGAACCTCGTAATCGCATCCCCAGCAAAGAGCAGGAAAGATAGGTGTCATTCACAATTTGTATATGGCATCTTCTCTGACAACTACTGTCGCCACCAGTCGCTGGAGTACATAAATGAGGCGAAATGGCGGGTGAAGCTGGAGCCTGGGGAATTGGCGGCCGATTAGTCTGCTTGCAGTTGAGGTCAAGTAACTATTGACAGATCAGTTGGTGAGCTTTGGAAAGAGATCATTCCGAAGGAAAGGTGTCTACACACCAAGTCCCCACGTATATTCGCAGTTGCCAAATCCCGGACCAATCAATGATGAGCTTATTGGCTTGCCATCGATTGAACCGACCAATTCATTAATGTTAAAAAGATACTCATTGTAATTGTACGTCGATGATAGTGGCCCAAACAGCTGCCGCTCAAGCAAGACCTGAGCATGAGTATAGGGAACAGCACGGAAGCGTAGGAAGTCACCATTCTCCGCTGTGGCTGATACGAGGAAATGCGGGTAAGCAGCGTTGGACAAAATCGAATTCACGGAAACCTTGGAAAAGTTAACAGTTCGCCAACTCATACCCTTGCAAAAATAAGCGCTCTCTTGTAACGATAGAGTGAGATTTTCAACCCATTCAGGAAAGAACCAGTCGCCACGCCGCAGTAAGTGTGGCCCTAAGTAAGGGATGTAGCAAGAAAAGAAACTGCCGTCCGCGAATCGAGCCAATATCCATTTCCACGGAAAAGGCATTATATTTAGACAAATGCGTTGAAAGTACCCCGCGCCTTCCAGTTTCTCGGTGCCTGCTGGACTGGAGAATTCTCCCTCAAATGAAAGATGTCGCCAGGCCAGAACATTAGCCCCTCCAAATATAGATTGCCGATCGAAAAGTGCTGGAGATGTCATTTCAGAAATTGTCTCTCCCCATACTTCAAAGTGAGCCTCACCTCTTTCGCCACGAAAGAAAGCCGTTGTAGCAAAGGACCGGCCCTCGCTTGCCACGATCTCGCCCCCATATCCATCAACATCCCAACCATATATGGCTTTATAGGGAGTCACTTGAATCATTACTGGGTGTTTAATTATTCCCTGATGCATACTATCTCCGTCGTAATACCAACCGAGCGATATGCCAGGAAAAGGCTCTGCTAGCGTTTCTGCTCGACGCGACCGCTCAACACCCGAGTGAGATACCTTGTTGATTCTTATGTGATTACCAACCCGTGAGACCAGAGAAAACATCATCTGTTTTGGTCCATAACCCTCATTCTGGCGAGGAAAGAGCAAAAAAAACCACCAGATCGAAGAAAAACGTGTCAACTCTTGAGGGTACCAATACCAGATCTTGTCGTACGCGTTATTAGATTCTTTCATGAAGTCTTTACATTTAAGCTCAATTATGTTGATTATTAATCATGCTTAAATCAAAAAAATACCATATCTATTGGATTTTCTCCAACACGGACATGTAGAAACGAACCATATCCTGATCCCGTCATTGGAATCCTCACATATGGCTGTCTGTGAACCTTTCCCCGAGTATACCTGTTTGATTGGCTGCTCAAGTCCAAAGTACCTATGACATTCCAGTACAACGAGGTATAAATAATGTGCATCAGTCGCTAAGGGGGATGAGTTTGGGAAAATTGGAACGTGCCATGAGCAAAAAGGATCTAACTGAACAAGAAATCCGGAGTCAGTACATCCGGCCGGCCATTGTCGCGGCCGTCTGGAAAATGGTCGAAACTAAGTTAGATGATCTATTATCGGTTGTATTCAATGAGGTGCAGTCCAGTCATTAATTTGGGGAGATGATCTTTAGCACCCGCAGCCCTGATCGGGAAAGGTATACGGTCCTGCATAGACTGTTCCTATTGAAGTAGCGGATTAATCCAGGAGACACAAGATGAGTGACTATCCATTCGAAGTTGGCGGACGGTACCGCAACCGATTAGGTGAATACACCGTCCTATCTATCGAAGGCGAAACCATGATCGTCCGTTACGCCGATGGTCGCCAGCAAACCGTGAACGTCGAAAAACAAGCCTGGATAGTGCAAAGCATTGAAGATGAGGCCAGCCCACCTTCCCAACCTTTACGTGCCAGGGGAGAGAGCCAGGCCATTCAGCCGGTCATCGACCTGGTTGAAGAGGTGTTGCGCTCTAATTTCAAAGCCCCCTATCCGGCGGATATCACCGACCAGGTTTGTTTAGCCATAGAAGCCGACCCTAAATGGTTGGATAGATACCATATCCTGACCAAACAATTCGAATCAGAGGATCAAAGCGGTGAGGCTACGGTAAACCAAGCGATAGGCTTTCATACGATGAACCTCACCGGCATGGTCACCGTAAAGTCAGGCTTAAAGGCTAAAAGCGGATTGATAAAGACTTACTCAGAGTTGGCTTATCCAGACTTGCCTGTTAAAAACAAAGGCCAACAGAATTAATGGTTCATTTCTCTTATAATTGAATTCACGCATGCACCGAATGTGCTGATTCAGGTCATTCTAAACCTAGGGAAGGCTTGTCCTGAGCTCGGTCGAAGAAACCCTAAGATCTCCTGTTAATGTTTGGCATCAGAGATTCCTCCCCTTCGGCAAGGCTCAGGGCAGGCTCCTGCGGACGGGATGACATAGTGCACATCTGTTGGTGTTGACGAGCAATCCATTATCCAGCACGATTTTAATGTTCACCGTATGGGAACGGCCAATCTCCTATTGACCGATGATTGATAACTTGGACGTGGTAACGGGCGCTTTCGGGTATATCGGCCGTTATATTGCCGCCCAGTTGCTCGAAAACGGCCGGCAGGTGAAGACCATCACCACTCACACTGAAAAGCCCAATCCATTCGGTTCGCATGTCCAGGTCTTTCCCTACAACTTCGACGAGCCGGAGCGCCTCGAGGCGACCCTGGATGGGGCGGATACCCTTTTTAACACCTACTGGATTCGTTTTGAACATTCTGGGATGACTTACGAGCGGGCCATCGCCAACACGCGGATTCTCTTTAACAGCGCCGCCAAGGCCGGCGTCAAGAAAATCGTGCATATCAGCGTCACCCATGCCGCAAAGGACTCCCCTTTGCCGTATTATGCCGGGAAGGCGCGGCAAGAAGAAGCCTTAAAAGAGTCTGGCCTGCCGTATGTCATTATTCGTCCAACGCTGGTGTTTGGTAAAGAGGATATTTTGGCCAATAATATCGCCTGGCTTATCAGGAAATTCCCGTTTTTTCCCATTGCCGGGGATGGCCAGTACCGTCTCCAACCGATCTATGTCGGCGATTTAGCCTCCATCGCCGTCGCCCAGGCTCAGGGTAAACACTCGGAAACCATCGACGCGATCGGGCCGGAGAGTTATTCATTTCAGGAATTTGCCCAAACCATCGCCTCGGCTATTGGAAAAAACGTGGTTTTTATCCGGGTTCCCCCCTGGGCAAACATCTACCTTGGGAAGCTGATAGGTTTGTTTATCCGGGATGTGATTTTGACGAGAGATGAATTAAGGGGACTCATGGGCAATTACCTCACCTCAGAACAACCCCCCAATGCACCGACAATATTTTCGGAGTGGCTCAAAGAAAACCACCACACAATGGGGTGCGCCTATTCCTCGGAACTCGACCGGCATTTTCGATGACGAATGCTTAATTCAAAGCTCTGGCCGAACGACGAATCCGGGGACAACTATACTTTGATTGCCATCCACTGGGAGCATTCTTAGGGTATTTTTATGCTCCCATTGTCTGAATAGATCGACAAAGTGCCAATTATATGGTTCACTTTGCACCTTATCGGTTGTAATCTAAAGATCGGGACTCGCTCCAGTACAGTTGTTCCAACCGAAGGAGATAGCCAATGGAAGGATCGGTATGGCAATTATACCCTTTCCCCTCGGTGGAAAGGTCATTAAAAGGGCTGTATCTGGCCCATGACCTCCGGCAGGTGAGCGCTGAGAGCGGAAAACCATTTGTTTATAGTAATTTCATCACTAGCCTGGACGGCCGCATCGCCATCTCCCATCCATCGCTATCGGGCTTGATGGTCCCCAAAGAAACCGCCAATGAGCGAGATTGGCGACTTTACCAGGAGTTGGCGGCCCAAGCCGATATCATCATTAGCAGCGGCCGTTATCTGCGTGATTGGGCTGACGGCCGGGCCCAAGAGATCCTCCAAGTTGACGATCCACGCTTTGCCGATTTGCGGCAATGGCGGCGAGACCAGGGCTTGCGGCCGCAACCGGATATCGCTATCGTCAGTGGAAGTCTGAAGTTTCCCATCCCTGACGTCTTGACGGCTGGTGGCCGGAAGGTGGTTGTATTTACAATTGCCGAAGCCGATCCGGAGCGAGTGAAGGAGATCGAAGTCAAAGCCGGCCAGGTTTTCGTCGCTGGGCAGAAAAGCGTCTCTGGCGATCGAATGGTAAAGCAGATGGCAGAGCTAGGCTATCAGACGGTCTATTCGGCTGCTGGGCCGAAAATACACCATCTGTTATTGTCTGGCGGTGTTTTGAACCGGTTATACCTGACCTATGCCAATCGATTGCTTGGCGACCAGGAATTTTCCAGCATTGTGGACGGTGGAGCGTTTTCTCCAGCAGTCGATTTGACTATAAACGCTCTTTATCATGATCCGCACGGCCTTGAAGGATTGGGGCAGTTGTTCGCAGTATACGACAAGGCTTGATTTAAAAGGCTTGAAGATCGAGTGGAGTGTCAAGAAGATGAAACGAAAAATTACGATAGTACTTCTATTTTTGGTTTTATATTTTCTCGTACTTAGCAGTTGCGGCGGAGAGCAAACGGCCGTCCCTGAGCCGACTGACGAAGTAGCCATTTCAACCCCGTCGGCCACAGCGCCCGCGGAAGCCACACCTCTGACTGAACCGCTTTACGGTCTGGCCAATGTCGAGAGCTTGGAGATTCTGACCGAGGAATCCACAACAGAAGAGGTCCGGGTTCGCTTGCGAGGCCTTCTACCTAATGGTTGTACGCAAATAGACGAGATAATCAGGCAACAAGAAGGTGATGGATTCACCCTGGCAGTGGCCACCGTTCAAGAGCCTGGACAGGATTGTACCGAGGCTTTGGTGCCATTCGACGAGACCATCACCCTCGATGTGTCAGGTTTAGAAGCTGGCTCTTATTCCATCAGGGTAAATGATCTAGAAGGCTCTTTTAATCTTGATGCGGGAGATCAACCGCCGGAAGAGCCAGCGATAACACCGGCTGCGCCTGACATTGCCGCCGTTTCTGGACGTGTCTGGCACGATCTTTGTGCCGTTTCCGGCGAGCAGGATGAAGAGCCTGGCCCGGGATGTGTCACCACTGATGATGGCGAAATTCAGGCCGACGGCCTCCTGGAAGATGAGCCGGGCATTGAAGGGGTCCAGGTTAGCATCGGGACCGGCGATTGTCCTGCCGAGGTAGATGATGTGGTGGTCACTGATTCTGAGGGCATCTACGTCTTTGACGATCTGGCCTCGGGGACATATTGTATTTTTATCGACGTGGTCGAGGAGAATAACCAGGAAATCTTGATTCCCGGCAGGTGGACAGCACCAGAAGATGGCGCCCTTGGTTCCACGATCACCCTCAGCGAGGGAGAGTCCCTTGAATCAATCGACTTTGGCTGGGATTACCAGTTCCTGCCTATCCCAGATGTTGACCCGACGACCTGCAGCAACAGCTTTGAATTTGTCCAAGACCTGAACATTCCAGATGATACTGTCTTTCCGCCAGGCGCAGAATTTACGAAAATATGGTTGTTGCGTAACAATGGCACATGTCCCTGGACCACAGATTACAGCATTGTCTTTCTTGACGGCGACCAGATGTCGGCCGAATCGACCATTCCACTTTCCGAGCCGGTAGCCCCAGGCCAGGAGTTGGAGGTGGCCATCGACATGGTCGCGCCGGAGGAGCCCGGCACGTACCGGGGCAACTGGCAGGTTGCCGATGCCAGCGACCAGCCTTTCGGCATCAACGGATTCATCGAGGATGCCTTCTGGTTGCGTATTGTGGTGGAAGAAGATGCGCCCCCAGTGGCGACACCGCTGCCTAACTCAGGGACGATAGGCGGCGTGGTATGGGATGATTTTTGTGTCAACAGCGATCCCGGCCGGGGTTGCATCGAGTTTCCAGAGGATAGCGGCATTTTCGTCGGCGATGGATCGCTCAATTCGGGAGAATCTATCCTCAGCGAGATCACGATTACCCTGGCTAATGGTGCCTGCCCGGCCGATGGTACTTTGCCAGCGGGTAACCAGATTATCGGCACGTCCGTTACCGATGAAAATGGCCTGTATCGCTTCGAAAATCTGCCCGACGATACCTATTGCGTGTTTATGGACGCTCTCGACGAAGTGAATGTTGATTTTCTTATTCCGGGTAATTGGACCTGGCCAGGGACCGGGGTGGGTCGATATACCTTTATCCTCGATCCTGGCGAGCAGGCCCTGGATTTGGATTTTGGATGGGATTTCGCCGACTAGTAGTTCAATGGTGAGCTCACTGGTAACCTCGGATAATGTCCTGAAAATAATCTTTGACGACATGGGGTAAGGGTGTTATTGTTATGCATCTTTAGTCTTCGGAACCTACGTTGATCTACCGTCCGACGACCGATATTTTGCTTGACCTAACACATGATCGGTTTGACATAAGGAGGTGCCATACACAGAGACCTTTACTTATCGATTATGCGACAGCACATGTCGCCCTCATATTAACCCTTAGAGCCGACCCTAACACGGTCAAACAATTCCAAATATATTATTACAGGAGAAGAAAATGATTAGTCTCAAATCACGACACTGGACCATCTTGGTCCTAGCCGTATTACTAACGTTCGTCCTCGTCGCTTGTGGTGGTCAGGCTACTGAACCCGCCGAAGAAGCGGCCACTGAAGTTTCCGAACCGGCTGCTACTGAAGCGCCTGCGGAAGAACCCACTGTTGAGGAGCCCCCGGAAGTAGCTGCAGGTTCAGTTGGCATCGTACTACCGACGCGGGAAGAGCCGCGCTGGATTCAGGATGAGACCCGCTTCCGGGACACCTTGGAAGAAGCCGGCTACGAAGTGGAG
>Ga0209536_100003387_pt1 | contig 25640 bp, 15 predicted proteins | sample DeeMarSeWOR28_12_FD_187461 | JGI IMG/M metagenome (GOLD analysis project Ga0209536, IMG submission 187461) | Marine sediment microbial communities from White Oak River estuary, North Carolina - WOR-2-8_12 (SPAdes) (version 2) | ecosystem: Environmental > Aquatic > Marine > Intertidal zone >...
CCTTCTCGGACAAGTTCGACACTATGATCGGCGAACGAGGCATAACCCTTTCGGGCGGTCAGCGTCAGCGCACCAGCATCAGCCGGGCGATCGCGCGTTACCCTGAGATTTTGATTCTGGACGACGTGCTTTCGGCAGTAGACACACAGACCGAGGCTGCAATCATGGAAAAACTCCAGCCGGTCATGAAGAAGCGCACCACGCTTTTTGTAAGTCACCGGGTCTCTACGCTGCGCTACGCGGATGAGATCATTGTGATCGAAGACGGTCGGATAACACAGCGCGGCTCGCACGATGAACTTACAGCCCAAGACGGTTATTATTGTGAGCTGAACACCATGCAGCAGATCGAAGAGCAGCTGGAGAGTGATTCATGACCGAGAGCGCCAAGACATCCGGCAAGTCGGGTCTCACCTGGCGGCTGCTCACTTATTCGCTGCCCTACTGGCGCTGGATGCTGCTGTCACTGATCCTTATTCTTGTCCTGTCGGCCCTGATCAATTATCTGCCGGTACTGATCAAACAAATTACCGACGGCTGTCTGCTTAACGATGAGCTTGCCGCAGAGGATCGTTTGAGAGAACTGACTCGACTGGGCGGGCTCTACCTGATGCTGGCGGCTGCGGGGCACGTGATACATTATATGCAGGGTCTGCTCACCGCATGGCTCGGGCAGCGCATCATCTACGATCTACGTGTGAGTCTCTTTAAGAAGGTCGTCCAGTTGCACCAGGGCCATTTCGATCGGACACCGGTCGGGGCATTGCTGACCCGTGCGACATCCGATATCGACAGGCTTCAACGATTTGTCACCGACGGTGTGGTGAGGACTGTCGCCGATGTATTTATGCTGATCAGCATTATGGTCTATATGGTGCTGCTCGACCTGCATGTGGCTCTTGTCCTCTTTGCCGTGCTTCCGCTGATCTTCGGGGCCATGTTCTTTATTAGCGGCAGACTCCGAAACGCCAACCGCCTGATTCGCAAACGGCAATCCTCACTCAACGCCCTGCTGCAGGAATATCTCGTTGGGATGACTACCATACAGCTATTCAACCGCGAGGCGGCCGCTCGGAACGAATTCGACGCACGCAACAGCAGTCTGCGAGCCGCTTATTTCGAAGAGGTTCGGTGGTTCAGCCTGTACTTTCCCGTCATCGAAGGTGGGCAGGCCGTCGCATTTATACTTATCCTCGGCACGGGCGGATTCCTGCTGCTGGGCAGCAGCGGTCTGATTTCGCTCGGCGTGCTGATTGCATTTCTGACTTACATCCGCAACTTCTTCCGTCCCCTGGGTTCCTTGTCCGACAAGGCCGGAATGTTCCAGATGGCGATGGCCGCTGCCGAACGCGTATTTGCCCTGATGGACCAGCCGGAAGAAATAGCCGATCCGGCGGAACCTCTGCCGCCCGCAAGAATCGACGGAAACATCGAATTCAAAAACGTATGGTTTGCCTATGAGGATCAAAACTGGGTGTTGAAGAACCTGAGCTTTTGTGTGCGGCCCGCTCAGGTGATCGCCGTCGTCGGCGCCACGGGCGCCGGTAAGAGCACCATAGTCAATCTGATGGGCCGCTTTTACGACGTGCAGCGGGGCTCGGTGATGATCGACGGCCAGGACGTGCAGGCCTTTCGCAAAACCGATCTGCGCCGGCGGCTCGGCTACGTATTCCAGGACCCGTTTGTGTTTGCCGGAACGGTGGCGGAAAACATCTCTCTTCTGAACCCCGATCTGAGCCGCAGTGATCTGATCAGTGCGGCCGAGACGGTCAACGCACACGGATTTATCAGCCAGATGCCCGACGGCTACGACACTACGCTCAACGAACGCGGCGAGGGACTTTCTCTGGGGCAAAAGCAATTGCTGTCAATGGCCCGTACGCTCGCACAGGATCCGGAACTGCTGTTCGTGCTGGATGAGGCCACCGCCAGTGTTGACACGGCCACGGAGGTGCTCATTCAGGATGCGCTGGCCAAGCTGATGCACAACCGTACGAGCATTGTGATCGCCCACCGGCTCTCCACTATCAGACATGCAGACCGTATTCTGGTGATGCGCCACGGTGAGCTGGTGGATGAAGGGACACACGACGAACTTATGCTGCGCCACGGCTACTATCGCCAGCTCTATGAACTGCTCCAGCACTCGCCGCGGTAGATTAACGACATGCCCAATCCGCCTGTGGCCGACCCATCTACAGGCTATCGTTCCTGAGCCAAGAGGCCTTCCAGATCGCACCAGATCACCTGATTGCTCATTATCTCCCTGTTGTCTTTGCCCCTGAGACCATGCGTGTATATCAGTGACGGTATGCCCAGCGGCCGCTGGCTGCTGGGCCGCTCCAGGTTGGGCAGCCAGTTCGGGACCGAGGGATCAACCGAGGAAATACCCAACACTTCAAACGTTCTGCCCTGATCTCTGGAAACCAGCAGAGCAATTTCAGTCGACGGATGACCCCATTGAGCGGTTTCATCTTCAACACTGCTGTCGACTGTGGTGACTGCCACATACAGCGTGCCGTCGGCACCGAATACGATACTGCCGGGCGTTTTCACCCCGCGATCGGGCCATTGCCCTTGGATGCTGGCCAACAGCGAAATGTCGTACCACCGGGTCTGTGGATCAGGTCGAGCAATCCACGTTTCGAAGGGTTGACGGTCCATGCGGCAATAGATCAGCCAAGGGACACCGTTGGAGTCCACTGCGATGTTGCCCGGGCGAAAGTTGGCCGGCCCCTCAACAGTCCGGGCCCCGGCGACAATATCAATAGTCTCAGGTGTGGCCGGCAGTTCAACCGGCGTGCCATCTGAGCGTTGCCATGTAACCGCCCGGTCTGTTGACCGAAGGTAACCCACCGCATATCCGATCTTGCTGATGCTCTGTTCGTAGAGCATAAAGCTCATGTGTATCGTCTTGTTGTCCGAGCCGAGAGCCAATGCTGCCTGCCAGCGGGTGTAATCGGACGGTGCCTGTCCGTGCAGGATTGTCCGCGGACCCAGCCATGCACCATCTCGTGGTTTTTCGTACATATTCAGCAGCCAGCGTTGCTTTGTGCTCTCCCGGCAGGCAAGAACGAGTGTGCCATCGGGCATACAAATCAATGACGAATAGGTGCAGGTTTTCCCGAACTGGATTTCCGCGGTCCACTCAGAGGCATCGTTGGGCCGCACAGACCGGCGATAGCGAAAAGGATGATGGTGCGGATAATAGACAACGTGAAGAAATCCCGAACCATCTGAGGTCAGCGAAGGTCCGCCGTGATTGTCATAGGCTTGGCCAATGGTGTATGTCGGCGACCAGTTCCCTGTGTCCCTCTCAAAGGTTCGTATCCGCACGAGGAACTGACCGTCTATCGAGTCCAGCCACGAGACATGGGTCTTGGCGCCGATTGTGATGATCTTATTGAATTCAGAATACGCGGTTGCCCTTCCACAGCCGTGCTCAGAGAGAACAAACGAAGGACAAGCGCTCGGCGAGAGGTACTTCGCAAGGATGTGCCCGAGAATCTGTTCACCGCGTTCATTGGCATGAACGGCGTCCCGTTTGAACCACTCGAGATCCCTGCCACACTGGCGGATGTACTGGCCCCAGGCAAATTCAATGTCGAGAAACGCCGCCCCGATCTCGCGGGCGAGATTCTCCAGGCCTTGGCGGTAAACGCTGTAATGATCAGGACTGCCGATTTTCTTCCACTGGCTCTCGTCGTGCGGATCCACTCTCCCGAATGCGCCGGTCATCAGGAGAATATCCGCGTCGCAGCCGGCTCGGATTTGACCGATGACGTCCCGGATGGAATCTGTATCGCCGCGATGGCTTATGCCCCCAATAATGACCAGGTCCGGCTCGTGATCGAGGACGTATTTGCGCACGCGGCCAGACTCCTTGTACCACCAACAGCCGGTCGAACCGCGAACCGATGTCACTTTTACCACCCTGCATGCAGGGAATGATTTCTCAAGCAGAAGATTCCAGCAGGATCGGCTTGTATCGTTCACAATGCTGTCACCAAGCATTACGACGCGAAGGACCCCACCTTCGAGAAGGCGGTCTCTGGTGCGAGCCAGGTTCTTCCACCGATTCGAGGCAGGACTGTATCGGACCGGAGGGATCTCAGAATAGATGCGTTCGATCTGATCCAACGTCCGCTGATTCCTGCGAATGATGATGCCGTCGTTGGCGATCAACTCTGCCGTCAGGCAAAACACTGCAAGGATTACTGCCTTTCTTCTTGAAATCATCGGTGTCTCCTCAAAGTCAACCTGCCAGTTCATTCGCTCAGTTTTCTACCGTTGAATCTTCACGAGGTACCATGTCGTTGCCTGCTCTCCGACAGTCAACGTGAATTCTCGCCTTACGCCGTTGACAGTCACCGAATCTCCCAGGGCCCTGCCTGCACCGTCGAGGGCGATGACCTCGATTTGCTTTGAAGGTTCGAGATCTCGGAGGGTCACCTTTCCCTTCACAGGTTCGATAACGGTCGGCGCGTTGCCCCAGTCTGATAGGGACGTTCTGTCCTGGTTCCAGGTCATTCCGCTGTTCGCCGACCGCCCTGTCGCCACCAGAAGCAGACGCTCGCAGCGGGATATGGGCTCGGCGTCCAGTGAGGTCAGGATTATCGCGCAGAAATCGTTTTCCACGGTTGCGGATAGATTCTTCAGTGTCTTGCTGTTGTCGTTTACGAAGCCGATCAATGCCTGTGATCTCTCCGTCTCGATCGTCACCAGCCCTTTCTTGCGCTGTGAATGGTACCAGGTCAGTTCACCGGTGTCACTGACAATCGGACCGTCTGGGCTGATTTCAGGATACTGCCCAGACGAATCGTCGAAGCTGGTTATCCGCGTCGTGTTCCGAAGGGCAAGCGACGGCGAAAAGCCGGGCGTGAAATACGAGCCCTCGGAATATGGCAGACGGATACCCTCGCGCACCTGCTCGGCCGTGTACAACCTTGGGACAGTCTCCAGTGCCGGGCGCACATCGGCCCTTAGAAACACAAGGGCGCAGGCAGCGAGGCTTGTCATCTTCACAGGATCCGGACGGATATCGAAATGTCCCGGCATTCTCGCACCCCACTTCTCGGGTGCGGCATGCTCAAATGTATAGAAGAAGATGCCGTCCCAGTCGTGAAACGCCGAGTAGGCCGCCAGTATCGGGATACCTTCGCAGGCGTACTCGTTGGGAAATGGGTGGTTGGTTTCCGAGACCGTGTACGGCCTGCCGGCAACCGCCGAGCGGGAAAGCTGTACCACCGTAGAGTTGAAAGGCTCGTTGACCATCGGGGTGTTCCTGATGGAAAATGTCCTGCGATTGGTCTTGGGATCGGTGAGATATCGCGGATGCTGCCAGTACACGTGACCGTCCACAATGTCCATCTGTGATGTTGAAGCCAGCAGAGGATAGCCGGTCTTGCCATGGTTGTGATCGCTCGTGCCGACAATCAAAGACCTGACGCCAAGCTCTTCTTTAAGATGTCTGTACATAGATTGAAAATAGTCGCGCTCTAATTCCATGTAGAACGACGCTTCGAGGTGAAATCTCTCTGCCGCAGCCGCGGCGAACTGCCCCTTAGTCAACCGCGGCACAGGCTGGCCCTGCCTTACACCGCAGACCTCGCGCAGATCTCCCATCTCAGTCACAGACAGACGCTCTTTGAGCCATGCGTTGTATTTCTCGGTCAACTGATTTGCATACCACGCGGTTATGTCAGTCCACGTTCCGGGTCGTTTCTTCGTGTTCTTACCGAGCAGTCTGTCGCTGAACCATGCCTCTACGATAGAGTTCTCATTGACCAGCTCAACGACCGCAACCGCCGGCTCATGGCGATACTCTGACTTGGTGTAGGGATTATAGTGAGTCAAAAGCTGGTGAGCGTACTGCTCATGCAGGGATTGAATATGTTCGTCAAAGTAGTTCACGACTTTGGCGAGTCCCAGATATTCATGGTCCCTGACGCCGTCGCCCTTGCGGAAGTTGCGGCCGACGTTCAGATTGAGATTGGTGTAGATACCCCGCTCTTTCAATTCGGCCACGAAGAAATCCAGCAGGTCAAGCTGCTTCGGATCCAGGGCCCGCGTGTCATCCCGACCTTCGACAAACAAACTGGCCGACCAGTTAGAATCGAGAAAGTGAAATCTGACGCAGTTGATGCCGAAGCGCGCCAAATGTTGCGCCACTACGGGGGCGTTCTCTCTGCTTGGAAAACATGACGCAGCCGTGACGTTGACTCCCCAGATGCGAAAACGCTCACCGTTCGGCCTGGCCAGATGGCCATCGCTAATCCGGATAAAGCCGTTCTTGCCCGCCGGAGCATCGAGCAAAAAAGAAAGATCGACGAGCGAATCTGCATTGTCGCGCCAGTCAATGGCAAATGGTTTCATCTGAACAGCCTCTCCGGACGCGGTGCCGGCGATAAACAGCATCAGCAGGACGTGACAGTTCGTGTACTTGTTAAGCATAGATTCGCTCCTTTCGGCGCTTATTTACTCATGACTGCAAGAGCCCGGCTCGCAACTATCATCCTGACGTTGGCGTTCGGACCGGATGAACTGCTCGGCTTCTTGGCCACCGATTCTTTCTATTAGCTCGTATATACAGCTTTGGAAATCCCCAAACTCATTGGACGGTTTGTATGGATAAGCCCGTACCAGATATCTTACCGCCGGCTCCCCCATTTTCAACAAAGCTCCTCTCGCCCTCTCAAAGAGCCGGGTATAGGCCGGAAACAGGCAGTTTATGATATACTTGATTTCCCTGGGCCGTCTCTTGTCACCAGCCATTATCCTTTCAATCCTAGTTATCTTGACAGCCTCCCAGCGAGATGGCAAAGCCGCCCGGAAGAGAAATTCCGGCACTGGAATAACAATGAGCAACCCGGTGCCAAACAGAGCGATGATGCACAGCCCTTCGAAGATCACCAAGAACACCTGTCTTGCCCTTCTCAGGACGGCGTATTTTCCGCTTACTGCAGCAAGGGTGTTGAGACTGTTTACAGAACCCTGCTCAAAACCGAGCACATCGTCTGATGTGTCTTGCAGAATATCCAGGATCCGCCGGTTCTCAATGGCAGAGTGCAGCCTGAGCATTCTTACTATCAGCCCCGAGACCTTCGGAGCAGCAAAAGACGTCCCGTTCAGACTTACCCTGCGGGCATGAGTCTCAGTGCCGGTATCCGAGGCAAGTACAAGTCTCTGGGTTGTCCGGTAACTTCCATCGGCGAATATATCCACGTCGCCGTAATTGGAATATTCCTTGCGAACTCCGCCACCGGAGGCACCTACGCAAATAACACCATCCAAAGCCGCAGGATAGCTCGAATCCTTCGAGCCGTCATTGCCGGCCGCTGCGACCACAATGCCCCCCCGGTTGACAATATCTCGGATCAGTTCGCTCTCCCGTTGCTTGGGAGAATTGGAGCCCAGACTTATGTTTACCACCACCCGATCGTCCGGCCTCTCTCGCAAATAACTGCTCACCATTGTAAGGGCATGCAGATATCTCTCGCTGTCAACGTTGCCTCGCGTATCGTCAACATCGTAGAAATGAAGCTCATCAGGCTGACCGTTTCTTCTGAGGATATCGCGAACCACCTGACCGTGAGTGAGGTCATCGAATAGCTTCAAGATGTCTCGCTCTTGCTTGATCATATTTGAAGCCGAATCGATGACGAACGCAACAACTTTAGGCCCCGTCCTGCTTTCCAGGAATTGAGCCGGGTCGGCGAGCACCAGACAAACAGCCGCAAGGAAAACAAACGCAAGCAACCTTCGATATTTTCGGTTATGAAAGGGCTTCATTCTAGTCAGTCCGACGAATCAGTTTTGGCAAATCATTACTTTACACTCTCGCAGACTCATTTGCGACTGCAATCGAAGCCGGTAGGACTTTTTTCATTCACCAAAGCCAATCACTCTTCGATGAGAGCTGTACCTGGCCGACGATGGAGTTTTCAGACAGAGCCAAATCCCGGCGTTGATTTCCGCTGAGGATTGCTGTAGACTCTGCTCTGAGCAGAATCGCATAATTTCAGATGAATCCTTAGTGAAAAAATGAGGACGTAATTTTTTGGAGGCACAGATTTCAAAATGAAGCCAAAAAGAGATATGAACCGTCGTGAATTACTCGGCTCTGCAGCCGCCTCGTCTATGGCATTTGCAGTGGTTCCGAGGCGCGTGCTGGGAGGCCGCAACAACGTGGCCCCGAGCGATAAGGTAACCGTAGCCAATATCGGATGCGGCACGCAGGGTCTGCGGGAGATGCCTGGCCTGCTCCAGAATCCGGCTGTGCAGGTCGTCGCCGTATGCGATCCGAACAAGTTTACCACCGACTACATTGACTGGTCCTCGAACGGCATCCGCAACGGCATCCGCCAGACTCTGGGCGATCCGACCTGGGGGGCAGATATCGAAGGTATCCCCGGAGGACGTGACATTGGCCAGGAGTATGTGGAGAAATACTACGCCAAGAATACGCCCGGCGGCAAATACCACGGGTGCAATTCCTACGAAGATTTCCGCGACCTGCTCAATCAGGAAAAAGACGTCGACGCCGTAAAGATCATGACCCCGGATCATCATCACGCTACGATAGCCATCGCGGCGATGAAGAAAGGAAAACACGTTATCACCCACAAGCCAATCGCCAACAGGCTTTCGGAAGGACGGCTCACCATTGAGACTGCCCGCCGCGAGAAAGTCGTAACACATCTTCTGGCCTGGAGCGACAGAGGCGGCAACAAACTGACGCTACAATGGATCAAAGACGGCGTGATCGGCAAACTGCGGGAAATCCACAACTGGTCGCACAGGCCCGTCTGGCCCCAGTGGACATCCAACCCCACGCAAGCACAGCCGATACCGAAGGGATTCAACTGGGACCTGTGGCTGGGGCCTGTGCCGCATCGTCCATATCACCTGAACTACACCCACAACGTCTTTCGCGGCTGGTACGATTTCGGCGGCGGCAGTATCGCGGACATGGGACATTACAGCCTCTTTCCCCTGTTTCGGACCTTTGGCATAGAAACCCCGGCAATCAGCGCCGAGGCCTACGGAACAACTACGCGGACAATCGTCGATCAGGTGAGCAGGCCGGTTAACAATAACGTGGCGTTCCCCTACTCTTGCATGATCCGGTTCAAGTTCCCAAAGCAAAAAACCCTGCCGGCTTTCGATCTTATCTGGTACGACGGCGGCATGAAGCCCTTCGCGCCGGAAGAACTCGAGGCCGACAACGAATCGCTGGACAGCGAAGGAATGATGTTTGTAGGGGACAAGGGCAAGATTCTGGCGAGCTTTCACGGCGACAGCCCACGGATCATCCCGAAAAAGAGGATGCGGGATTACGCCGGGCAAAAGGAGGTTTCGCAGGACAGCCGGCGGCGAAGATCCGACACATGGGCTGCTTCGGTCAAAAACAAGAAGGAGTCCCCGGGCAGTTTCCTCTACGCAGGTCCGGTTACCGAGACCATCAACCTCGGAGCGGTAGCACTGAGGGCCGGACAAAGAGTCGATTATGACTGTGAGACTATGAAGATAACCAACCTTCCGGAAGCAAATAAATATCTGACCAGAGAATACAGGAAAGGTTGGGAACTCTGAGAATGTTGTGCTGCTATCCAGTCGGCGGAAGGAGTAGTCTGCAGATGAGACAGGCATCGGATTTCACAATTACCTTCACACTTGCAGTTCTGGCCGCACTGTCATGTCAAGATCACGCGTCGTGTCGCGAAATCGACATGACGGAGCATTGGGACGCCGAGATACCGCTGGTGAATCCTCACAAGGGCTGGTATCACCATTATCCTGACAATCATCTCACCGCCAGATATCCTATTGCCAAAGACTCCGACCTTTTGGACTTCCCCGGCATGGACCATCTTTACATGCGATTGGCATGGGCCTATCTGGAACCGGCGGAGGGCCGGTTCGATTGGCCCGTTATCGATAGAACCATAGAGAAGTGGACCTCCAAAGGGCTCGGAATCTCGTTTCGAATCAGTTGCCGGGAGACGGGCACCGATCGCATCGAGCAGCAGTACGCGACGCCTCGATGGGTAATGGAAGCCGGGGCAAAAGGCGGGTACTATCTCAGAGGCGAAAGGACCGGACCCGACGGTCCCTGGGAGCCGATATTCGACGATCCGGTCTTTCTGGAAAAGCTTGAGAACTTCCTGAAAGCATTCGGGCACCGTTATGACGGCAAGAGCTGGCTGCGTTATGTAGATATTGGCAGCATCGGCGACTGGGGAGAGGGACACACATGGTCCGGCAGCCGACTGGAGTACGGCTACGAGCAGCGGAAGATCCATATAGATTTGTATCTCAGGTACTTCCCGAAGACACAACTCGTCATTTCCGACGATTTCGTCTATGGAGTCCAGGATCCACAGGATCGCAAGAAGATGCATCGGTACGTCATGGAGAACGGTATCACCTATCGTGACGACAGCATTCTGGTCAACGGTTACTTGAGAGGCCACAGCGACACTTACACCATTCGCAGCCCCGAGTTCTTTGCCGACACCTGGCGTCTGAGGCCGACCGTCTTCGAACTGGAGCACTACGGCGCCGTCAAGCGCAATGGCAACTGGCTTGCCGAGCCCGGATCATCGCTGGCAGAATATGGAGCCGGCAAAAAGGGAGCGGATTTCTTTCGGGGAGCGTTAGGTCTTCTTCACGCGACATATATCGGCTATCACGGCTATGCGCACGAGTGGCTTGCGGACAACCCCAAGCTTACGGTCGAACTCTTGAATCGCTGCGGCTACTGGTATTTCCTCCACAGTCTGGACATCCCGGACGAATGGAAATCCGGCACATCACAGACCATCACGATCAAATGGGAAAACAAGGGCGTTGCGCCGGCGTACCATCGGTATCACCTGGTCCTGCGACTCCAGGGCCCGGAGACAATCGATATAGAATTGGATTCGGGCAACCGGGCATGGATTCCCAAACTGCGGGCTGAGACCTACAGCAAGGACTACCGAATAGACATTCCAAAGACATTGGAACCCGGAGAATATGAACTCAAGCTGAAGCTCTATTCGAAGCAGCGAGAGCAGGACGTGTTCCTCGCGCTGGATCGCCAACTGCTCGACGACAACAACTTCTGCCAAATCGCAAAAGTGACCGTAGTCGAGTGACGCCACCTGCAGACAGACCCCGGAGACACCCGTTGGCACGTACCCAAGAGATGTTGGCATGACACTGAGACGGAGAATTCTGCTGTTGGCAGCGGCTCTGGTCGCTGTCATCGTCGGAATCGTTGTTACATTTGTGGGACCCTGGCCCACGTACAAGAGCGGTTTCGAAGAGAAATCCTACTATCGAAAGGCACTGGCAGAGATTGATCGACACCGCGAACGGCTTAGCCGTGATCCGGCAATTGGGCGCTTCCAGGCCGGCTGGGCCTCGCGCTCCATCACACCGCCGGCAGGAACACCGCTAGCCGGGTTCGGCGCGCGCGAAGGCAAACCGTCAACCGGCGTGCACGATGAGATCTTTGTCAAGGCGCTGGCCGTCAGTGACGGCGCCGACACCGCCGTGATTGTCGGGGCCGATATGCTGATAATCCCTGAGAACGTGGCCGATATGGTCAGAACTCGCGTCTGTGAGCGGACGTCACTGACGGCAAACGAGATTCTCTTCAATGCCAGCCACAATCACTCCGGTCCGGGCGGGTATGCCCCGGGTATTGCCTCGAAACTCTTCAACGGGCCGTACGATCCAAATATCCCGGTTTTTCTGGCCGAGGCCTTCACAGAAGCGATAGTCGAAGCATGCCGGTCACTCGAGCCGGCTGGAATGACACACGGCGGCGTGGACGCTCCCGAGTATATCAGGAATCGAACGCGCGCAGACGGAGTGGTCGATAGCGAACTAAGCTATATGCTCATCAAGCAAGAAGATGGAGATCGCTGCTTTGTAGTGAGTTACTCGGCTCACCCGACGATTCTCGGCGCAGACAACATGCAGTTCACGGGTGAGTATCCGGGATTCCTCGTGCGCCACATTTCAGAGCAAAGCGGCGCCGAAGCTATCTATCTCGGTGGAGCCGTTGGCAGTATGAGCCACCGGGCCCCCGACCGAAATGATCCTTTCGACCGCTGCCGCGCCATGGGTGTTGCGCTGGCGACCAAGGTTCTGCAAGCAGTTGGCAATACCACATTGTTCGAGGACAAGGCAGACGTTGCGTCTATCGGCTTTGCGATACGGTTACCCTCATTTCAACTGCGTCTCAATGAGAATTGGCGCGTTTCGAAGTATCTGTTTCCAATCCTGGGCATCGACGACGACGGTTGGATGCATGTCGTGCGGATCGGCGAGGTCGCGCTGGCGGCTGCGCCCGCCGACTTTTGTGGAGAAATCAGCGTGGACATGAAGTCCCGGCTGAAAGATCGCATAGGCGATCTCTGGGTCCTCAGCTTTAACGGCGACTATGCCGGATATATCTCGCCCGACAAATACTACTACGACAAGGACGAGAAAGGCGGCTATGGATATGAGCGAGGCACCATGTCTTGGATCGGACCCGACCAGGAAGCCTTCACCGTCTCGCTCTTAACCCGGATGATTTATGTCCTGTTTGGCGAGCCCGGCCAGATTCGGTGAGGCCCTGGTTGTCCGTAAGCGGCCCGATTGACCACTTTGGGAACACTTTATAAGGCACCTCTTTCGGAATCGACGCTACATGATAGTTTCTGTTGCAACGGGCAGACCATTCTGGTATACTTGAAACCGTGTCAAGTGTGAGTGTGATGTACTGTTTCACTTGTACGTTTTCGCTCATGCTCTTGGATAATAGTCGGTAAGTGGAGCTTAAATGGCTTTTCAGAGCCCGAGTCAAAGCAGCCTTGAGTATCGCGTGGCCGCCGCAGCCAAGGTCTTTGACGATCACGGACGCTTCATTAGAATTGTCATTAGCTCGCATGTTCAAGACAAGGACCTGGCTGACGACCTGTTCCAGGACTTCTTCATCTCTCTGATATCCAAGCCTTTGCCCAGAGGCCTTCGAAACATCGAAGGCTACCTGTACAGAGCCATAACCAACGACATCGTTGACGCTACCCGCCGGATGATGAAATACCGGGCCTATACGCACAAGTACGCCGAATGCCCCCAACGCCCTGACCGTCAGAAGACTCCGAGAGAGATTCTCCAGGAGAGAGAGGAAGCTAAGAGAGTTCTCGAACTCATCGAAAAGCGGCTGCCATGCACCGAGGCCGAGGCCGTTTCCCTGCGCTACCTGAACAGTCATGAGGTGAAGGAGATAGCGAAGACGATGGGTGTCGCCAATGCAACAGCCCGAGCATATGTTAATGACGCGATTGACAGAATCCGCCGTCTGTCAAAAGGCATCGAGACGCAACTGTCGGAATGACTGGTTTTGCTCAGGCTCTTTCTGAAAACTCCGTCGTCGGGTGCGAGATCGAGCATTGCTTCGCCCGGCAGAGACGGCGATATTGGTTTTATCGTCGGTTGAGCTCCCGATGCACATCGGGACAGGCAGGCGGGAAATAAGCCGCTCGAAGCCGGATCGAGTTTTCAGACAGAGCCTAGGTGCCTTCATCCCACCGGGAGGCTTGATGTCGAGCATTGCCCATCTGAGAGCTGTTGCGGTCAGCGCGGCCGCAGGTTATAATCCTGTGAGTGTGGCGTCATTGAACTGCGCCTCAAGTAAGAGCGGATGAGCATTATGCAGAATCGTCATACAGAAACCATCAGTAAACACCTCGACCGCAAAGGCCGGCCGTCGCTGCATCCGGCCCCCCACATGATCGTGTGTCTTCTGACAGTATTGACCCTTACAGCACAAACGTCGTATTCCAAAGCTGCTGAAGCCGGAGACGGACTTATCGCCTCGGCCGAATCGGGCTGGCCACAGTGGCGAGGTCTCCGCCGCGACGGCATTTCAGACGAAAAGGGTCTATTGTCGAACTGGCCTCAAGACGGCCCAGAACTGCTCTGGAAGATCGATGGTCTTGGCACGGGGTGGTCCTCGCCGATCATTGTCGGCCGCCAACTGTTCATTACAGGCGATGTGGGTGACGACCTGATAATATTTGCTTTCGACCTAAAAGGAAACCGCCAGTGGCAAAAAAGAAACGGACGGGCCTGGAAAGGTCCCTACCCCGGGGCACGGGCGTGCTGCGCGTTCTCCGAGGGTAAGTTGTACAATATGAACGCGCAAGGCCGGATGGTTTGCCTAGACGCAGCCTCGGGCAACGAGCTTTGGGCCGTCAACATCCTGGAACGATTCGGCGCCGAGAACATCACCTGGGCGCTGAGCGAATGTGTACTGATCGACGGCCCGCATGTCATCGTCACGCCCGGCGGCAAGAAGGCTCTTATGGCTGCACTGGACAAACGTGACGGCCGGACCATATGGACCACCGAGCCCCTCGGGGGTCGCACGTCGCACTGCTCGCCTATCCTGCTGCGATATGCCGGACGTCGGGTGATTGTCAATTGTTCGGCGGCGCATGGGTTCGGCGTCGATGCCGATACGGGCAAACTCCTCTGGACGGTACCGTTGAAGAACCAGTTTGGCACCAACATAGCAACCCCAGTGTACGGCTCGGGTAAGGTGTTCTTCGTGACTCCTTACGCCGAACACGGCAGACTCTATCGTCTCGCCGCTGAAGGCGCGACCATGAGCGCCGAGCACGTGTGGACCTCATCTCTGGACACAGTGACAGGTTCCGCCGTCCTCGTCGACGGGACGCTCTTCGCGGCCGGCTACAAGAAATCTAAGTGGTGGTTTGGCCTCGACTGGCAGACGGGCCGGACAAAGTGCGAACTCAAGGACCTCTCAACCGGCGCGGCCATCTACGCCGACGGGCGACTCTACTGTCTGGACGAACAAGGCGAAGTTGGCTTGCTGAAGCCAAACGGCCTGGAGATTACAGGGCGCTTTCGCCTGCCCGTCGCCAGGATTCGTCGCGACGCCTGGGCGCATCCAGTCCTGTACGAGGGTCGGCTTTACCTGCGGTATCATGACCAGCTCTGGTGCTATGATGTGAGGCACCGCTGAGCGGGCGAGACCTCATTGGCGATGGCGGTTGCCTGCGTGATTGACACTTGAGATTCCTGGCATTCGCGTTATAGTAGTATGTCATCGAACAACGCGTACTGATTTTTCGACCGGACAGGAGATACAGGCATGACCAGACTAAACAAAAGAGAATCGAAACAGATGTCCAGGCGGACGTTTGTCCGCTCGGCGGTTGCCGCGGCTGCGGCAATTCAACTTGCCGGGCCGTCCGCTGAGGCGTCGCGGACAAAAAGCGAAGTCAAGTTCTACAAGAACCTGGGCACCGGTCACATCGGCGTAAGCGCCAACCAGCGCCAGGCACTGGAGTATGCCGCGAAATACGGCTTCGACAGCATCACCCCCAACCTTGGTGAATTTGAGAACAAATCGGCTGCCGAGATTCGCGAATGGGTCGCGACCATGAAAGAAAAGGGCATTCGATACGGCTCCGGCGGCCTGCCGGTCGAATTTCGCAGGGATCAGGACCGCTTCGAGAGCGACCTCGCCCAGTTGCCCAGACGGGCGCAAGTACTTGGGCAAATGGGCGTAAAGCGCACGGCCACCTGGATCACGCCGGGCCATAGGCAACTGACATACCTGCAGCAATTCGAGATGCTCAAGAAACGCTTTCGCGAAGTGGCAAAGATACTCAAAGATCACGACATAAGTCTGGGCCTGGAATTCGTCGGACCCAGAACATCCCGGGCGCGCAGCCGCTTTGCGTTTATCTGCACGCAGGTCGAAATGATGGAGCTGGCCGAGGCAATTGGGACAGGCAACGTGGGGCTTCTGCTGGATAGCTGGCACTGGTATACCTCGCATGGGACTATCGAGGAGTTGCTGCAACTATCCAGCAAGGATGTCGTCCACGTCCATGTCAATGACGCACCGTCCGGAATCGACGTCGATGAGCAAATGGACAATCGGCGCCAACTACCCGTCACCAGCGGAGTGATCGACATGAAGGGTTTCATCAACGCCCTGGTTAAGATCGGTTACGACGGTCCCGTTGAGTGCGAGCCGTTCGACCAGGGGCTTCGCAAGATGGACAACGACCCGGCACTGCGCAAGACAAAGGATGCACTCGACCGTGTATGGGCACTGATTGAGGCTTGACCAAGCCGGCGCCAGGATTCGCAGGCCCAGATTTGACGGCGATTGCCGGTTTCCTACAGGACGGCAGCAAATCAATGATACGTCGCTGGAGTATAACATTGGCAATGATGTTGGGCGGCATCGGCGGGCAGGTCGCTCTGCCGGCGGTTGTGACGACTCGGCAGATAAACCCGTCGGTCGACCACAACCACTGCACGACCCGTCAGTTTCAGCACATGACTTTCTACCACGAGGGTCTCTGGTTTGTCTTCTATAGCGACGGCAAAGATTTTCGATACGAGACATCCGAAGATTACGGAAAAACCTGGCATCCTGCGGCGACACCAATAGACCGAGCTCCGAACGGTTCGACCAGCTTCGATGTTCTCAAGGCAGGTGACATGGTTTACATAAGCCATGTCGTCTACCCGCTGGGGCGCTATGATGTCAAGGCCCCCTATGCTCGAGACCCGGCAAGACGAGGAGAGTACACGCACGAAGGCAGAATAAAGGAAGGACGGATTGAAGGACGCTGGATTCACTGGCTTTCGGATATCAATCCCGGTTTCACCCCGGATTATTCAAACATTGTCGCAGACAGCGCCGGATTCTTCTGGGTTTTTGCGCGAGAGGACCAAATGGGCGTCGCCTATCGAAGCCGTACCCCGAACGATACCTGGTTGTGGGCGCCGCGATCCGTCTGCATGCCCGTTCAAGGCCGACATGCACTCGATGCAGCTGCGTTGGACGAGAGGAAACTCTACGTTGTCTCTACGCTGACCACCGGAGGCAGACTCTACGGTAATCTGTACGACGGACGAACCTGGAATCCCGAGCCGCTTCTTATCTGCGAGGACGTGACTACCGTCGCCGGAGACGACAGGCGAGCTTCAATCGAATTCGATCCCACACAGAAGCGCCTGCATCTGGTATACGTGGACGGCCGCAGCAGACTTCGCTATCGCTTCCTGGACTCGCCCTATCGAGCCCAGGACTGGCAGCCTGAGCTTTCTGCCGAGGGTCTGGAGCTGGCCGAGAATGTCTTTACATCTGCCCTGAGTGTGGATACTTCACAGAACCCTTACGAGTTGATGATTACATACGGCATCGAAAAGCATACGGGCAAAGACAAGCGCCAGCGCACAGGAGAATTATATGCCCGACGTTTTGACGGCACCGGTTGGCAGGCAGACGCCATCTTGATGAGCCAGCCCGGTACTATTTATGGCTGGTATCCGAACGTCAACCGGGACGTCAGCGACGGCCTGTGCATGATGTACTCACGTTCTGTCGACAAGACGAATCTGGGTGTTCCCCTGGCCGTAATGGTGAGCATCTGCAAACCCAATCGGAATTGATCGAAATGAATGAAATCCATCGAAGCAAGAAAACGGAAGGCGGGATTGGCATGACAACGGCAAGCTTTTCGAGACGGACGTTTTTAAGACAGGCGATGACGTGGGGCTCGGCCGTCGGGCTGGGCAGCGCCGCATTCGGCGGCAGCGCAAGCCAAATGCGAGCACGAAAGCCCAATGTCCTGGTCATCGTGGCAGACGACATGGGGTATTCAGATGCCGGCTGCTACGGCGGCGAAATCGCAACGCCCAATCTCGACAGACTGGCGGCTGGCGGGCTGAGATTCACCCAATGCTATTCGACCGGTCGCTGCTGGCCCTCACGGACATCTCTGCTGACTGGGTATTACCCCCAACAGGTCCGGATGGATCCGCCTAGGGGGCCGCTGCCCATCTGGGCGCGGGTGATCCCCCATTACCTCAAGCCGCTGGGATACCGATGTTATCAGTCCGGCAAATGGCACCTGAGGGGCGCACCCAAGGCCATCGCGGATGGAGGATTCGACCATTCCTACATTCTGCACGATCACGACCGTTTCTTCAGCCCCAAGCAACACGAACTGGACGACAAGGACCTTGCCCCGATTGAAGACGGCACGGACCATTACGTCACGACTGCCATCGCCGAATACGCAAAGGACTTTCTCGCAGAGCACGCTGAAAAACATCGTGACAAGCCTTTCTACTGTTACCTGGCATTCACCTCACCGCATTTTCCCCTGCATGCTCTGCAAAAGGACATCGACCGCTACCGGGACAAGTACCTCGAAGGATGGGACGTCGTACGCGAAAGACGATGGAAGTGGCTGCGCGAACAGGGCTTGGTCAATTGCGATCTGCCGCCGCTTGATACTGACGTTATTCCGAGCTGGAATTTCCCCAAAGAAAAGCTCGAGGAGATGATCGGGCCCGGCGAAGCGGATCGCGCTGTGCCGTGGAACGCACTGACGGCCGAGCAGAAGAGATTCCAGGCGACGAAGATGGCGATTCACGCCGCGATGATCGACCGGATGGATCGCGGGATCGCCCTCGTGCTCGATCAGATCAAGAAGATGGGCGCCTACGAAAATACGCTGGTCTTTTTCGTCTCCGACAACGGTGCCAGCGCCGAGCAGATCATTCGCGGCGACATGCACGACAAATCCGCCGCGCCCGGATCGGCTCGCTCGTACCTGTGCCTGGGTCCAGGCTGGTCGACTGCGGCCAACGCACCTTTCCGCCTGCACAAGTCATGGGTTCACGAGGGCGGCGCATCCTCGCCGCTGATCATCCATTGGCCGGCCGTCATCGCCGCTCACGGCGAACTGCGTCACGACCCGTGTCACTTCATCGACATTATTCCAACCATCCTCGACGTTACGGGAGGCGATGATTTCCCACCCAAGTGGAACGGAGAAACTGCCGAGCCCCTTCCAGGCACTTCCCTGACGCCGGCATTCGTGAAGGGCAACTCGGTCAAGCACGACTTCATCTATTTCCACCATCAGAACAATCGCGCCATTCGAATCGGCGACTGGAAGCTGGTCGCCAAAGGAAAGGACGGCCCCTGGGAACTCTACAATCTGAAAACCGACCGCTGCGAGACAAAGAATTTGGCAGAGATGCACCCGGACAAGGTTCGCTACATGTCCGCGAGATGGCAGAAGTACGAAGACGATTTCATACGTCAGGCCGGGCCGGCTCCGGAGAAACCAAAGCGTCGACAAAAGAAGAAAGCCAGCTAGAAGAGTGGTTATGGAACAGCCTGTGGCAGGATCGCATCGCCCAGCATTTTGAGGAAGTTGTTGTACTCAGCGGAAGTGAATTTGCCCGGCGTTGAGTGCCTGCCGTCAGTTGAGACTCCGGCAGAGGCCCGCACGAAGACCATATTGGCCTGCACTTCAACACCCGCTGCATTTAATGTGTGGATCACCACGCACAAGTTGCTTTGGTAACCCTGAGCAGCGTAGATGCCTGTAGTCGGTCCGGTGCGCGGCGGCACATCCGGGAGTCTCAGCACCGATGGATCTTTCGCACCGTTGGGCGTCCAGCCTCCGTAGCCGTTGAGCCACCACATGTATCCATAGCGGCCCGGCGCTTCCCGGTAACCGGCATTACGGTTATGCGGTTCGATTTGAGCTGGAACCCGGACTGTGGTCGCCTCGTCAACGAACGAGCGACTGATTATCTGCTTTCCATCCCATTTGCCGCGATTTAGGAATAGATGTCCCCAGCGCGCCAAAGCGGCTGCGCTCATGAACATCGACTGGGAAATCGGGCGTATGTCCAGACCTTCGGGATTGGACAGGTCGATGTCGTGCTCGCCCGGATTGGGAAATTCATTCGACCAGCGCCAGCTACTGCGAGCGATGCCGATTCTGGATGCAATGAATTTCTCGAAATAATGATCCAGGTTGCATTCTTCTTTGTTCCATGAGTAAGGTGGTTGGCTGAAATGGTTGTAGATCAGTTTGGTCATGCAGTAGGACAGAAGCTGGGAAGAGCTGTTGTATGCGAATCTTGAGCCCGGCGGAGCAAAAAGGGGCGGCTCCGGATCGAACGGATAGTACATCCCCGGGTCGGGCCACTTCGGCCGGACATCGCCGTAGCCATCGGTGAAGGTAGCAAGATGTCTTAGCGTGATCGTATCATAGACGGGATACTCCTTTTCGCCCCCGCCATCGTCCTGAGACAAGTCTATGTCGATGATCGGGTTTGCCGGCATATCGAGATCAGCCAGTCCCTGATCGATTAACAGGCCGAGCACGCCTGTCCCAAACGTCTTCGTGGCCGAGTAAATCTGGCATCTTGTGTTGAGACCGGAGCCCTGCCCCCTGGGCGTCGAACTGTTGGGCCAGATCATTCGCCCATTGCGGATCAAACAAGCGAATTTGATTCGGTCTTCCTTCTCGTCCGGTGTTTTCGGATCATCGAGTGCGCCTTTTAGATAATCCATGGCCCGCTGCAGTTCGACTGAGTCGACGTATTCGGCCTCTGGCTCGCACGTTTCCCAGTTGTGCCTGGCCTCGGTCGCCGGAGGCGGGAAGCGCATTCGTTCGCGCGCGCCGGCAAACGCACACAAGCACAACGAGAAGCAGATTATTGATGCGGGCGTAATACTCTTGGCCATTAGCAAAACCGCAACGAAGATGCGACTCAGGCTTTGGGTCGTTCATACTGTGGAATCGCGAGAGTCTCGCCGTCCTTGAGTGCCGATTGATGCGCAATGATGCCAGGCACAGTCATCGCAAGGGCCTCGTAGATATTCACCAACGGCTCGCGGTCTTCGATTATCGACGTGATGAACTCATTAGATAGTTGTCCATGAGAGCCGCCGTGACCGCCGGCAGGCACCCCTGGCGGAAGCGGCGGACGGATAGTATCGGGGAGATCCTTCGCCACACCATGATATTCGGTTCCGTCCATCCACCCCTTCTCACCAAAGACCCGCCCTCTTTCGACCACAAGTTTGTTGATGCCCTTGCACATAAGCATTCTGGACGAACCGCCCTCGCTGGTCTTGAACAGGGCGACCTCGTCGGTGAACGGGTTGTTGTATTTGTTGGCGCCTGGCTCGTAAGACGGGATGCCGCAGTTGGAGCCGCAGCAGAATACCGAGGTGAATCGCTTGCCCGTGACGCCGACGTAGTAAGCCGTCGAGTGCGTGGGATACCACAGGGGTGGCAGGCCGATACGCCAGCCTTTGAATGACCCGATCTGTTTGGAGTGGAAGTGGTAATACTCTCCTTCGGAATAGATTAGCCGGCCGAATCCTCCAGCTCGGTAGACCTCCCTCATAGCGTAGCAATCGGGGCGGAAGCAGCTCGTCTCGGCCATCATGTACTTCAGGCCGCTCTCCTGAACCGCCTCCAGAAGCTGATCGGCCTGTTCGATCGAACCGAACACCGCCGGCACAGCGGTCATCACATGCTTGCCGTGCCTGAGCACTTCGATGCAGTGACGTGCGTGACTCGGCGCATCGGTTGCCACGAAGACTGCTTCGATTCTTTTGTCCTTGACCATCTTTTCCAGCGACTCATACGATTTGTCACACCGGCAGGCCTTCATCAGGGCGTCGCACCTGTCGGGTATCAAATCACTGACCGCTACAACGTCAACATTCGGATGATCCTGAAAGCCGAAGGCAGCCCCGAAGCGGCATACGCCGTAGCCGACAATTCCGACGCGCACCTTCCGCAACGAAACAGGCTTCCACTCTTTTTGCTCCTGCCGCTCTCTTGCGCGCGCAGCGCCAATGCCGAAACCACCGGCGGCCGCCGCACCCACTGAGAGCTTGCCCAGAGATTCCAGGAAATCACGCCGATACATGAAATTGACAGGATTGTCTGACATGAGCTTGTCTCCTTCATCTTCGCCAAAATTTGTCGACGAGCAGGGCGTCCAAGTCGCCTGCCCTCTTGACTGACCATTCTATTCTTGTTACTGTGTCGGCGTCAACCAGCATGAAACAATCCTGTATTCGGGAGCAAGAAACGCCATGAAGACAAACGCTCAAATCACTCGAATCGAACCCTTCGGGCCGCCGACAACCACAATCCTGGCCATGATCGTCGGCTTGGCTTTCTCGGCCGTCAGTCGGGCCAGGGTCATAACTTACCCCGGTCCCGCTGGCGAAACCTCGTCGAGTAACTGGCAGGTTCAGGCGGGCGGCCAGAAGGTCGATGTCTATGCGGCCCGTGTGCTGGATCCGCCGTTTGCAGGCAAACAATGGGATTATGGTGGTGACTACTCGTTTGCGAACTTCGACATGTCGGGGCGCGTCGAGGTCCGGATCGTGTCGAAACAATCGCTGAAGAATTTGGTGATCAGACCCCGCTCATTCGCAATTCAACCTACGGTAGAGGATGACCATACCCTGGTCCTGACTCTGGAGGAGCCGCGCAAGCTCAGTATAGAACCTGACGGCAGGAAGGCCCCCCTGCTGCTGTTTGCCAATCCGCTTGAAACCGACGAGGTAAGATCCAATGACGAAAATGTCGTCTACTTCGGCCCGGGTGTGCAAAAGCCGGAGAAGATCGTTCTGGAGAGCAATCAGACCCTCTACCTCGCGGGTGGATCTGTCGTTAAGGCCGAGGTGCTGGCCAGAGGCAATAACATTCGCATTTGTGGGCGGGGCATACTGGACGGCTCCGACTGGCAGTGGCGCAAGGGGCCTGTGGGCAACCTGATCGCGGTTCGCAACAGCACGAATGTCGAGATCACCGGAATCACTCTGCGCGGCTCGTCACATTGGTCCATCGTACCCAAGCACTGTCAAGGCGTGACGATCCGTAACGTCAAGCTCTGCAACTCACGTGTCCAGAACGATGACGGGATCAACCCCTGCAATTCTCAGGATGTGCTGATTACCGATTGTTTTATCCGCAGCGACGACGACTGTGTCGCGCTCAAGGGGCTGGACTTTGGCGGGCGCAACAACAATGTCGAGCGAATAACGGTGGAGAACTGTATTCTCTGGTGCGACCGGGCCCGCATTTTTCTGCTCGGTCACGAAAGCCGCGCCCAGTACATGCGCAACATAACCCTGCGAAATCTCGACATCATCCACTTTACCATGACGCCTTTTCTGCTCGAGCCCGGCGAGGACATGCGGCTTCAGGATATAACGATCGAGGATATCCGCATTCACGGCGAGGGCCAGAGGCAGCTCATCCGTCTGCGCCCTGTGGTGAACCAGTACATGCGCAAGCAGACGCCGGGGTACGTCAGCAACATCACGTTCAAGAATGTCACATTGGACGGCCAGCCGGGCGACTATCTCGTGCAACTTGAAGGGGCAGACGCCGAACATGACGTCCGCGACGTGACATTCGAAAATGTCTCAATCGCCGGCTCGACACTGACGAAAGAATCCAAGCCCGTGCGCATAGTCAGACACACGAACAATATTCAATTTCGCGATTGACGCGATCACACCATTGCGGACAAATTCAGCGAAGCTGACCCATGCACAGGATGCTTCCATCCACCAATGACATGTACAACCGCCCGCTTGCAGCGATCAATCCGTCGAAGACGGGAGGAGATTCCAGCTTCTGCTCGTTTAGCACATTCCCGTCCGAGGCCGAATGAGTACGAAGGACCGCCCCGCCGCGACCCTCAAAGGCAGCCATCGGATCGTCGGGATCAACTACGTCGGGCGGACCGGCGACGAACAGATGATCGCCGGCCAGGACCATGGCGCGGATGCGGACTGGCACCCACTTGAACCACGCAGGAGGCTGATTCCTCGTAAAGCCGATCCCCTTGGGAATGCCGCGAGTATAGTCGGAAAGAACAGGCTCGTTGTCATTGTCATCGGCGGCCAGCAGATAGCCCTTGCTGCCCGGCGTAAACTCCGGGCTCTGGAGATTCCTCGACGGATATCCCTGGACAGCAAAAGTCTTCGCGGGCCCGATGACGAGCAACTGTCCGGTCTTGGCGCCTCGATGGGCGAGATAGTAGCCGGGCCAGGAGGTCGAATACATCCAGAACGTACGGTTGAACCACGAATCATCGAGAAATCCACTGGTGGTTGAGACGTGCAGCCCCATACTTCGATCTCCCATGCTGGTGCCGCCGTACTTCTCGTTGTAGTCCTCCATCATCTGTTTGTGCACTCTCCACTGCCAATCGTACTGCACCTTTTCGTATTTCGCCTGCGACTCCATGCCCTCGGTGAATGGCTGATTCATCAAATCCATCGCAACCACCTTGTTCTCAGGATCGGCCATTATGTACGGAACCTCTTGTTCAACTAGCTTGCGGTCAAGCTTGTACTGGCCCAGGTAAATGTAGTCCTCTTCGCTCACGAGCACGTCTGAAAGCGCGCCTTCAATATGATATCCCGGGATGAACGGCTTATTCTCGGCGTCGATCCTCGTCCTCGACCAGGTATCCAGGCGGGTTTCGTGCATGACCTTGCCGGTCTCCGGATCGAGTCCGAAGACGCGGATGCCGCCGTCAAGGTACGTCGAGCGCCCCGCCGTGCAGTAGGCAACGCCGTCTTTGATGAGAATGCTTCCGTGCACGCGCCAGGGAGACTCCAGCTGACCGAAGGCCATTATCTGCTGATCGATCGGCGCCGCCCGGAAGCGCCAGACTAGTTCTCCGTCTGAAGCGCAAAGGCAATAGACACAGCCGTCAGCCGAACCAAAGAGCACCAGTTCGCCATGAACAGTTGGAGGCGAATCGATCCGGCCGGCGGCGGTATAATTCCATAGCCGACGACCATCCCTCGCGCCGAGTGCGTACAGCGTATGCTCGTTCTTGGCTGCGACATATAACCGATCTCGGCAGAGCACCGGTGGCGTAATCTTGCCCTTGAGTTGAACTCGCCATTGCGTTGAAACATCCGAAGGAACATCGCATGAGGCGGCGCCGGTGCGTCGTGCGTCATGCCGGTAGGTTGGCCAGTCGTCAGAATACTGAAGTGTGAAGGGTGTATGGTGAAGGGTGTCGTAGGCCGGCCCGCGCTGCAGACGATCCGCATCAGACCCAGCAGGCCGTTCTTTTTGCAGAGCCGGGGCCAGAGCGTTGAAGCCGAGCAGCTTTACGCCGGGATAGCAGAAGCACGGGTTCGGGCCAACGTAAAGCAGACCGTTGCCGGGCATGATACCGTATCGGCAGGGACCGCGAAGCCAGTCGTTCTGGGTATTTGCCTCGCCTGTCACGCTGACGAACTCGGCGCCTCTGTTTGGCGTGATGATGAAATTCTCGGTAGCCTTGCTCTGATAACATCGGAAATGATGACCCGGCGTGAATACATCGGACGTATCGAGCCTTTCGGTCAATTCTCCCGTCTCAAGATCGCGCCCGACAATACCGTTGCCCTGCCAATGCCACAACACTTCGTTTGCCACAAAAAGTTCGTTGCGCCCGGCCCGCACATTCACAGCCCAGATACTCTCGCCGGTCTCTGCCGACAGTGCCTCGATCTGCTGCTTGCGCGAGAGCAAAACGCGGTCATCGTAAACCACAAGCATTGACGCGGGCGATTCGCCCTGAGATCGCCAAAGTTGTTCGCCGTCGTCTGCGCGCAGGCACGAGACCGCCGCGCCGTCCTGGTAGAACACCCTGCCGTTCTGTGCGGCCCACGAGAACTGCTGTATCCTGCCTGTCACTTCCCACAGCTTCTCGCCCGTCTCTGTGTCGATGGCAGCAAGGGTGTTCTTGCCCTT
>Ga0209536_100003388_pt1 | contig 25636 bp, 40 predicted proteins | sample DeeMarSeWOR28_12_FD_187461 | JGI IMG/M metagenome (GOLD analysis project Ga0209536, IMG submission 187461) | Marine sediment microbial communities from White Oak River estuary, North Carolina - WOR-2-8_12 (SPAdes) (version 2) | ecosystem: Environmental > Aquatic > Marine > Intertidal zone >...
TGATCACGCCGATCGCGATGGACACGGAGCTGCGCTTCGCGATCCGCGAGGGCGGCCGTACCGTCGGCGCCGGCGTCGTCACCGAAATCATCGAGTAAGAGGACGGCGGGAGATACCATGGCGGAGAAGATTCGGATTAGGTTGCGGGCGTTCGACCCGGTGGTCATCGACCAGACGGCGGCGGACATCGTCCGCACGGCGCAGAAGACCGGTGCGTCCGTGAGCGGTCCGATCCCGCTTCCCACGCGTCGTCAGTTGTTCACCGTGCTTCGCAGTCCGCACAAGGACAAGAAGTCGCGGGAGCAGTTCGAGCTGAAGACGCACAAGAGGCTCATCGACATCTACGATACCCGCCCGCAGACGGTGGACGCGCTGACGAAGCTCGACCTCGCCGCGGGCGTGGACGTCGAGATCAAGGTTCAGTAGGAGCCGACGAATGCCAGGATTGATCGGCAAGAAGGTGGGGATGACGCAGGTCTTCACGGAGGACGGACGGGCCGTCGGATGCACGGTCCTCGAGGTCGGGCCCTGCCCGATCGTCCAGGTGAAGAGCCGGGAGCGTGACGGCTACGACGCGGTGCAGCTCGGCTTCGGGCGGCGCAAGGAAGTGCGCGTGCGCAAAGCCGAGGCGGGACATGCCTCGCGCGCCGGGCTGGACTACGTCCCGGAGGTGCTGGCGGAGTTCACGCCCGAAGAGGGCACGGAGTACGAGCCCGGCCAGGAGCTGACGCTCGCACTGTTCGAGGTCGGCCAGAAGGTCAAGATCAGCGGTCCGACCAAGGGACGCGGGTTCCAGGGCACGGTCAAGCGCTGGAATTTCGGGGGCTCCCGGGCCTCGCACGGCAGCAAGAAAATTCTCCGCAAACCCGGTTCGATCGGTCCCGGAACCGACCCCTCGAGGGTCATCAAGGGCCGGAAGATGTCCGGGCAGATGGGCAACACGAAGCGGACGGCGATGAATCGGCAGATCGAGAAGATCGACCTCGAGCAGAATCTTCTGCTCGTGCGCGGCTCGGTCCCCGGCTCCCGCCACACCGTCGTTGTCATCCGCGCGGTCTGAGGGCAAGAGAGGCAGGATGAAGGCGAAAGCGTATTCAGCGGACGGCAAGGCCCGCTCCGGCGAGTTCGAGCTGCCGGGCGACCTGTTCGACGGCACCGTCAACGAAGCGGTGCTCCATCAGGTCGTGACGGCGATTCAGGCGAACGGCCGGCAGGGGACCCATTCGACGAAGACCCGGCAGACCGTCCGCGGTGGCGGCGCCAAGCCGTGGCGCCAGAAGGGTACCGGCCGGGCGCGTCAGGGATCGATCCGGTCCGCCCAGTGGCGCGGCGGGGCCGTGGTTTTCGGACCGCAGCCCCGGAGTTATCGGCTGCAGGTGCCGAAGGGGATCAAGCAGCTGGCGATCCGCTCGGCGCTCAACGCGCGAGCCATGGAAGGATCGTTGATCGTGATCGAGCCGTTGTCGCTCGACGCCCCGAGGACGAAGACGATCGTCGAGCTGCTGGATTCCATCGGAGCGTCGGGCAACGTCGTGATCCTGACCGACGGCCTGAAGCGCGAAGTATACCTGTCCGCCCGGAATCTGCAGGGTGTGCTGGTGCGGCCCTGGGGCGAGGCCTCGGCGTACGACCTGATCTGGTCGGATGTCCTGGTCATCGAGGAGACGGCATTCGAAGCGGCGGTCGCCGCCGGTGAGAGCGAGGAGGACCAGTGAGCCGCGCGCCACACGAGATTCTGATCCGTCCGATCGTGACCGAGGAGACCTCCCGGCTGCAGTTCAACCCGGGGCGCATCCGGAAGCGCCATGCGGAGAAGGACCTTCCGGTCCGACCGCGCATTGCGTTCGTGGTGGACCGGAACGCGACGAAGATCGAGATCCGCCGCGCCGTGGAGTCGATGTTCGACGTGCACGTCACGTCGGTGAACACGATGAACGTGCTGGGCAAGGAGCGACGCGTCGGCCGTCACATCGGCCGCCGTCCGAGCTGGAAGAAGGCGATCGTCACCCTCGCCGAAGGCGAGATGGTCGACGTCTTCGGGGGAGAATGAGATGCCGCTGAAGAAGTTCCGACCCGTTACGGCCGCCAACCGCTTCCGTTCGGTTTCGGCGTTCGATGAGGTCACCCGGTCCGAGCCCGAGAAGTCGCTGACCGAGGGGCTCTCCAAGAAGTCGGGCCGCAACCACCACGGCAGGCTGACCAGCCGGCGCCGGGGGGGCGGGCACAAGCGTCGCTATCGGAAGATCGATTTCCGCCGCGACAAGCAGGGCGTTCCGGGGACCGTCAAGGAGATCGAGTACGATCCGAATCGTTCCGCCCGGATCGCGCTGATCAGCTACGCCGACGGGGAGAAGCGGTACATCCTTCACCCGCGCGGGCTCGAAGTGGGCGACGTAGTCGTTTCGGGCCCGGGATCGGAGCCGCGGCTGGGCAACGCTCTGCCGCTGAAGGAGATCCCCCTGGGCACCACGGTGCACGCGGTGGAATTCGTCCCGGGGAAGGGCGCCCAGATGGGCCGTTCCGCCGGCGCGGCGATCCAGCTGATCGCCAAGGAAGGCGACATGGTCACCCTGCGACTGCCGAGCACGGAAGTCCGCATGGTGCGGGGCGACTGCCAGGCGACGCTGGGACAGGTCGGGAATTCCGACCACGAGCTGATCCGCTCGGGCAAGGCGGGCCGCAGCCGGTGGCTCGGCCGTCGGCCCAAGGTCCGGGGCGTCGCGATGAATCCGATCGACCACCCGCTCGGCGGAGGCGAGGGACGCTCGTCGGGGGGTCGTCCCCCGGTGTCCCCGTGGGGCAAGGCAGAAGGTCGTAAGACCCGAAAGAAGAAGAAGTCCAGCAATCGCATGATCGTCCGCGGCCGCCGCCGTGGCCGGGCGACCCGCTAGTCGGCGAGGGAGACAGGGATGGCACGGAGCGTTAAGAAGGGGCCGTATATCGACCCCAAGCTGTTGAAGAAGATCGAGGCGATGAACCGGTCGGGTGACAAGCGCGTCATCAAGACCTGGGCGCGCGCTTCGACGATCAGCCCGGAGTTCGTCGGCCATACGGTCGCCGTCCACAACGGGAACAAGTTCATCCCGGTCTACGTGTCTGAGAACATGGTCGGTCACAAGCTCGGAGAGTTCTCGCCGACCCGGTTGTTCCGCGGTCACAGCGGCAAGCTCGCCGACAAGCGCGGCCGGCTGTAGGCCGTCCGGACCGGCGCACAGGGGCTGAACGGGAGATGGAAATGCAAGGGCGAGCGATCGCGAAGAATATCGGGATGTCCGCGCGGAAGATGCGTCTCGTGATCGACCAGATCCGTGACCAGGACGTGAACGCGGCCTATTCGATTCTCCAGTTTTCGAAGAAGGCCGCCGCCGAGCCGATCGACAAGGCTCTGCGGTCCGCGGTGGCGAATGCCGTCTACAAGGCGGACGAGGCGGGCGAGGCGCTGGACGTGGATGATCTGTTCGTAGCGGAAGCGTTCGTGGACGAGGGACCGACGCTGCGTCGGTACCGCGCCGCCGCGATGGGGCGGGCTGCGCCCCGGCGGAAGCGTTCGAGTCACGTCACCGTCGTAGTGGGGAAGAAGGAGTAACCGTGGGTCAGAAGACGCATCCTTACGGCTTTCGTCTCGGGCTCGTCAAGCCGTGGAAATCTCGTTGGTACGCCCGCAGCAAGGACTTTCCGAAGCTGCTCGCCGAAGATGAGAAGTTGAGGAAGTACCTGCACGCGCGCCTGGATCACGCGGCGATCTCGAACGTGGAGATCGAGCGCAAGCCGACGAAGATCGTGGTCACGATCCACACCGGACGACCCGGCGTGGTGATCGGCAAGCGGGGCGCCGAGGTGGACAAGCTCCGGGACGAGCTGTCGCTGCTTACGGACTCCGAGGTCTCGGTGAACGTGGAAGAGATCAAGCGTCCGGAAGTGGATGCGCAGCTGGTGGCGGACAGCGTCGCCCACCAGCTGAAGCAGCGGATCAGCTTCCGTCGCGCCATGAAGCGGGCGCTGCAGTCCGCGATGCGTGCCGGGGCGGAAGGAGTGAAGATTCAGTGTGGCGGCAGGCTCGGTGGCGCCGAGATCGCGCGGACCGAGGGCTACCACGAAGGGCGGGTCCCCCTGCACACGATGCGGGCGGACATCGATTACGCCTCGACGATGGCGAAGACGACATATGGAGCGATCGGCGTGAAGGTCTGGATTTTCCGTGGCGAGGTCGTGGACGACCGCCGCGGGCAGACGTACACGACCGGCGGGAACGCGTAGGACGAAATGCTTTCTCCCAAGCGTGTTAAGTACCGGAAGCAGCAGAAGGGCAAGATCAAGGGCAAGGCCAGCCGGGGCAACAGGATTTCCTTCGGCGACTACGGCCTGCAGACCCTGGAGCCGGGCTGGATCACCAACCGGCAGATCGAGGCGGCCCGAGTCGCGATGACGCGCCACATCAAGCGTGGCGGAAAGGTCTGGATCCGGATTTTCCCGGACAAGCCGATCACGTCGAAGCCGGCCGAGACCCGCATGGGCAAGGGTAAGGGGAATCCGGAGGGCTGGGTTGCGGTCGTGAAGCCCGGTCGGGTGATGTTCGAGCTGGAAGGCGTCGAGGAATCCGTAGCCAGACGAGCCATGGAGCTCGCGGCCGCGAAGCTTCCCGTGAAGACGCGCTTCCTGATCCGCGAGGACTGAAGTGATGATGGAATCCAGAGAGATACGCGAACTTACCATCGACGAGATCGATGCGGAGATCGAGAAGACGCGCGAGGAGCTGTTCCGGCTTCGTTATCGTGCGAGCTACGAAGAGCTGGAGAACCCGGCGCTGCTGCGCCAGCTTCGCCGGCAGATCTCCCGTCTGAAGACGATCCGTCACGAGCGCGAGCCGCAGGCCGCGGGAGAATCCGATGTCTGAGGCGACTCAGCAGGACACGGCGGGACGTCGCAAGCAGCGACAGGGCCGTATCGTCAGCGACGCGATGGACAAGACGGTGGTCGTGTCCGTGGAACGGCGCATGTCGCACCCGCTGTACGGAAAGCAGGTGAAGCGCCAGAAGAAGTACCACGCTCACGACGAGACGAACGAGTTTCGTACCGGCGACCTGGTGCTGATCGAGGAGACGCGTCCGCTGTCCAAGAAGAAGCGCTGGAGGGTCGTCGAGTTGCTCGAACGGCCTGAGCAGGAGGGCTGAGCCGATGATCCAGCAGGAGACCGAGCTGCGGATCGCCGACAACTCCGGTGCGCGCAAGGCGCTGTGCATCCGGGTTCTCGGTGGGTCGCGCCGCCGCTACGCCGGCCTCGGCGACATCGTGGTCGTGACCGTCAAGGACGCGATTCCCGGGGGCGCCGTGAAGAAGGGCGACGTGGCGCGCGCCGTGATCGTCCGGACGGCCAAGGAAAACCGGCGTTCCGACGGCACGTACATCCGGTTCGACGAGAATGCGGCCGTCATCATCAACGACGCCGGCGAGCCGCGTGCCACGCGGATCTTCGGACCGGTCGCCCGCGAACTGCGCGAGAAGCGATTCATGAAGATCGTCTCGCTCGCGCCGGAAGTGATCTGAGGAGCCCGTAACGATGAGTCGGAACAAGATGCACGTCCGCAGAGGCGACCGGGTTCAGGTGATCTCGGGCAACTACAAGGGTGCCAGCGGGGTCGTGCTGCGGGTGATCCCCCGCAAGAGCCAGATCGTCGTCGAGGGAATCAACGTGCGGAAGCGCCACCAGGCGCCCTCGCAGCAGAATCCCGAAGGTGGGATCGTCTCGTTCGAGGCGCCGATCCACGTATCCAACGTGATGCTGGTCGATCCGAGCAACGACGAACCGACGAGGTTCCGGACCCGGGTGGACTCGGACGGAACGAAAGAGCGGATCTCGGTGCGCAGCGGGAATCCGATTCCGCGGGCCTGACCCCGGAATCGGCGAACATAGAGCGGAATACGGAAATGCAGCCAAGGCTGAAACAACACTACGAGTCGCAGGTCGTCCAGAAGCTGGCCGACACCTTCGAATTCGGGAATCGGATGGAGATTCCGAGAGTGGAGAAGGTGGTGATCAACGTCGGACTCGGGGATGCGAAGGATGACCCCAAACTTCTCGACTCGGTCGTGAAGGAGGTCGCGCTCGTGGCGGGTCAGAGACCCGTCGTGACGCGTGCCAGGAAGTCGGTTTCGAATTTCAACCTCCGCGACGGGATGCCGATCGGCGTGAAGGTCACGCTGCGGTCCAACCGGATGTACGAATTCATGGACCGTTTCATCAGTACGGCGGTTCCCCGAATTCGCGACTTTCGCGGCTTCAATGGCCGGGCCTTCGATGGGCGCGGTAACTACACGCTGGGAATCCGGGAGCAGATGATCTTCCCGGAGATCGACTACGACGACATCGTCCGGGTCCACGGCATGGACATCACGTTCGTGACCAGCACGGACCGGGACGACGAAGCACTGGTGCTGCTGCGGGAGATGGGCTTTCCGTTCCGCGGCGAGACACCGGTCGTCGTCTGAACTGCGCGCCGGGATACCGGGTGCCCGAGGAGAGGTAGATGGCGAAGAAGTCCCTGATCGAGAAGGCGAACCGGAAGCCGAAGTACAGCGCACGGCGGGTCCGCCGCTGTCAGCGCTGCGGCCGTGCCCGCGCCTACATCCGGAAGTTCGGCCTGTGCCGGATCTGCTTCCGCGAGCAGGCGCTGCGGGGCGAGATCCCGGGCGTCAGGAAAGCGAGCTGGTGACACGATGAGCATGAATGATCCTATCGCCGACATGCTGACCCGGATCCGGAATGCAGGTGCCGCCGGACACAAGCGGGTCGACATGCCGGTGTCGAAGCAGAAGATCGCGATCGCCCGGATCCTGACGGAGAACCACTTCGTCCACGGCTACAAGGTCCTGGACGACGGGGCGTTCGGGGTGCTGCGCGTTTACCTGAAGTATACGGAAGAGGAACGTCCGGTCATCCGTTCGATCCGCCGGGTCTCGCGGCCCGGTCTGCGCAGGTACGTGGGCGCGACCGAGGTGCCGAAGGTTCGGTCGGGTCTCGGAATCGCGATCCTCTCGACCAGTCAGGGTGTGATGACGGACCGGGATGCGCGTCGCCGCCACGTGGGTGGCGAGGTCCTCGCGACCGTCTACTAGGAGCGGATTCGCAATGTCGAGAGTTGGCAGACAGCCCATTCCCGTGCCGGCCGGCGTCGAGGTGAAACTGGACGGAAGCCGGGTGGCGGTGAAGGGGCCCAGGGGACAGCTGGAGGGATCCTACGATCCCGAGCTGACCATTGAGTTGTCGGACGGGGAGATCACCGTTTCGCGACCCACGGATCAGCCGCGCCACAGGTCGATGCACGGCCTGACGCGTACGCTCATCGCGAACATGGTCGACGGCGTGACCAATGGATTCGAGCGTTCCCTGGAGATCCACGGTGTCGGATACCGGGTGCTTCAGCAGGGCAAGGGCGTGGAGCTGCACGTCGGATACAGCAAGCCGGTTCCCTTCGAGGCGCCGCCCGGGATCGAGCTGGCCGTGGAATCTCCCACTCTGTTGCACGTGAGAGGGATCGACAAGCAGTCGGTAGGCGAGATCGCCGCACGGATCCGACGCGTCCGGCCACCTGAGCCCTACAAGGGCAAGGGAATCCGGTATCGGGGCGAGCACGTGCGGCGCAAGGCCGGCAAGGCCGCGGCCACGGCGGGCTGAGCGGGCGGATAACGACGGACGGAACGTGTGTTTCGCCCGGATCGACGAGCGGTCCGGGCGGTTCGTATCGGAGGAATCGAGAATGGCCGGAAGCAAGTCGGCGGAGCGGCGACAGCGCAGGGCGCGACGCCACGTCCGCGTTCGTAAGAAGATGAATGGCACGAGCGAGCGACCGAGACTCGTGGTGTTCCGCAGCCTCCGCAACATGGAGGGGCAGCTCGTGGACGACGATCGCGGCATCACGCTGCTCGGACTGTCCACGCTCGCAGCGCCGGAGTCGGCGGACGACGAAGAGGCAGTCAAGGAGATGTCCACCAAGGTGGCCGCCGCATGGCGCGCCGGCTACGCGCTCGCGGGCCGGGCGAAAGAGGCGGGCATCGAGCGCGTAGTGTTCGACCGAGCCGGTTTCCGGTATCACGGCCGCGTGAAGGCCTTCGCTGACGGCGCGCGCGCCGGCGGCCTGGATTTCTGATCCTGACGACGACCCAGCCGGTCCGGCGGCAGATGCCGCGCCCGGCGAAGCGGGGAAAGCACTGAGAATGGCGAAGAAGCAGAACAGGCGACGGGACGAGGGCGACGGCCTCAAGGAGAACGTGATCCACATCAATCGCGTCTCCAAGGTGGTGAAAGGTGGACGGAGGTTCTCGTTCACGGCCCTGGTCGCCGTGGGTGACGGACAGGGGCGCGTCGGAACCGCGCTGGGCAAGGCCAACGAGGTCGCCGAAGCGATCCGCAAGGGTCTCGAGCGAGCGCGCGGTTCGATGGTCGAGATCCCGATCGTCGGAGGGACGATCCCGCACGAGCAGCTGGGCCGGTACGGCGCAGGCCGCGTGCTCCTGAAGCCGGCGGCGCCGGGTACGGGCGTGATCGCGGGCGGTCCGGTTCGCGCGGTGCTCGATTGTGCCGGCGTGCAGGACATCCTGACGAAGAGTCTCGGATCGAACAATCCGCTGAATATGGTCGCGGCGACGATGGAAGGACTGCAGAGTCTCGTCACTCCCGAGCAGGTCGCGCGGGAGCGGGGCATCGACGTCGAGAAGGTTCGGGAGGCGATGCGTGGCTAAGACGCTTCGAATCAAGCAGATACGCAGCGGGTCGAACGCGATCCGGAAGCAGCAGGACACGCTTCGCGCGCTGGGCCTGAAGCATCACCAGGACGAGGTGGAGAAGCAGGATGGTCCCGCGATTCGCGGGATGGTCCGTGTCGTTTCGCACCTCGTCGAGGTTGAGGAGGTCGACTAGACCGATGGCGAAGGACAAGCGAATCGGACTCGACAACCTGAGTCCGGCCCCGGGATCCAGGCAGAAGCCGAAACGACTCGGCCGCGGCCACGGTTCGGGGCACGGCAAGACCTCCGGCAAGGGGCACAAGGGGCAGAAGTCCAGGACGGGAGTCTCGATTCCGGCCTGGTTCGAGGGTGGCCAGATGCCGCTGTACCGCCGGGTGCCGAAGCGCGGCTTCAAGCCGCTGTCTCGGCGGACCTTCCAGATCGTGAACCTGTCGGCGCTCGCCGAGCTCCCGGAAGCGGAGATCGGCCCGGAGCAGCTGAAGGGTCATGGGCTGATTCGTTCGCTCGGCAAGCCGGTGAAGATTCTCGGCGACGGCGCGACCGGTCGAGCCGTCACGGTCCGGGCGCACGCCTTCTCCTCGTCGGCCCGCGAGAAGATCGAGGCGGACGGCGGGCAGGCGGAGCTGATCGGCTGACATGGCCAGCGAAAGAACGCAGGCCCTGCAGGCCGCCCAGAACCTGTTCAAGGTCCCGGAACTCAAGAACAAGATTCTGTTCACGCTCCTGGCCCTGGCGGTCTACAGGTTCGGCGCGCACGTCCCGACGGCGGGGGTGAATCTCCCGGCGCTCGAGACGCTCGCCGGACAGTTCCAGGGGACTCTGTTCGGAATCTACGACATGTTCACGGGTGGAGCGCTGGCGCGAGCCACCGTTTTCGCACTCGGGATCATGCCGTACATCTCCGCGAGCATCATCTTCCAGGTGCTCGGGGCCACCTTCCCGGCGATCGAGAAGCTGCAGAAGGAAGGTGAGGAAGGTCGGCGGAAGATCACGCAGTGGACCCGCTATTCCACCGTGTTCCTGTGCATCATGCAGGCCTACGGATACTCGATCTTCCTCGAGTCCCAGCCGGGCGTGGTGGTAGCCCCGGGCTGGCCCTTCCGGATCGTCACCGTGCTGCTGCTCACGGCCGGGGGTGTGTTCGTGATGTGGCTCGGCGAGCAGATCACCGAGCGGGGAATCGGCAACGGCATGTCGCTGCTGATCTTCTTCTCGATTCTCCAGGGATTTCCGGCCGCCGTATTCAACACGATCGAGTTGTGGCAGGCGGGCGGGATCAGCCTGTTCAAGCTGGCCCTGCTGGTCCTGGTGCTGATCGCGATCACCGCGGCCGTCGTCGCGCTGACAATGGCTGCGCGGAAGATCCCGGTGCAGATCCCGAGGAAGGTCGTCGGTCGCGGGCGTGTCAGGGAGGGGACCAAGTCGTTCATCCCGATCCGGATCAACTCGGCCGGCGTGATGCCGATCATCTTCGCCCAGGCCCTGATCATCATTCCCGGTACGCTGTACTCGTTCACGGGTGGCCAGGGCGTGGCGACCTCCGGAATCAAAGGCGTGCTGTACGATCTGAGCCAGCTGTTCCAGATCGGATCGCCGGTCTATTACGTCACCTACGCGATTCTGATCATCCTGTTCACCTACGTGTACACGGCGATCATCTTCAACCCGGTGGACCTGGCCGAGAACCTGAAGAAGCAGGGCGGGTTCATTCCGGGCGTGAAGCCCGGCGCGCAGACGGCGGAGTACATCGACCAGGTGCTGACGCGGGTCACGTTGCCCGGTTCCGTCTATCTGGCCGTGATCGCGCTGCTGCCGTTCTGGATCTTCGACGCCTTCGACATCCAGACGTTCTTCTTCGGCGGTACGTCGCTACTGATCGTGGTGGGGGTCGCGCTGGATACGGTGCAGCAGATGCAGCAGCACCTGCTGCTGCGCCAGTACGAGGGATTCATGAAGAAGGGTCGCGTGAAGTACCGCGGTCGTCAGCGCTACATGTAACCGTGCTCGTGCGCATCGTCCTGATGGGCCCGCCGGGTGCGGGAAAGGGAACGCAGGGAGAGATCCTCGAGCGCCGCTATGGTGTTCCTCGTTTCTCGACGGGCGACATCCTGCGTGCCGCACGCCGCAAGGGGACGGACCTGGGCCTGCGGGCACAGAGCTACATGGACGCGGGTGAACTGGTCCCCGACGACGTGATTCTGGGAATCATCGGCGAGGCGCTGGTCGGCGATTCGGCACGGGATGGGTTCATTCTGGACGGATTTCCGAGGACGGTGGCGCAGGCCGAAGGTCTCACACGGATGATGGACGAGCTCGGGCTGCAGCTGGATGCGGTGCTCAACATCTCGGTGGACGATGACGAGATCGTCCGACGGCTTTCCGGACGCCGGGTGTGTTCCGAGTGCGGCCTCGTCGCGGATGCCGATGCGGCTGGCGATTCGGATTGTGCCGATTGCAGCGGAAAGCTGGTTCAGCGCAGGGACGATGATGCCGACACGGTCCGCCGTCGCCTCGAAGTGTACCGCGATCAGACGGAACCCGTGCTGACCTGGTATCGGAATTCGGGGCGGCGCGTCGTGGATGTCGACGGAATGGGCAGCGTGGAGGGAATCACGCGGCGCGTGCTGGCCGGAGTCGAATCTTGATCCGGTTGAAGAGCGCCGACGAAATCAACCGGATTCTCGCCGCGGGCGAGATCGTGGCGGGAACGCTCGAGCTCGTTGCGTCGCGCGTCGAGCCGGGAATTTCGACGGCGGAGCTGGACAGGGTCGCGGAATCATATATTCGCGATCACGCCGGGGCCGCGCCCGCCTTCAAGGGGCTTTACGGGTTTCCGGCGACACTCTGTACGAGCGTGAACGCGGAAGTGGTGCACGGAATTCCGTCCGAACTGCGTCAGCTCAGCGAGGGCGATCTGGTCAGCGTGGATGTCGGGGTTCAGCTGGACGGAATGTTCGCCGACGCTGCGGTGACGGTGGCCGTCGGTGCGGTCGCGCCGGAGGCGGAGCGGCTGATGCGCGTCACGCGCGAATCGCTGGATATCGGCGTGGCCGAGGCCAGGCCCGGTGCGCGGCTCGGAGACGTGGGCGCCGCGATCCAGGAACATGTCGAGCGTGAAGGATTCAGCGTGATCCGGGAGCTCGTCGGGCACGGTGTCGGTCACGAGCCGCACGAACCGCCGCACGTGCCGAATTTCGGCAAGCGAGGCCGGGGGGAGAGACTGGAGCCGGGCCTGGTAATCGCCATCGAGCCGATGGTGAACATGGGCAGTCGCCACACCCGGACGCTGGGCGACGGGTGGACGGTCGTGACGGAGGATGGCAGTCTGTCTGCCCACTTCGAACACACCGTCGCCGTGACTGCCGATGGCCCGCGGATTCTCACGGTCCGACCGGAAACTGCAGACTTGACGGAGGAGTAGTCTTGGCGAAGGAAGAACCGATCCAGATGGCGGGCGAAGTGATCGAGGCGCTCCCGAATGCGATGTTCCGGGTGCGACTCGAGAACGAGCACGAAATCACCTGTCACGTGTCGGGAAAGATCCGCATGAATTACATACGGATCCTGCCGGGCGACAAGGTCACGGTCGAAATGTCGCCGTATGACCTGACCAAGGGACGGATCACCTATCGGTTCAAGTGAGCCGACATTGAATTTCGGGCGATGGGCCGCTATCTTACACGGCTCTTTCGCGCACGGAACGCAGGAAACGGGAAGAAATCATGAAGGTCCGATCGAGCGTCAAGCGGATCTGCGAGCACTGCAAGATCGTCCGCCGCCGTGGGGTGGTCCGGGTGATCTGCAGCCGTAATCCGAAGCACAAGCAGAGGCAGGGCTGAGGATGGCGAGAATTGCGGGTGTAGATCTGCCGAGGGAAAAGCGAATCGAAGTCGCACTTACCTACATCTACGGTGTGGGTCGCTCGACGGCGAAGGCGATCCTCGCGGAGACCGCGGTGAACCCGGACATCCGGGTGAACGCGCTCTCGGACGACGACGTCAACAAGCTCCGACGGGTCATCGAGAACAAGTACAAGGTCGAAGGTGCGTTACGTACCGAGACCTCGATGAACGTGAAGCGGCTGATGGACATCGGCTGCTATCGCGGCCTGCGGCATCGCCGCGGTCTGCCGGTGAGAGGCCAGAGGACACATACCAATGCGCGGACCCGCAAGGGGCCGAGGCGCGCCGTGGCCGGCAAGAAGAAGGCGCCGAGGAAGTAAGGGAGAGAATACCGAGTCATGGCAAAGCCGAGATCCAGCGGGCGCAAGAAGCGCCAGGTAGAAGCCGAAGGAATGGCCCATATCAAGGCCACCTTCAACAACACGATCATCACGATCACCGACGCCAACGGCGGCACGGTGGCGTGGGCCAGCGCCGGTAAGGCTGGCTTCAAGGGGTCGAAGAAGTCCACCCCGTTCGCGGCGACCATCGCTGCGGAGCAGGTGGGGCGGGAAGCGGCCTCGATGGGCATGAAGCGTGTGCACGTCAGGGTTCAGGGCCCCGGTTCCGGCCGGGAGTCCGCGATCCAGGCGCTGCAGAGCGCCGGCCTCACGATCCGGTCGATCCGGGACGTGACGCCGATTCCTCACAACGGCTGTCGTCCGCCCAAGAAGCGACGCGTCTGACGCAGTCGGCTCGGGGCCGACCGTCTGGTCATACGGAAGCGAAGTCAAAGGGACGTTCATGGCACGATACACAGGACCCGTCTGCCGGCTGTGCCGCCGGGAAGGCGACAAGCTCTTCCTCAAGGGGAAGCGCTGCTTCACCGAGAAGTGTGCGATCGAGCGCAAGGCGTATCCGCCGGGCGAGCACGGGACCGGCCGCCGGCGTCGCCGGAACTCCGAATATGCCACCCAGCTGCGCGAGAAGCAGAAGGTCAAGCGCATCTACGGAGTCGGCGAACGCCAGTTCCGGACGATGTTCGAACGTGCGGCGCGGGTGAAGGGGATCACGGGCGAGAACCTGCTCATCCAGCTGGAGTCGCGGCTGGACAATCTGGTCTACCGGCTCGGGTTCGCTCCTTCACGCAAGGCGGCTCGCCAGCTCGTGCGGCACCGTCACGTGCTGGTGAACGGGGCCACGCTCGACATTCCCAGTTACCAGGTCGGTCCCGGCGACGAGATCGCGATTTCGGTATCCGGGCAGGACATGCCCGTGGTCCGCGAAGCGGTAGCAGATCGGAAGGGCAAGGACACGCTGACGTGGCTGGGCGTCGATTACGAGGCGCTCTCCGGGCGTATGCTCGAACGGCCGTCGCGCGCCGACATCCCGCTGGCGGTCCAGGAGCAGTTGATCGTCGAGCTTTACAGCAAGTAATCGAGGCGGAACGCGAACTATGCTAGATCTTACCGGATTTGTACTGCCCAGCACCGTCGAAGAGCGGGACCGCTCGGGGGATGGTCGCCGGGCCGAATACGTGCTGCAGCCCCTGGAGAGGGGATTCGGGCACACGATCGGGAATTCCATCCGTCGCGTGCTTCTCTCTTCGCTTCCCGGTTCGGCCATCTGGGCCTTTCGGGCAGACGGCGTCCAGCACGAGCACCAGACGATTCCGGGTGTCGTCGAGGACGTCCACCAGGTGATCCAGAATCTCAAGAAGCTCGTTCTGGTGCTCGATCCAGGTGTGGACGAGGCACGCCTCAGCCTGTCGATCCAGAAGGCCGGTACCGTCCGTGCCACCGAAATCGAGAAGTCGGGCGGCGTCACGATCGTGAACCCCGAACAGGTTCTCTTCACATTGCAGGATGACCTGCCGGAGAACCGTCCGATGAACCTCGACTTCTGGGTGAATCGGGGTCGCGGATTCGTATCCGCCGATCAGCACGAGCGCCCGGACGATGCCCCGGTGGACCTGATCCAGGTGGACTCGATCTACAATCCGGTGTCGCGTGCGAACTTCCTGGTCGAGGAGACCCGGGTGGGACAGCGCACCGACTTCGATCGCCTGACGATTCAGGTGGAGACGAACGGGTCGGTGGATCCGGGGAACGCCCTTGCGTACGCGGCCGAGATCGGCATGGCGCATCTGCAGTATCTCCTCCAGTTCGGCAGCGGAAACGGCGCTACCGCCGCGGCCCCCGAGGGCGCCGGAAACCGTCGTCCGGTGCCGGCCGAGCTGCAGCAGCTGCTCGATTCCACGCTGGACGCTTTCGAGGTGATTTCCATCAGGTCGAGGAACAACCTGGACAAGGCCGACATCCGAACGCTGTTCGACGTCGTGACGCGCAATCGCGAAGACATCCTCAACGTGCCGAGCTTCGGTGAGAAATCACTCGAGGAGATCGCCGAGGTCCTGGCGGTGAACGGTCTCCGCTTCAACATGAGTCTGGACCGCGACGACTCGGGCCAGATGTGGATCGTTGAGGAACACGCGGACGGGGAGGGCGAGGACTCCGATGAGGCATAGAAAGAAGGGACGGGCGCTCAGTCGCTCTTCCTCGCACCGGAAGGCGACGCTCCGGAACATGGCCACCAGCCTGTTGCTTCACGAGCGAATTCGCACGACCGAGGCCAAGGCGCGCGAGCTGCGGCCGTTCGTCGAGAAGCTGATCACGCTCGGCGGCACGGATGACGTGCACAGTCGCCGGCAGGTGAGGCGGCATATCGGAGACCGGGCCGCACTGCATAAGTTGTTCGACGACATCGGCCCCAGGTTCCGGGAGCGTCCGGGTGGCTACACCCGGATCCTGAAACTCGGAGCCCGCAAGGGAGATGGGGCTGAGCTGGCCATTATCGAGCTGACCGAGCGGAGCGAGTAGCTCCCGGACATTCGGATCGAGAAAGGCAGGCACCGATGGGCCGTTCCGGCGGAACACTGATTCTGGCGCTCCTCGCCATAGCGGGTATCGGCGCGTTCTTCTTCTGGCTCGAAGAGGAGTCGGCAGCGCTCGATACGGTAGTCGCGCCCGTGATGGAGGAAGAGGAAGCTGCCGCAGCGGTAGATCTGAATACGGCCGCCATGGCGGCGGACCTCGAGGCGGCGATCGGACAGCAGGGGTGGCTGCGCTTCGTGAGGGTCGACCAGAGGCTGGGCCGCGCGGCTTTTTCGATCGGTCTGGATGCCGAGAACAGTCTGCCGGTGCTGCTGTCTCCCGACCTGATCCGGAGGGGAACGGAAGTCTACGCCAACGATCAGGTCAACCTGCACGGAAAGCTGTTCGTGCTGAACGATTCGATAAAGGGTGAGTGGGTGTCACAGGATGCGGTGGATGCGGGCAATGCGGGCTCGATTCCCGCTACGCCGGGCTTCTTCCTGGCCGACTCGCTGTCAATGAACTGAGTCTGAATACGCCATGTCGAATTTCTGCTACGTATGTGAGAAGGGTCCTGCGACCGGCAATCGCGTGAGCAACGCGAACAACCGGCGGAAGCGGCGGTTCATGCCGAACCTGCAGCGGGTCAGAATCCTCGAGCGCGGTCGTTCGGTGAGAGTTCGGGTCTGCACACGCTGTCTCAAGGCCGGAAAGGTCCAGAAGGCGTCCTGACGCCGCGCGAACGATCTCGCGGCGCGGGACTCCGGTCCGTCCTGCGTCGGGAAGGCTCTGCCGTCTGGCGGGGCCTTTCTTATGTGCCGGCACTCCGGGACGGGGGCCAGAGAGACTCCTGACCCGCAGTGCCCGACAACTCTGATTCACACGGGGAGGATCCGAGCATGAAGGTCCTCGTCACCGGTGCCGACGGATTCGTGGGAGAACACCTCGTCGCGGAACTCCTCGCGCACGGATACGACGTCACGGGATCGACCCTGAGCCTGCCTCCGGTCCGCGACACGCTAACCCCGGAGGAAGCGGCCTCGGTCGACTGGAAGGCTGCCGACGTCAGGGATCATGGAGCGCTCGTCCGTCTCGTATCCGCGGTCCGTCCCGAACTGATCTTTCACCTGTCCGGCTTCGCTTCGGGCGCTCTCGCACGCGAGAACGCCGCCCATTCCCTGAACGTGAACGCCGGTGGCACGGTGAACCTGTGCGAAGCCGTGCTCGCGATCCGGGAGGATTCTCCGGAGTTCGATCCACGAATCCTGGTAATGGGCAGCGGTGATTCCTACGGCGATGCCGCACGAGACGACATTCCGCTCACCGAGGAGATGCCACTTCGCCCTGTATCACCCTACGGGCTGTCGAAGGCGGCTCAGGAGCTCGCCGCCCATACTTACCGGCGGGCACACGAGCTCAGAATCCTGGTGACCAGGAGCTTCAACCTCGTCGGACCGGGACAGGGTCCCGAATTCGTGGTCCCCGACTTCTGCGAGCAGGTGTCCGCGATCGCTTCCGGGGAACGACCGGCGGTGATGCACGTCGGCAACCTGGAGGTAAGCCGGGACTTCACCGATGTCCGCGACGGTGTTCGCGCTCTGCGCCTCGTCATGGAACTCGGGCGGCCGGCAGCCGCATACAATATCGCTTCGGGAAGCGCGATCCCGATCGCGTCGATCCTGCGCTGGATTCTCGACGAGGCGGGTGTAGACCCCGAGATTAGAGTGGACCCTCTTCGGGTACGTCCGCATGAGGTGGAAGTAATTCGGGGAGACGCCGCTCGCCTTGAGGAGGCGACCGGCTGGAGCCCGTCGCTGTCGATCGAGGAAGCAGTGCGGGAAGTCTATCGCTGGACGGCGCGGCGGTGGGAAAGAAGCGGCGGCACGCCGACTGGAGAAGGAAGCGGCAGTTGAACGTCACGGTAATCGGAAGCGGATACGTCGGACTCGTGGTCGGTGCATGCCTGGCGGAGACCGGGAACCGGGTCGTGTGCGCGGACGTGGACGCCGACAAGGTCGAAGCCCTGAACCGGGGCCAGGTTCCGATCTACGAACCTGGACTCGACCGGCTGATTGAGCGCAACAGCGCCGAGGGCCGGCTGCAGTTCACGACGGACGTCGGTTCGGCCGTCCGTCATGGTCGAGTCATTTTCATCGCGGTCGGCACGCCGCCCGGCGAGGACGGCTCGGCGGACCTTCAGCACGTTCTCAACGTGGCGGAGACGATCGGAAAGAACCTCTCCGAAGGCACCGTCGTAATCACCAAGAGCACCGTGCCCGTAGGCACCGCCATCAAGGTCCGTGCCGAAATCGAGCGGCACACGGATGCCGGGTTTCACGTCTGTTCGAATCCGGAATTCCTCAAGGAAGGCGACGCTCTCGACGATTTCATGCGCCCCGATCGGATCGTCTGCGGGATCGAGTCCGACGAGCCGCGATCGATCCTCCAGGAGCTGTACGAACCGTTCGTTCGAAGCGGAAATCCGCTGATTTTCATGGATATCGCATCTGCGGAGCTGACCAAGTATGCCGCGAATGCGATGCTGGCGACACGAATCAGCTTCATGAATCAGCTGGCGTCGCTCTGCGAGGCGGCCGGAGCGGACGTCGCGCTGGTGCGGAAGGGCATCGGCACGGACCCACGCATCGGAAGGTCGTTCCTGTATGCCGGGGCAGGCTACGGCGGCAGCTGCTTCCCGAAAGATGTCCGCGCCCTGATCCGTACGGGTGATGACTTCAACGTCGATCTCGGGATTCTGCGCCAGGTCCACACCGCGAACGAGGAGCAGAAGAAGTTGCTGGGCCGGAAGGCGAAGAGCCGATTCGGGGAGGACCTGTCAGGGCTTCAGTTCGCGATCTGGGGCCTGGCCTTCAAGCCGGAGACCGACGACATGCGGGAGGCTCCCGCACTCTCCCTGATCGAGTCGATCCTGGCTTCCGGGGGCGCCGTCACCGTACACGATCCGGTCGCCGCGGACGTCGCGCGCGACTTTCACCTCGGAGACCGGGTGGAATACGCGGCGGACGAGTATGAAGCGTGTGAAGCGGCGGATGCACTGTTCGTGGTCACAGAGTGGCTCCAGTACCGGCGTCCGGACTGGCTCCGGATCCGCGGGCTGATGCGTCAGCCCGTCGTGTTCGACGGACGGAACCTGTTCGAGCCTTCTCGGATGCGCGGGCTGGGGTACGAGTACTACCCGATCGGCAGGGAGCAGGTACGATGAGATTGCTGATTACCGGAGCGGCCGGCTTCTTGGGCTCCCACCTGGTGGACCGGTTCCTGGCGGATGGCCACGAAGTGATCGGGATGGACAACCTGATCACGGGAAGTCTGGAGAACCTGGCTCACCTAGAGCGCGAGCCGCGGTTCGACTTCATCCGGCATGACGTGACGACGTACATCGATTTTCCGGACCCGCTGGACGGAGTTCTACACTTCGCGTCACCGGCCAGCCCCGTGGACTACCTGGAGCTTCCCATCCAGACGCTGAAGGTGGGCAGTCTCGGTACCCACAACGCACTGGGTCTCGCCAAGGCACGCGATGCCCGGTTCCTGCTGGCCTCGACCTCGGAAGTCTACGGCGATCCGCTGGTTCATCCGCAGACAGAGAGCTACTGGGGCAACGTGAATCCGATCGGTCCCCGCGGTGTCTACGATGAGGCCAAGCGATTCGCGGAGGCCATCACGATGGCGTATCACCGCTATCACGGGCTGGATACCCGGATCGTGCGGATTTTCAATACGTACGGCCCCCGCATGCGTCCCTACGATGGCCGGGTAGTATCCAATTTCATCGTGCAGGCGCTCCTCGGCAGAAGCCTCACCATCTACGGGGATGGAGGGCAGTCACGGAGCTTCTGCTACGTGTCGGACGAAGTGGAAGGCATCTATCGGATGTTTCTCGGCAGCACGGAGGGACCGGTCAACATAGGCAATCCTTCGGAATTCACGATCCTGCAGCTGGCGGAGATGGTGATGGCGGCCATCGGGTCGGATGCGGGAATCCGGCACGTTCCGCTTCCCACCGACGATCCCAAGGTCCGGCAACCAGACATATCGCTTGCCCGCGAAGCGCTTGGCTGGGAGCCCGTCGTACCCCTCGGCGAGGGGCTGGAGCGGACCATCGCCTATTTCCGCGAACTGGCTGAACGGGGTGCGCTCCGGGCACCGCCCGTGCTGACGGAATCGGCAGCAGCCGGAGAGAGGGCCGAGTGAGCGGTTCGGGACAAGGTGCGCGTCAGCTGACCGTCGTGATGCCGATCTACAACGAGCGGGACACGATCGAAGAGGTCGTATCGCTGGTGAACGCCGTTCCGCTGAAGATCGAGCTCGTGGCGGTGGACGACGGTTCGACCGACGGTTCCCGTGAGATCCTGGAGCGGCTCGCGACGGAAGGGCACATCAGCCGGCTCATCGTGCACGAGATCAACCAGGGCAAGGGAGCGGCGCTGGCCACCGGCTTCGCGGCGGCGGGTGGCGAGATCGTGATCGTGCAGGATGCGGATCTCGAGTATGATCCGAGAGAATACTGGAAGCTCCTGCAGCCGATCCTCGAGGGCAAGGCGGATGTCGTATTCGGCTCCCGATTCATGGGAGGCGAGCCTCACCGGGTGCTCTATTTCTGGCACTACGCCGGCAACAGATTTCTCACCATTCTGTCCAATATGGTGACGAACCTGAACCTGACCGACATGGAGACCTGCTATAAGTGCTTCCGCCGCGAAGTCCTGCAGGGGATGGAGATCCGCGAACGAGGATTCGGAGTCGAGCCTGAGCTCACCGCCAAGGTGGCCCGAGGTGGCTGGCGCCTGTACGAGGTAGGCATCTCCTACAGCGGCCGTACCTACGCTGAAGGCAAGAAGATCGGCTGGAAAGACGGATTCCGCGCGATCTGGTGCATTCTCAAGTACGGGCTGTTCGCGCGTGGAAGCGGGACGGTTCCGGGCCCGGCTCCTTCCGACGGCGGCCGATGAGCGGGATGTCCGCTCGGTACCGGTTCTCGGGCCGTCGCGCGGGCTTCGGGCTGACCGTGCTGCTGTGCACCGCGTCGCTGAGCGGATGTCGGGACGGCGGGCCCGATACCGCCATGGGCCGCGGTGATCGGCTGCTGGCCGCCGGCGAGGTGGAAGCCGCGATCGCAGAGTACAAGCTGGCGCTGCGGCAGGAGGGCCGGGAGCCGCAGATTCTGCTTCGACTCGGCCATGCCTACGCGTCCGAGGGCGATGTGGAAGCGACGCTGGAGCACGTCCGCCCCCTGCTCTCGTCCGGGGAGGAAATGCAGGTCCAGGTCGTGGCAGAACTGTCGGAGGCCGCGCGGGTAGCCCGAGAGCGGGGGTCCCCGGACAACATGGCCCGTGCGATGGAGCCCGTGCTGGAACTGGGCCTCGGGCTGGTGCCCTCGGACCTGCAGTTGCCGCTCGCCCGATACTACGCCGAGCTCAGTGACTGGAATCGGGCGCTGCCGCTTTACGTCGCCGTGCTGGAAGGTGAGGCTCCTCCCGAAGAAGCGCTGCTCGAGACCGCACGTGCGTTCCAGGAGGTGGGAGGATGTCGCGAGGCACTCGGCTATTTCGAGCGCTTTCTGGAGAATGCCGGTCGACGCGACCGTGCGGAGGCGAACTGGGAGTATGGTTCCTGTCTGTACGAGGTGGCCATGGCCGATCGCGCGCAGGGGCGCCCGGGGGACGCGGTGATCCTGCTGGACCGGATGCTGGAACTGGGCGTGCCACGGAACCTGCTGGACAGGGCGCATTACAATCGTGGTGAAATCCGAATGGCGTTCGGAGATCTGAGCGGCGCCGAGTCCGACTTTCTGGCGGTGCTGGAGCTGAATCCGGTCCGGAGCGGGCCTCTGGTTCGGTTGGCCGAGGAGCGGATTCGGGAGATCCGTTTCGGAGCCCGGTGAATGAAGTACGATAGATCGGAGAGATGTTGACGCAGGGTATGGCTAAGGGAAGAGCGAGACGATTCGAGACCGGGGACAGACGCTCGGCGCTGCTGGCGCTGATCGTCTTCACAGGCGGCTGTGCGGCGGCGATGCCATCACCGGAATCGACTCCCAGGCAGCGATTCGACTGGTCGAAGGAACGCTTCGAGAACGAGAAGTATTCGCAGGCGATCCGGGGCTTCCGCGATCACCTGTTCCGGGATCCGCTGGACGCCACGGCCGACAGCGCGAGATTCCTGCTGGCCGAGTCCTATCTGGAGTCGGACCAGGAACTGCTCGCCGCGAACGAATTTCGCCAGCTGGCTACGACGCGACCGAACAGCGCGCTCGCCGATGACGCGCAGTACGGCGTGTGTCGCGCCTACTGGAAGCTCTCGCCGGATGTCGCTCGTGATCAGGAGTTCACCCGGAACACGATCGAGGAATGCACGAGACTGGTGGAGTTCTATCCGCGCAGCCCGCTCGCGGCGGAAGCGCGGAGCACGATCGAGGAGGCGACGCAGAAACTCGCGGCCAAGGATCTGCGGATCGGTCGCTGGTATTACAGTCGCGGTCTGTACCAGTCGTCGATCATCTATCTGGAGTCGGTGCTGGAGTCGTATCCCGGCTCCGGGGTCGAGCCGGAGGTGCTCGCGCTGTTGCACGATGCCTATTCGTACGTCGGATTCAGTCGCGAGGCCGAGCAGGTCCGCGAGCGACTTCTGCAGGCATACCCGGATAGCCCCGAAGCCGGTGAGGCAGCCCGCTCCGCAGCGTCCGGTGACCGGTGACGGCGGGCCGCATAGGCCTGTTCGGCGGCGCCTTCGACCCGCCGCACATCGGCCACCTGGTTGTGGCGCAGGATGTGTTCGAGGCGCTCGATCTGGACCTGCTGCTCGTGATGCCGACGGCGAGACCGCCTCATCGGGGTGTGCAGTTGTCCGGTGAGCAGCGGCTGGAGCTGACCCTCGCGGCCTTCGGTGATGATCCACGCATGAAGGTCAGCGACATGGAATTGAGCAGGCCGGGGCCCTCGTGGACGGTGCGCACGCTCGAGTCGATTCGTGACGAATTCCGACCGGAGCAGCTCTGGCTGGTGATCGGGGCCGATCAGTACGTCAGCTTCGACAGCTGGCGGCAGCCGGACCGGATTCTGGAGCTGGCCGACCTGGCCGTCATGCCTCGTGATGGCAGGGCACCGGGGGACGACCCGCGGTATCCGTTCACTGAAGTGCCGGTGACCCGGGTCGATGTGTCCAGTACGCGGATACGTGAGCGGCTGGATGAAGGACTTGGAGTGAGATATCTCGTTCCCGAGTCGATACGGGAACGATTGGAAGAAATCTGGTCGCAAGCGCGACCGGCCGCGGCGACTGCCGCGACCGTGTCCGCCGGCCTGGAGAGGGATGCAGGGGACGGATGCTGAAGACTCTGGTAAATCGGGTAATGGGAACGCGCTTTGAGCGCGAGATGAAACGGCTGCAGCCGATCGTCGATGAGATCAAGCGTCAGGAAGAGCGCCTCGGAGGTCTGTCGGATGAGGAGATCAAGGCGCAGACGCAGCGGTTCCGGGATCTGATCCACGAACGGACCCACGAGCTCGCGGAGGAGATGGAGCGAATCCGTGAGGAACGACGCAAGTCGGAGGACCCCGTCCGCAGGGAAGCACTGACGAACCGACTCGGCGAAGCCGAAGAGGAACTGAAGGTGGCCACCGAAAAGGTCCTCGACGAGTTGCTACCCGAAGCGTTCGCCACGGTCCGCGAAGCCACGCGGCGACTGCTCGGCTCCGAGATCCTGGTGACCGGCAACACGATGAGCTGGGACATGATCCCGTACGACGTGCAGCTCATCGGCGGCATCGTCCTGCACCAGGGCAAGATCGCGGAGATGGCGACGGGAGAGGGCAAGACGCTTGTCGCCACCCTGCCGCTGTATCTGAACGCGCTGCCCGGCCGCGGCGCCCACCTCGTGACGGTGAACGACTACCTCGCCCGGCGGGACTCGCAATGGATGGGCGCCGTGTTCAGCTGGCTGGGTCTGACGGTCGGCTGCCTGGACGATACGAAACCCGGAACGGAGGAGCGCCGGGCCGCCTATCGCTGCGACATCACGTATGGCACGAACAACGAGTTCGGGTTCGACTATCTGCGCGACAACATGGTGGTGCGGGTGGAGGACCGGGTGCAGCGCGGTCACAACTATACGATCATCGACGAAGTGGACTCGGTGCTCGTAGACGAGGCCCGCACGCCGCTGATCATCTCGGGCCCGGTCGGACGGGCCGACGATCAGCAGATCTACAAGAAGCACAACGCGCAGGTCGCGAGCCTCGTTCGCAAGCAGACGCAGATCGTCAACGAACTGGTGGCCGAGGCCGAGAAGGGGCTCGAGTCTCTGGAAGAAGAGGCCGAGGACGCCAGCGAATTCCAGACCGGAAAGGCGCTGCTCGCCGCTCGGCGAGGTTCTCCGAAGAACAAGCGTCTGATGAAGCTGCTCAACGAGACCGGGGTCAAGCAGCTCGTTCAGCGGACCGAAGCGGCGCTGATGCGGGAGAAGGCGATGGCGGAGGTGGACGAGCTGCTGCTCTATACCACCGATGAGAAGGGTCATACGATCCAGATCAGCGAGCGGGGCCAGGACGTTCTCAGCCCCGGGGATCCGGACGCTTTCATCGTTCCCGACATCTCGGAGGCCGTGAAGAAGGTCGAGGATGACGAAAAGCTGGGCCCGGACGAGAAGCGCGAACGGATTCAGCAACTGGAACGGGACTACGCAGAGAAGTCGGAGCGTCTGCACATCATTCACCAGCTGGTGAAGGGCCACGCGCTGTACGAGAAGGACGTGGAGTACGTGGTCGAGAACGGCCAGGTGATCATCGTCGATGAGTTCACCGGCCGGAAGATGGAGGGACGGCGCTGGAGCGACGGCCTGCACCAGGCCGTCGAGGCGAAGGAAGGCGTCAGCGTGCGTGGAGAGACGCAGACGCTCGCCACGATCACCATCCAGAACTACTTCCGCATGTATTCGAAGCTGGCCGGAATGACCGGTACGGCGGAGACGGAGGAAGCCGAGTTCCACGAGATCTACGGCCTGGAAGTCGTCGTCATCCCGACCAACCGACCGATCCGTCGGATGGATGGCGAGGATTTTCTCTACCAGACCAAACGGGAGAAGTACGCGGCCCTGCTCGACGAAATCGAGCGGCTGCACCACCGGGGACTTCCGATCCTCGTCGGTACGACCAGCGTGGATGTGTCCGAGACTCTCGCCCGCATGCTGAAGCGCCGGGGACTCAAACACGAGGTGCTGAACGCCAAGCAGCATGAGCGGGAGGCCGAGATCGTGGCGCGGGCCGGACAGCCCGGCGCGATCACGATCGCGACCAACATGGCCGGGCGGGGAACCGACATCAAACTCGGCGCCGCCGTGGTCAAATGCGGTGTGTGCGGCATTCAGTCCAGTGAACCGGCCTTCGGTCAGGTCGCCGAGTCGTCCGATCTGGGGCAGGACCAGGTGAAGGAGCTCGGCTGCTACGTAGATCCTCCGTGCGGACTGCAGATCCTCGGTACCGAGCGTCACGAGTCAAGGCGGATCGACCGCCAGCTTCGCGGCCGCGCCGGACGACAGGGGGACCCGGGCTCGAGCCGGTTCTTCCTGTCGCTCGAAGATGACCTGATGCGCCTGTTCGGCACCGATCGCGTGGCGAGGGTGATGGACAAGCTGGGAGCCGAGGAGGGCGAGGTCATCACGCACCCGTGGATGACCAAGTCCATCGAGCGAGCGCAGCGGCGGGTGGAGCTGCAGAACTTCGAGGCACGCAAGCGGCTGCTCGAATACGACGACGTGATGAATCAGCAGCGCGAGGTGATCTACGACCTCCGCCTGTTCGCACTGGAGGGCGGCGAAGACCTGAAGGGCGAGACCTGGGAGATGATCGAGCGCTCGATCCGCGAAGAGTTCGAGCGGATCGTCGAGCCCGACAGTCATGCCGACGACTGGAATCTCAAGGCCCTGCGTGAGCGGCTGCTGCTGGACTTCTTCCTGGTCGCCTCGTTTCTCAACCAGGACGGTGTCAGTCCCGCCGAGTATCCGTGGGAGGATACGGCGGCGCTCGAACAGTCGATCGTCGATTACGCACACGAAGCGTATCACCAGAAGCTGGGCAGTTTCGGCGAGACCTGGGAGCGGGTGCTGAGCTTCGTGGTCCTGTC
>Ga0209536_100003389_pt1 | contig 25635 bp, 21 predicted proteins | sample DeeMarSeWOR28_12_FD_187461 | JGI IMG/M metagenome (GOLD analysis project Ga0209536, IMG submission 187461) | Marine sediment microbial communities from White Oak River estuary, North Carolina - WOR-2-8_12 (SPAdes) (version 2) | ecosystem: Environmental > Aquatic > Marine > Intertidal zone >...
ACCGAATCGGCCCTCTGGTCCGGCCTGGCCAACCTTTCCTATAAACTCAGCGGCAACCATATGATCGGGTTTACCGCCATGCGGAACCAGAGCGGTGTTAAAAGCTCCAGGTACAACATCGGTGTAGCTTCAGATCCTGATCAGGAGGATATCATCGAACAGAAACTGGGATGGTTGGAACGTTCCATTACCTCATTCCAGGCCAAGGGTAAGCATGTATTTAGCGGGCTCGGGAACGGCACCATCGATTGGATGGGATCGTATACCGTTGCCACACAGGATGAACCGGATCTCAGGTTCTTTTTTATGGATTACGATTATGACGAAAGTACCGGGGAATACTATAACCATGTGGTACGTTTGAATAACCTTCCCGCCCGTTTTTACAGGGAGATGGCTGAAACCAATGTCGATCTTCAGTTCAATTACACCCAGCCCTTCAGGATCAATGACAGGAGTTCAAAGATCAAATTCGGGGGTGCTTATGTAAATAAAGGGCGACAGTCTGTGGAGAATAAATTTGATGTCAAACGTCAGGGAGGTATTGTTTTCGATGGCAGTGCGGCCGATTTTCTCCGGGATGAGAACATTGTGGATGGTCCGGGGCAATACAACATCGTCTATTATGCCAACTCCAACCTCACCGATGCCAAGAACAGCTATGATGGTCACGAAAAAGTATATGGCGCATACGCCATGGCCGATCTTTCTGTAACAGAAAAAGTCAGACTTGTGACAGGATTGCGGTATGAATATACCGACATGTTTGTGGAGAATCGTGTGGATACCATTAAATACCCCAACAATGTGGATGATTACGATACCGGCGGATTCAGTGACAATGATTTCTTACCTTCTATAAGCATGGTATATACTCCTGTCGAGGATATGAATTTCAGGATCGGATACGGGCGGACTGTAGCCAGACCTGTATTCAGGGAACTGGCGCCCTATGCCTCCTACGATTATAAGGCAGGACTCAGGAAGATCGGGAACCCGGATCTGGAGAAGACCACCGTAGACAACATCGATTTCCGTTGGGAATGGTTTTTCAGTCCCAACCAGATTGTATCGGTGAGTGCCTTCTATAAATACTTCACCAACCCCATCGAATTACGTGATAAGGAGCAAGCCGCAAATCCTGAAATACACTATGAAAATATCGATAATTCCAGGTTATATGGCCTGGAGTTTGAATTCCGCAAAAGGCTTGATTTTATTGAGTCTCTCAGGGACTTCTCCCTTGGTGCCAATGTAACCCTGGTTAAATCCATTGTTGTGGAGGATTCCACCAGGCTCAGTTCTGCCCGGATGGTAGACCCCGACTGGCCGGAGACCCGTCCGATGTTCGGGCAATCCCCATATGTGATCAACAGTTACCTCAATTACCACAATTTTGAACGCGGATGGGATGTGAACCTTGGTTTCAATGTTTCCGGGGAGAAGCTGATCCTGGTAAATAAAGCGGCCACACCGGATGTTTATGAGCAACCTTTCCCGGTGCTGGACTTCAATATCAGCAAGCAGTTCAAAAACGGAATCAATATCAAGTTCTCAGCGGATAATCTGCTCAATCCTGACTTTGAACAGACCTTCGATTTTGGTTCCTCCACGGGCTATTTCAGGAAGTTCAAAATCGGGCGCACCTTCTCCATCGGCCTTACCTACCTGCTGAAGTAGAAAAATATCCCGGACTTTTTATAGCGGCCTTATAGTGGTGATTTTCAGAATATAAGGCCTTAATATATATTTAATATTGGGTTAACATTCAGCCTCAAAAGATAACATACAATTCATGTAGGATTAATCTGCCGTCCTGTTAAAAAGCCCAAATTAGCGTTGAATTTTAACGAAAAATCATTCTCAGTATGAAAAAAATTTTCACCCTTATTGCAGTGATGATATTGGGCGCAGTCGGTGTGATTGCAGCTGATATCACAGTCACTGATGCGGATATGCAGGCAGCGGGGACAGAAGTAAGCTGGACCAGCGACAACGTGTATATTCTGGATGGATTTGTATTCGTGAACGATGGCCAGACCCTGAACATCGAAGCGGGTACCGTGATCAAAGGAAAACCGGGACAGGAGGAGAATGCTTCCGCCCTGATCGTTGCTAAAGGCGGCAAGATCATGGCCAGCGGAACGTCCAGCGACCCGATCATTTTCACAGCGGAGGCAGATGACCTTGAAGGGTCCGTTGCCGACCAGGCCAGGGGACTCTGGGGAGGAGTGATCGTGCTTGGAAAAGGAGCGACGAACAACTCCACGGCCGAGAAGGCCATTGAAGGGATCCCCACCTCAGAGCCGCGAGGTCTGTACGGAGCTGATCCCACGGTGGAAGATGACAATTCCGGGATGATGAAATATGTCTCCATCCGTCACGGTGGAACCAACATTGGAGAAGGGAACGAGATCAACGGCCTGACCCTTGGTGCAGTGGGAACAGCCACCACCTTCTCTTACATAGAAGTTGTTGCCAATGCTGACGACGGTGTTGAATGGTTCGGAGGTGCACCCAAGTGCGACCACATTCTGGTGGCCTGGGTAGGCGACGACTCCTTTGACTATGACGAGGGCTTCTCCGGGGTGAACCAGTTCATGGCAGCGATCCAGAGCGCCGATGAAGGCGACCGCCTGGGTGAGCATGACGGTGGGCCCAGCTCCAACGAACTGGGCGAGCCCTTCGCACACCCGATCTTCTCCAACGTGACCTATGTGGGCCGCGGTGCAGCAGCCGGGAAACGCACCATTACCTTCCGCGATAATGCCGGAGGCGAATACCACAACTCCATCTTTGCCGAGCAGGCCAAGGGGATCGATATCGAGTACCGTGAAGACGGTTCCGGCTCCTCATTGGGGCAGTGCTCCTACAGCCAGTGGGCCGATGAGGGTATCCTGATGTTAGGGAACAACATTTTCCAGAATGTGGCCGATGGCACCGGTGCAGGGATCTTCCAGGTGGTTTCCGAGAAGGATGACAACGACCAGGATCTGTTTACCGTTCCGGATCAGGCAAAGACCGACTTCGCAGCTTACTTTGAGAGTGCAGGGAACACGGTGGCCGATGTGGGTGTCGATGCGGTCAATCCGACTGCCAGTGGTGATGTATACGGAGCCAGCTTTGACGGGATGGATGCATGGTTCAACGTGGTTGGATACAAAGGCGCCTTCAGGCCCAACGAGAACTGGGCAGAGGGCTGGACCCTGTCCCTGGGTGATGTGGTTGCCAGGGACAACGACTATGTCGCTGTCAGGGAGCAGCCATCTATTGATGCCAGGGTATCCGTATATCCAAATCCTGTGACAGATATGGCCACAGTCGAATTTGAGAATCCGAATGGAACACTTCATACATTCAGGTTGTATGACATGTCAGGACGGACGGTTCGGATTATTGATCACATCTATGAAAGAAGTTTTATCCTCGACAGGGGTGCAATTGAAGAAGGTATTTATGTCTACATACTATCCAATGATGGTGGTATGGTATCGGAAGGAAAACTGATATTCAAATAGAATCCAGGTAGATTTTCTTCATAAATGGAAGAGGTTGTCTCTGATGAGGCAACCTCTTCTTCCTTATATAAAGCCTGCTTCAATACCCAGGACTATATCCTCAATAATCCGGTCGCGCCCTTCGGGATCATATTCTGTTTTCAGGTTGTTGCCAAAAAGCCTGGCGATCCCCTGCCAGAAAAAGGCAGTGAATCCCCCTTTGATATCCTTGATAACTTCATATGAGGTTCTCCCGGTTTCACGGTCGATCAATTTCACAAGGATAATACCCTGGGTGATGGTTAGCTTTTTAACATCGCGCTCAAACTCTTCCATGATGTCTTTCTCCACCTGATTGATGTGGGCTTTTCTTTCTTTCTCACTTTCAAGGGTGACCAGGTACTCGTCCAGTTCTTTAAGCCTGGTTCCGGCGATCTTGGAATAGGGGTAAGCTTTCTTCACATTATAAATCAGCCTCCTGTACCTTCTTTTCAGGTAGAGGTATTCGAAATCTTTCCTCTCATAAACCCTTACTTCGGGTAGTTCTACCATGGGAAGGGTATCATTGTCCACCACAATCCCCCTGGTGATCTCCGGCTCATCCAATTCCGGATCCTGCCCATGCAATGGGGGCAGCAGAAAAAGGAAAACCATCACCCACATATCTTTTACAGAAAGTCTCAAAGCGGAAAAATGATCAATTACTTAACTTAATGTTAATTTGCAGTGCTTCAAAAACTATACCCAATTAACGACTTTTGTATGATTTTTAACGTGTGCACCAATGAATTGTTTTAAAAATACACGACGAGGAGGAGTTTTCCATTTGGCCTCTCTGCTGATCATTTCTGGATGGTTAGCCATTTTCTCCGCTTCCTGTAACCGTAACAGTACCGGGAATGAAATGATCAACCCGGAAATTACAGCATCGGTTAAACCGCCGATTGATACTACCAAAGTCCTGAATACACTCGATTTGTACAGGGCCAAAAGGTATGAAGGGTTACAGGCAGCCATTGAGGCAGGAGCGGACCAGGTGCATAAACTGGTGCTGTATGGACGTGGCATGGAATCACTTTCACCGGAGATTGCCCGTTTAATCTATCTGGCATCACTCGATATTTCGCACAATGAATTACGTGAGCTTCCTGCATCCCTGTCCGACCTCCACTACCTGCAGGGATTTTACGCCACCGACAACCGGTTGACCAGGTTCCCTGATCAGATACTCCTGTTACCGGTGCTGGCAAAGATTGACCTCTCAGGGAACCAGATCACCCGGATTCCTCCCGAAATCAGTGTCATGAGCCAGCTCACACGGCTTACCATCGACAGGAATGCCCTTACTTCCATTCCGGTTGAACTTTATGGGCTGGCACACCTGTCGGTGCTGGAGTTGGCTGAGAACGGTCTTCAGACTATTCCGGAGGGGGTCTCCAACCTGAGGTCCCTGAAAAAGCTAGATCTTGCGCGGAACCAGTTAAAACGTATTCCACGGGAGATAGCCACCATGAATGCTCTGGAAGAACTAATCATCCAGGGGAACCAGATCCCCGAGGAGGATATTCAGTGGCTGATGGAGGCCATGCCGGGAACGCAGATCCGGTTCTGAATTTCTCGCATATCGGGATTATCCCATCAGCTTGATCATGGCATCTACCACATTATCGGCTCCCAGCGCGATCTGGTCTATGGTAGCATCCAGCATGTAACAAGGTGTGGTGACCAGGTTATGATCAGGATCCACAACTACCTCTCCATGAGTGGTATCCACATGAGTAGCTCCAAGTGACTCAATTGCCTCTGCTGTGCCTTCATCATCACCGATGGTCAGACTTACAGCTCCAAGCACCCTGGCAAGGATGACAGGTGAGATGCACAATGCTCCCACAGGTTTTCCAAGCTGAACCATACCCTTGATGGCTTCTTCCACTTCGGGCAGGACAGCGGCATCGGCTGCCTCAAATGCCCATGTGGATAAGTTTTTAGCAGCGCCAAAACCTCCGGGGAACAAAAGCCCGTCATAAGCTGCAGGCTTGAACTGCTTCAGATCGCTGATTTTGCCCCGGGCAATACGGGCAGATTCAACAAGTACATTTCTGGACTCATCCATCTCTTCCCCGGTCAGGTGGTTGATCACATGATGTTGCTGCACATCGGGGGCGAAAATGTCATAGCGGCAGCCTTGTTTTACAATAGCCAGCAGACTGAGGGTCGCTTCGTGAATTTCAGCTCCATCGAATACACCGCATCCGGACAATACGACTGCGAATTTTTTCATGCTGTTGAATTTATCTGAAATGATACATTTGTAGAGCTAATTTATGGATTTTTACAGAACATTTGTAGCATTGCCGATCGCAGTCGGGAAAGAAGTGGAACAGATTCTGACCATCCTGAAGCAATCACTGAACAACGAACGCATCAGCTGGGTTTCGCCGGACCGTTACCACCTCACCCTGAGGTTTCTGGGGGATACCCCAGTGAAGCAGGTAGAGGCCATTGCAAATCAGCTGCTTCAGGAGATAAAGTCAGCCAGGATCAGATTACAATTAACCACCCTGGATAGTTTTGGTCCACGCAAGCGGCCCAGGGTGGTCTGGATCGGTTTTCAGGAATCACAGTTGCTCAGGAAACTATTCACGGATACCCAGAGGGCGCTGACATCCTGCGGGATCCCTTCTTCAGATCAACCATTCACACCGCACCTCACGGTTGGAAGGATACGCAGCCTGAAAGACCCGGATCGTTTCTACCAGCTGCTTGATGAATTAAAGTACAGGGATCTGGGATTTGTGGAAATGGATCGCCTTATCTATTACCGAAGCATACTTGGAAACAACGGTCCGGTTTATACTTCGCTCTGTCAGGTCGAATTTGAAGGTTGATTGAAAGCTATTTCAACCTTTCTGGATCTCAATAAGCACATCATCCTTCATCACCGAGTCATTCTTTTTAACCATAACAGATTTGACCACTCCGCTTACCTGACTGGAGATCTCATTCTGCATCTTCATCGCTTCCAAAATGATGATCGCTTCCCCCCCCTTCACTTCCGATCCTTCCTCTACCAGTATATCGATAATTTTTCCCGGCATGGGTGCCTCGATGGAGACATTGGCTGATCCTTCACCCTGTTGCTCCAGGTATTTTTTTCGCTTGAATGAGATGGGGGTTTCGACTGAAAAAGTGTGCCATACCCCATTGACCATGATCGTGTACCGGTTCTGGTTCTTCTCGATCACATCGAGCATGTATTTCTTGTTCTTCCAGACAATGTAAGAGAACCCGTTGGGATCCTCCCTCAGCTTGATATCTACCTTCTTTCCCTGATATTTGATGCGTCTTTCAAGGGGCCTGTTAAACTCATAAGCCTTGTTTGAGGCACTGAGGGCAATCAGTTTCTTCGATTTCTTCATTACCGTAAACGTTTGTTGAGAACCCAGGGTGCAATCTCCTTCCCTTTCTCCACATATAGCGGCTTATCTTCTATTTCGTGGACTTCCCTTGCATAATCATACACAGCGAAAAATGCGGCCAGAAGCTCTTCGTCCGGTTCATGATGATAATGGATCTTCAACTCTTTGCTGATAAAGGAAGTATTGAACTTTCCTTCACGGAAATTTCTGTTCTGGAGAACTGCGCGGCAGAAAGCGAGTGTGGTCTTGGTCCCTTTGATCCAGAATTTCCTGATCGCCATACTCGATAGCTGGAGTGCCTTCTCCCGGTCCTCCGCATGGACGATCAGTTTTGCGATCATGGAATCAAAATAGGGGGTAATGACCGAACCGTCCCGGACGCCGGTATCGACCCTGATCTGATCGCTCTCGGGCCAGGAGATCTTTTCCACTGTACCCAGGCTGGGCGAAAACCCGGATTGAACATCCTCTGCGTTGATGCGCCACTCGATGGACCATCCGTTCAACTTGATATCCTTCTGTTCAAAAGGCAATTTTTCCCCTTCTGCAATGCGGATCATCTGTTCGATCAGATCGATTCCGGTCACCATTTCGGTGACGGGATGTTCCACCTGGATCCGGGTATTCATTTCCATGAAGGAAAACTTATTTGCATCATCCAGAAGAAACTCCACTGTTCCGGCAGAGTAGTAGTTCACCGATTTGGCAATGCGAATGGCTGCCTCTCCCATCTTTTTCCTGAGAGCATCGTTGAGGGCAGGGGAGGGGGATTCCTCCAGCAGTTTCTGGTGTTTTCGCTGAACCGAACATTCCCTTTCTCCGAGATGGACAACGTTACCATGTTTGTCAGCCAGGATCTGGAATTCAATATGCCGGGGTTCCCTTACGAACTTCTCTATAAATACATCCGGATTGTTAAATGCCTTTTCGGCTTCATTCGAAGCGAGTTTGAACATCCTTTCAATATCCTTCTCCCTCTCAACCACACGCATGCCGCGTCCTCCACCTCCTGCAGCCGCTTTCAGAATGACCGGGTAACCCACCTCTGCTGCTATTTTCCTCGCCTCCTCGGCATTGGGAACAGCTCCTTTGCTTCCTCCCAGAAGGGGTACCTTTGCCTTCTTGGCAAGTTCCTTGGCCACAGTTTTATTGCCCATCCGGTAGATGGCGTCATGGGAAGGGCCTATGAAATTGATTCCCTCCTCCTCACAACGCCTGGCGAAATCAGGATTCTCAGCAAGGAATCCGTAACCCGGATGTATGGCATCTATGTGATGCTCTTTGGCGTTGTAAATGATTCGCTCTATATCGAGGAATTCAGGAGTATCATCATAGCATTCTGAAAAATCGATGATCTCGTCGGCTTCATCAAGGTACCAGGCATTGGGTTCCTTGGCCGTTTTTATCGCAAAGGTGGTAATTCCCATTTTCCGGGCTGTACGAATGATCCGGATGGCGATTTCTCCCCTGTTGGCAATAAGTATGCTTTTAATCTTCATAACGATGGATCACAGCGTAGAAATCACAGTGGAATGTTGCCGTGCTTTCTTGCCGGATTGTTCATAAATTTCGTTTCAAGTGCCTCAAAAGCACGGATCAGTTTTCTTCTTGTTTCTGCGGGATCGATTACTTCGTCAATGAATCCGCGCTCATCTGCAACATAAGGATTGGCGATTTCCTCCCTGTATTTTGCAGCAAGCTCCTTCTTCATGGCTGCAGGATCCTTGGCTGCTTCAAGCTCTTTACGGTATAAAATGGCAACGGCTCCCTCGGGCCCCATCACTGCAATTTCGGCTGTCGGCCAGGCAAAATTAAAGTCTCCTCCAAGGTTCTTGCTGTTCATCACACAGTAGGCCCCGCCATACGATTTTCGGAGGATAACCGTAATTCTCGGAACGGTCGCATCGGCAAAGGCATACAGCATTTTGGCACCATGCCTGATGATGCCACTGTGCTCCTGGTCGATACCCGGAAGGAACCCAGGAACATCTTCAAGAATCAGGAGAGGTATGTTAAAGGCGTCACAGAATCTGATAAAACGGGCACCTTTGTTGGACGAATTGATATCCAGTGTGCCTGCCAGCACCTTGGGCTGATTGGCAACGATCCCGATCACCTTTCCGTCGATCCGCCCTAAACCGATGACCACGTTCTGGGCATAATTCTCTGAGATCTCATAAAAGGAACGCTTATCAACGATCAGGTTGATCACATCCTTCACATCGTAAGGTTTATTGGGATCGTCGGGTACGACATCCCTCAATTTCTCTTCGAAGTCCTTGGTTTCATCTTCGGAGAGCTCCATTTCAGGTGGATTCTCCATGTTATTGGAAGGAAGATAGGAGAGCATCTGCCTGACCCCGATCAGGGTGTTTTCTTCGTCTTCATACACCATGTGCGCCACACCGCTCTTCTTGGAGTGCACGCCTGCCCCCCCCAGATCGTTGAAGGTCACATCTTCGTTCAGCACCTCCTTTACCACATTGGGTCCGGTTACAAACATGTAACTGGTCTGGTTGGTCATGAACACAAAATCTGTGATGGACGGGGAATAGACAGCACCCCCGGCAGCAGGCCCCATGATGACCGATATCTGCGGAATAACTCCGGATGATTGCACGTTTCTGTAGAAAATCCCCGCATAACCTGCAAGACTGGCAACACCTTCCTGTATACGGGCCCCTCCCGAATCGATCAGTCCGATCATGGGAGCTCCCATCTTCATGGCCATATCCTGAATCTTCATGATCTTGGCCGCATGTACTGCCCCGAGTGATCCTCCCATGACAGTGAAATCCTGGGCATACGCAAAGGCGATCCTTCCGCGGATCAGTCCGTGCCCGATAATTACCCCGTCGCCATAAGCCTGCTTCATCTTCCCGAAACCGGTGTCGCTCCGTTCCGGGGTGACATAAGCATCGATCTCTTCAAATGTATCTTCGTCAAAAAGGATTTCGATTCTCTCCCACGCTGTCAATTTGCCCTTTGCATGCTGTTTTCCCTCTACCCCGGTACTGTGTTGTTTTTCGTACTCGTTCTGCCTTTCGAGGAACCGGGTAAAGTTTCTTCCTTTTACATCCATAGGTTAGAATGTATTGCTGATGAAAAGACCCGTCAAGGTAAAAAAAGTTTTGAAGGTCTCATAAATCTGGGTGCAAAACTATAAATAAATATCCATTTTCGAATGTGCTGGGATCCACTGCCGGGATAACTCCCTTATAACCTTTATATTCAATAGGTTTTGAGGATCATGTTATCGAACAGCTCTTTGGCAGAGGATCTTACCGGAAATGATTCCGTTCCCTCGAGGAGGCAGTTGAAACCCACGTTTCAGGGAGGATGCTCCAGTTATCCATTTTCCTGGCCTTGACGGTATCCTCCCGGGAGAGTGACTCCATCAGATAATACCGGAGATCGATATCGGTGGACCATTGGATCCTGCTTTCCAGGTTTTCCGGTGGAATACCTGCTCCCCTGGTGAGGTGACCGCCACCTCCGTTGCCACGGTATGAATTGATAGCCACCAGGTAATCTTCACTCTCTGAAAAAGGGGTGCCGTCAGTAAATCCATGAATGGTCACGCGGGTTCCGGCAGGCCGGGTCAGGTCTACCTCGTATTCGATTCCTGCTGCAGATGAAAAGTTATAGTACCGGTTGGCCAGCCACCCGGGTTCCCCCTCCCTGTAGAGAAGCATGGGATCATCCGGACCGGCCATCCGATCAAACCACAGTCCTGCAGCATATTCCAGAAAACCGTCGATCTCCCTGCCGCTGAGCTCCATGGTGTAGAGCATGTTCTCAAACCGGTAGAGCTGAAACATATCTGAAACCAGCAGGGGACCTTTCCGGAGCCGGGCGGAGAGTGAAAGCGGTGCCGTAAATGACAGGTCAGCATTTGAAAGTCCGAGCTGCACCTGGTGGATCAGCGAAATCATGGGGGAGGGCCCGAAGAGGGCATCTGCCCCAACCATCTCTTCCTGCAACCAGGTAATTGTATCATCCAAATAAGTGGTGATCTTCTCATAATCTACGGAGAAGTTGCTCATGAATTCCTCCGAGGGAGCATAGTTCTTCATGGGAACATTTTTCCCTTCCAGTTTGGGTGCTCCACCCGGGGAGAATTCAACAGTCACTTCACCGGCATACCTGGCATGGCTTCCGGGATCCACAATCAGTACACTGTCATTTTCATTGTTGACCACCCATTGAATTGCCACCTGGTGGTCATGCCCGGCAAAGATCACATCAAATCCCGGGACATTTTCGGCCACCAGCAGGACGGCATTCTCATTCATGTGGGTTTCATTGCTTCCTCCATAACTGGCATCGGTGCCGGAGTGGAACAATCCCACCACCAGATCGGGATCTTCCTCCTCCCTGATCCGGGGGATCCAATCTTCAGCAGTCTCCACCATGTCCCTGAACTCCATCTCCGGCCAGAGATTTTTGGGCAGCCAGTACGGGATACCGGGTGTAATAAGTCCAAGGACGGCAATTTTCCTGTTTCCAGCTTCTAAGACGGTGTAGGGTTCAAAATAGGGCTCCCCGGTGGAAGTGTGAACAGCATTGGCAGCGAGCCAGGGAAAATTCATTTCCCCACGTATCTTATTATAGACTCGGGGACCCGCTTCAATATCATGATTCCCTACGGTGCCCGCACTGTAACCCATAAAATTCATCACCCTGGCTGAGAGGTGCAGGTCCGCAGTATCTATAAAGTTGTAATAATATACCGAAGGCTGACCCTGCAGAAAGTCCCCGTTGTCCATGAGGAAGAACAGGGTATCCTGCATGCTGCGTTGACGGGTGACATAATTATATACATGAGCCAGGGAATGGTCTGAGGAATCCCTCCGGATCAGATCCACCGGAAAGATCATTCCATGCACGTCCGTGGTGACGGCCAGCCTGACCACCGGATCCTCCTGATCACACCCGGCCAGGATAAATCCGGCTGCAAGGATACCCAATAATTTTCTTATCCACATAAGGCGTTAAAAATGGAACATGAATCAGACATCTGATACCCTGATTTGTTCGGGATTCAGGAAGCATTCTTAAAAAATTGATGTGTTGAAAAGCATGTAACCTTTTTATAAACAGAGAATGTTCAATTTTGAATCTGTCTAAAGTTCTGCATGCCTTCAACCGTAAGTGATTGCTTTTAAAGAGTGTGTCTTTTTCGTGAGTAGGATATATCGATCCGGACCAACTTTACTATCGATATTTATCGATGGAACGGCCTGCAAAAGTGGACGCAAAAGGCGCATATCTCTATCGTTATTTTTTGAACAATAACCCGGGCGGAAATATATTTGAAGCAAATCCAATTAGCTATGAAAAAGAATATCTCTATTGTAACACTTTTAAGTGGATTTGCTCTGCTGATAGCAGGAGCAATCATCCTAAGCAGTTGTGAAGGACCAGAAGGGCCAGCCGGGCCAGCAGGACCCCAGGGCGAACAGGGGGTCCAGGGTGATGTCGGACCTGCAGGACCTGCCGGTGAAGACGGAAACGGAACCTGTGTGATATGCCACAACGATGATGTGGTATTGCTGGCCAAGCAGCAGCAGTCGCTCAGTTCACATCACCTGACAGGTGGGAACTATGAGCGAAACAGTTCTTCATGTGCCCCATGCCACACCCACCAGGGATTCGTGGAATGGCAGGCCACCGGTTCTGTGGCTGGGTCAATCGAGGATCCGGCACCCATCAACTGCCGCACATGCCACATGATCCACATGAACTATGACGAAACAGACTGGACCTTATCGACCACTGATGCCGTTACGTTTATTCACACGGGTGTGACTGCTGATCTGGAAGGCAGTTCCAACCTCTGCATCAATTGCCACCAGTCCAGGTCAGTCAGCCCGATGCCGGAAATCGGCGGTGGCGATGTAACCGTTACTTCAAGCCGTTACGGTCCGCACCACGGTCCGCAGGGGAACAACCTCTGGGGCGTGGGTGGATATGAATACGCAGGTTCCGAAAGTTATCCAGATCCCGGATCACATCCACATGCCGGTCTCGGTTGTACAAGCTGCCACATGGCTCCGGTTCCTTACAATGATGCTAGTGCCGGTGGACATACTTTCAATATGAATGAAAATGTGGGGGCATGTACCGGTTGTCACTCTGTGCTCGAAGACCAGGGAGACTTTGACCTGAACGGGGTACAGACAGAGGTGGAAGATCTGCTGGAGCAGCTGGCAACCATCTTTATCGATGCAGGATACCTGAATGCCGAATCCGGTTTATGGATCATCCCTGACGGTGGTCTTGTGGTTTCAGCCGATGTGGCGGGTGCCATGCTGAACTTCAAAACTGTTGAAGAGGACCGCAGCCACGGTATCCACAATCCTACCTACATGCTTGCCCTGCTGAAGAATGCACTCGAGATCATGGGGGCACCAGCACCAGCATAAAGGGAAAAACTAAACAACTTAAGTAGAAAGAGGCTGTATCGAAAGGTACGGCCTCTTTTTTTTATCCGGTTTCACTGATTTTCTTCAGCCTGGGGTAGTCGAGTACCTCAAAGGACTTTCCATCCATTTTGATCAGCCCCTCGTCATGAAACTCCTTGAGCATACGGATAACCGTTTCAGGGCTCATGCCGGCCAGCTCACCCAGCTCCTTCCGGGTGAGTGGCAGGTTGAATTCATTGTTGTTGAAGATGCGGTCCGCCAGGCAGATCAGGATATCGGCCAGGCGACCAAACGCCTGCTTGTAGGTAAGGCAGAAAAACCTTCCATAGATCTGAATACTGTTGGAGGCGAGGATATCGATCATCTCTTTGGCAAAGGCATTGTTATGACGGATCAAGTGCCTGAGCGCTTTGATTTCTATCTGCCGGATCTCCGAGTCGATGTATGCCATTCCGGAATAGGGAAAGGTGCTGAACTCTTCGGAGACAGCAGCCAGCCCAAGAAAATTTCCATCCGGGATGATCCGGAGTACGAGCGTGTTGCTGCCGTTTTCCAGAAAGACTTTGGCAAGTCCCTTTTCCATGTACATGACATGTGAGACAAAACTGCCCTGTTTGCAGATCATCTCCCCCCGTTTGTACTTGATCCATACGGAATGGGCGTCCAGGAACTCCTTTTCTTCCTCGCTGAGCTTCTCAAAACACCTGTTCTGGTGCATGCTCAGGGTACAACCCGTAAATCGATCCTGTTCATCCATATCCCTTTTCTTTGAGCTAAAGATAGCAAGAATCATAGAAATAGCTGATCTGGATCAGCTCTTTGACAGGTACAAATCATACTGTTAATGAATTCACAACAGCCCGATTTTCTTTGGGATCTGACTCAAACAGGAGATCTTTACGGTATGAATGAATCCCCTTAAACCCCTGTAAACAGGATGTTTCAGAACATATGAAGGGTGGATGAGAAAAGTGGGGCAGCGGGCTTTTTGCAAAACCATTTACAAAGCGAATAAGCAATGATAAAATCAATAACCAAAAAGCGAGTATGGATTTTCATTTCAGGTGTATTTCTGGTGGCCTGGATCATAGCGGGATGTACCAGTTATACCATTCCAGGCAAAGATAGCGGTGACAAGATCAAAGCCAATTCCTGTGAAGGATGCCATACGGACTATGAGCGGCTGGTCGAGGTTCATTCGCCCGATACAGCTCCTCCACCGGGGGGGTGCGGGGGTGATGCTCCGCACTATGAACCCTATGACAGGGTCTTCCTGGGGGGAACAGGCTATGACGAATTCAAAGCATCAAGCCACTATGCCATGGGATGTACCGGGTGTCACAATGGGGCAGGTAATACCGGGGTCAAGGAAGAAGCTCATTCCGGGGACTGGATCGCATCGCCCTCCATGTTTTATGGGGAGAAATGTGCCATGTGCCACCAGGAGATTACCGATAATTTTGTGACCAGCCTGCACAACGGTACGGGCCAGAAGAGGAAGGTGGCCATCCGAAGCGGGTTGAGCGGTGCCGATGAGTTTGATCAGCTTCCTGCACACCAGATCGCCGCTTACGATGCCAAGTGCTCACACTGCCACGGTACGTGCGGCAACTGTCATATTGTTCGTCCTGCCATTGCCGGAGGAGGCCTGAGCGGTGGGCATACTTTCAACAAGACACCGGATTGGTATAATGTATGTGTCTCCTGCCATGTTTCCAGGGGCGGGCATGCCTTCCTGGGTGTTGCGCCAGGCACGCACCCCGACTTCCACCGGGATGAGCTGGATTTTGACTGCCTGAGCTGCCACGATGGACATGAACTGCACGGGGATGGCCAGCCGGTGGAGCAGCGCTATGCCTATACCGAACTGCCTGAATGTGAGATGTGCCACACTGACCTGGACAGGGCCAATAATTACCATACCATGCATTACGGTGATTTCAATTGCCAGGTATGCCATTCCCAGGACTACAACAATTGCGGGGCCTGCCATGTGAAGGACGGGCATCCGGAGTATCCCTCATACCTGGACTTCAAGATTGCCCTCAATCCCATTCCAGAAGTGAAAACCGAATTTGAGAAATTCGTGCTGGTTCGCAGGACCCTGGCCTACCCCGATAACTGGGTAGGTTACGGTGAGGACCTGTCCTATTCCAACTTCGATGCCCTGCCCACCTACAATTTCACTACCCCCCACAATATACTCAGGTGGACGGAGCGAACACAGGTGGATGGCGGGAGTTGTTCCTCCAACTGCCACATCCGCCAGGATGGCGATTCCCTGATCAATAAAGATCTCTATCTCTGGCAGGCAGATTTGCTGGAGTGGGAGGTGGGAGCCACCGGGCAGATCACTGTGGATGGTAACCTTCCGGCTTCATGGACCAAATAGAATCTTAGAATAACCAAAAAATAAAATAGTCGCACTCCAAACAGAAACAAATGTTGAACCAAACCCATAACCAATGATGAAAATGATGACAAAGATGAATGTGTGGATACTGGCCATCCTGGCCCTATCCTTTGTAATGGTTTCCTGTGAGAAGGATGAGGACCCACCAGAAATTAATGAAGCAGAGGTACTCATTCAGTACATGGAAGATCCCACCTCACCGGCTGCCAACTACGGGAACTCGGGACTTGCCATTAAATCTGCCGAGGCAACTCATTCCGGTGTAGTAGCCGGAACTGTTTATGTGATCGATATCCGGCAGCCAGATGATTACAATGGCGGTCACATTGAGGGTGCTGTGAATCTGGCAGCCGCTGACGTCAGGGCACATATCGATGATACTGACCTGTCTGCCTACGATGAGATCCATATCGTATGTTATTCCGGACAGAGTGCCTCCTGGCTCACCAGTCTGCTTCAGCTTGCAGGTTATAAGAATGTCTATTCCATGAAATTCGGTATGAGCTCCTGGCATGCGGACTTCGACAGGTGGTCAAGTAAAACCAGCAATGAGAAAGCTACCTTCTTTGTTGCAACCTCTACTGATAAAGCAGCAGAAGGTGATCTTCCCATTCTTACCACCGGATTTGAGTCCGGGGAAGAGATTTTTGAAGCCCGCTTCGATGCGGTTCTTGCCGAAGGTTTTGGCACTGCTGCTGTAAGCAATGCTGATGTATATGCAGATCTGGGCGGTTATTACATCATTAATTACTGGCCGGAAGCTGAGTACATTGATCCGGGTCATATCGACGGAGCGATTCAGTATACTCCCAATGAGAGCCTATCCCTGGATACGCACTTAAAGACCCTGCCCACAGACAAGCCAATTGCCGTTTACTGCTATACCGGGCAAAACAGTGCCAGGATCGCAACTTACCTGAGGCTGATGGGTTACAATGCCAAATCCATAACCTTTGGCTGTAACGGCATGATCTATGACGAAATGACCAAATCCAAGTGGAGCGAAGGCGCGATCATGGGGTACGATTATGTGACCTCCAATTAAAAATTCCTGAAACCCTCAAAAGTAAAGGGCTGCCTGATCTAAGGCAGCCTTTTTTATTATTACATTGTAAATCAGAATATTATGAAAAATGAGATAAATTAAAATCGTTATATATTACCTGTGTTTCATATAAAATGGCCCGAATATTGAAGTGGAATAGGCAGAATGATATATTTTTATACATCAAATGAAATAACTTAACCTAAACTTACAGTCATGTTACTCAAGAAAACCTTTCTAATCGCTTTTCTGGCCATGTTTGCAGGAGGTGCGCTGATGGCGCAGAATTTCAAATACATCGGGGCTCCCAAGTGCAAAATGTGCCATAACAAGCCCGATAAAGGGGAGCAATTCAACAAGTGGCAGGAGGGACCTCATGCCAATGCGATGAAGTCACTCAGCACAGACAAGGCCAAAGAGATCGCTTCAGCGAAGGGAATTGCTGACCCGACTACCGATGCAGCCTGTATCAAGTGTCACGCCACCGCCGGAGCAGTTGATTCCAAACTGATCGCTACCCTGAATATCGATGAGGGTGTATCCTGCGAGAGCTGTCACGGACCGGGAAGCAGGTACAAGGGGGCTGCCATCATGAAGGATCGTGAACTCAGCATGGAGAATGGATTGATCCTGCCCACGGAGGAGGTATGTAAGAGCTGCCATAATGAGGAGAGCCCGACATACAAGCCATTCAATTTCGCTGAGGCCAGTGCCAAGATCGCTCATCCCGATCCCACATTGCAGTAGTCGAATTTAAAATAGAAATAAACTTCAATCCCCCGGCAATGGTTCCGGGGGATTTTTATTTACTTTGAAACCGAAACTTTAAAACCACAAAAAATGAATGCAAGGATGATCCTGCTGGCAGGATGGATGTTGGCAATGCTGGGATGCAACAATACAGGATTCAGTGAGTTTACTACTGTAAAAGTACAGGAAGTGGAGCAGGTTGGCAGCTACACCTACATGCTGGTAAAAGCAAAGAAGGGACCAGAATACTGGGTAGCGGTCACCTCAATGCAGGCTTCACCCGGAGAGACTTATCACTACCAGGGAGGATTGCTGATGGAGAATTTTCACAGCAACGAACTGGACAGGAATTTTGAAAGTGTACTCTTCCTGGATGCCATCTACCCCGGAACGGCTCCGGCATCTGGTGGAAGTCATGGCCAAACGGCCTCTCAGGAAGCACCCATGCCTTCCATGGGACAATCAGAAGGTTCCATGCATGGTACATCCCAGGGGGATACTCCGGGTAGCCGGGTAGCAGCAGAAAAATCAAATGTTGAGGTGGTACGGGCGGAAGGTGCCATATCCATAGAAGCATTGTTTGCAGACCCAGCAGCCTATGAGGGCAAGAGCATCAGGGTTACCGGTCAGGTCACCAAATTCAATCCCTACATCATGGATCGCAACTGGGTTCATCTCCAGGACGGTACCGATTATCAGGGAAAGTTCGACCTTACCGCCACAACTGATGAATTTTTCGAAACGGGTAATACTGTGACACTGGAAGGGATCCTGGCCCTGAACCGCGATTTTGGTTATGGATACAGCTATGAGATCCTGCTAGAAAATGCAACAGCGGTTCAGTAGTTGAACCGCTGTTACGTATCAATCTTTTTAAGACCTGATTATCCTGCAAGCAGGGTGAAAATGATGAAACCCACCAGGATCACCCCTGTGGCGAGGAAAAGGAACCCGAAGAACCGTATCGCCCTCATGTAATCCCTGGAAAAGGTTTTTTCCTCCACATATTTTTCAAGATCTCCCGATTCCTGCATCTCCTGGTACTCCCTGGGCCGCTCATGCTTCAGGTGTTCCAGCGGCATGTAACCTGTAAATATGACCGTATCCATGGGAAATGCCTCCGGCCTCATGTGGGTGTTAAAGAAGTGGATGGTGAAAATAAACCCGACTGCCAGCAGCGCTTCGTCACTGTGAATGATCTGGCATACATTGATGATCCATCCGGGCAGGAATTTGGTGAAGAATATGGGGAACCAGAGCACCAGCCCGCTGAACCCGATCACTGCCACCCCCCAGAATACAGCCATATAGTCAAACTTCTCCCAGTAGGTCCACCGTCCATAATGGGGCCGGGGTCCCCTGCCGATGAACCACTTGATGGTAGCTATAAAATCTTTGATGTCCTGTCGGTTGAACCACAAAGAATTTTTACCAAAAATGAGCTGACCCAATGACAGTTTTTTCTTTCTCATCAGCAGGATCAGGTTACGCACATGGAAGAAGAAATAACCGAATGTAATCACAGCCCCAACCCGGTGGAAGAATCCTGCAATATCGACCCCGCCCAGGAACCTGGAGAGGAATTTGGCCCACTCCATGTGGGCAAATTTGAGCATCATTCCGGTAAGTGCAAGCATCAGGAAGCTGATGATCACAAAGAGGTGGGTAATGCGCTGGCCCCTGTTAAACCTGCGGTAATAGAGTTTGCTTTCTTCTTTGACCTGGGCTTTCTTTTTCTTGAAGCGTTCCGCAAGCGACCTTGGGAGCCACAACAGCATGTGTATCCCGAAAAAGATGAAAACCGATACCAGCAGGGCGGTCATGAAAATATAAACCGCATTCAACCTGGGATCATCATGGTGTGTTGCGTGGCTCAGGTAATTGGAGAACCTCCTGTTGGCCCCCACATGGCACCTGGCGCAGGTCTCCACCAGATTGACTGCTGAAATGGTGGACTCGGGATTATCCTGTTTCAGGATCAGGTGTGCACCATGGCAGTCGGAACACCGGGCCGTCTCAAAGTAGCCCAGCTGATAAGCCTTTCCATGGTAGGTATCCATGTAAGTCTCCGCTGTTTCCTCGTGACAGGAGCCGCACTGAACAGTAATCTCATTCATAAATTTGTCCTGTGATACCGGAGAGATCACATGTGCACTGTGACACTTCACACAGGTGGGATATTCTTTGCCTGCAGCATCCTCCATGTAGGCATGGTCACTTCTCAGATACTTTTCATAGATTCCCTTGTGGCAGTTCCCGCAGGTTGCCTGTACGTTGGTTGGATGGATTGAGGAGGACTCGTCCGATTCCTTACGCATGTTATGGGTTGTGTGGCAGTCGGTACACACGGCACTTACAGTGAGTCCTTTCCCGGTAAGACCTTGACCATGAACACTCTGGGAGTAGTCCAAATAAGCATCGATTTCTTTCAACTCTGCACTTTCGGGGGCTTTCCCGTTCTCCCGGTGGCAATCACCGCAAAGACCGGGGATAGCCGTCCTGTAAACGGGGGCGGTATCGTCATATCTCGATTGGGTGGCATGTGTACCGTGGCAGTCTGTGCAATAAGGAGCATTTTCAATTTTATTGTAATGGGCCTGCCCATGCCCACTCTGAAAATAAAGGTCAAACACTTCCGCATGACATGATGAACAGTCCACGGGTGCATTGGTGGAACATGGACGTTCGAGATGTTCAGAGACCTCGGTGTGACATTTGACGCAGGGGATGTTCTTGTGGACAGATACGGGCAGTATTCCCGGATCCACATATAGGGAGACCTGTTCCCCGTCTACTACTTTATGGACATCTTCTTTCCCATGGCACTTCATGCAGGTGTTATCGGTAATCCTGGCCTGGATCTGCTCTACCTCTACTTTATGAGGGGGATGACAGGAGGAACAGGAAGGAATACTTGCTGGATCGCTCTCCCACAGTTCTCCCCGGATCACTTTCGTATGGGTCTCTTCAATCTTGGTGTGGCATTTCATGCAGGTGGCTGCAATCCTGCTTGGTGCCACAGTAGAGTTGGGGCTGGTATGCGGCAGGACCAGGTGGTTCCCGTGACAGTCATTGCATGTGGCGGTCACGATAAGGCCAGCTTCAAAGAGCCCGCGGCCATGGATACCCTGTGTATAGTTCTCAACGATGTTGTGCTCGGATACATCGTAGATCCGTGCCACCATTTCTCCTTCCCGATGACATCGTCCGCATAGAAAGGGAATATTCGTTTTGTAGGTGCGGGAGTCCGGATCGGTATAATGAAGTATGTCATGGTTCCCGTGGCATTCGTTGCAACTGGGCGCATGGGTATCGTTCATCAGGAGTGCCTGTCCGTGAACACCTCTCCTGTTCTGGTCAGCAGGAAGTGTGTGACAGTTACCGCAATTGACAGGTTCCAGAATTTCTGCATGGGGAAGGCCTTCATCATCTGCATCTTCATGGCATGCAATACAAGTATTGCCGGCATGTACGGATCTTTTTAGAAGTGAGGTGTCCACAAACATGGAAACAGTTCTTCCGTTCCGTTCAGCGGTTAATGAGGGATCCTCGTGGCACATGAGACAGTCTTCATCAGACTGGGCGGATAGTGTTTCCGTCAGTGATGTGGCCAGTATCAGCAGAGCTACTGACACACTTCTGAAAAGAAGTATATTCAATTTGGGTTTCAGGTCCATTACATTCAGCATTGCGTCCTACAAAGGTCCCTCTCCGGGGTGGTAGCATCCTTCAATTGCGAAACAGATGTTAAAATAGTAATTTTTACATGTAATAATTCACATAGTTACATCCATGGAGTAATTTATATCTAATCTGAATATGGCTCGCCGGGGCAATCCCCAAAACACACATTATCAGGGATTACCCCCAGGGCAGGGCCTCGGGTTGTTCCTACTCGTGCTCCTCGTGATAACCGTTGATCATGCTTTTGAACAGGGTGCCAGGTTTGTCCCCCAGGGTGCATGTGTAGATGTGAATCAGCAGGAATAGCGACAATACAAATCCTACAATGATATGCAGCGAATCGTAAAAAACCAATCCACTGATTCCAAAAACATTGGCTCCCATCAGTTCAGGAAAAAACAGTGCCAGACCGGATAGGATCAGCAGGGGCATCCCGAAATACATCACAATGACATAGGCAAATTTCTGGAGGGGATTGAATTTCTGCTTTTCAGTAATGGGAAAGGGATGTTTTTCCTTGTTGAATATCCCAACTGCGTAAAACCTGAATTGCGTCCATAAGTTCACCACCAGGTTCTTTCGCCACTTCCTGTAAAATTTCCCATTCCTGGTCACCAGGTTTCCAAGAACAAAAACCCCATAATTGATGGTCACGATGATGGCACACACGTTATGGATCCCAACAGCCACATCAAAGCGGATGAGTGCATTATCCACACTGGAAAAATGCAACGAGATTCCGGTGAAAATAAGGAGCAGGAACATGAGGGCATTGAGCGCATGCCATAGCCGGATCCATACCGGATAGAGGTAAATCTTAACAGTGGACATGTTATTTATTTTTCAGTTTGACAATACGCAATACCGAGTGAAAGCCAATCACCAGGAAAGTGAGCAGGAATACCAGCAGGCTCAGCCGGTTCAGGATCACATTCTGGTTGGCTCCGATCACATAGGCATTGTTGATGATGATCCCGTTGGCAAATCCGCCTTTGCGTTCCTCCTGGATCTGGAACTTATAAAGGGTATGCATCAGCCTGGAATCGCGTGAATGGCATTCTGCACAGTTTTCCACCGCTTCCTCTTTGGGGAGGATCTTGTGTGCGATCAGAATGGAATCATTGATCTCTGTATGGCACTCAATACAGCGAACCGATCTGAAATGTGCCACCTGGTTGGGCAGCCATTCATGGGTATCGAAAATGTTGATCTCATCCCTTTCAGTCAGCAGCATAAACCGGTTGAAATCCGCATGGCAGCTCAGGCACATGTTGTTATCGTACAGTACCGCCTCCTCGATGTCATCTGCATTCCTCATAAATGCCCTGTAAGAGTGGGGATCATGACATTTCCAGCAGGTAAATTCCTCCACGTTATGGATGCTTTCGCCAAACTCCACCTCGATCTCTTCAAAATGATATTGTGCGAAACTCTCATCATAACCATGGCAGTCCATGCAGAGCAACATCTCCTCGAGCCTTGCCTCCACCGGGTGTGGAAATGTCTCAAAATCATAGGAGTGGCAATCCAGGCAGGCAAACGCCTTATGCACACCCGAATAGAAAGCATCCCGACTCTGAATCCGGTCGGGGCACATCAATTCGGTCATGACCCTGCCTGTCATCTCATCGGTAAGGGTGTACTTGGCCTCCCCGTGGCAGCTGAAGCATCGCTCGTTGTCCTCCACATAGGGATTTACCTCATCATAGGAGGGCTTCAGTTTTGTCGTATCCTCCGCTTGAGCTGCACCGGGCAATGCAGAGGTGAGTAAAATTCCGAGAATAAGGATTGTTGGGGTTTTCATGGCTATCTGAATCTGATCGTAATGTTAAATCCGAACATGATATCCCCGTCGAAAAAGTTATTCTGATTGTAGGAAATACTTCTATTCAGAATAATTGAGTTGTAATTGGTTACAAATACCCTGAAAGAATGGGTGCTGGTACCTATTTCCACACCAGCTGCAAGGTTGGGGTAGACGTCCTCGTCGGTTTTCAGAATGGGCTGGTTGTATTCCAGAATAATGGAATGAAAACCAAGTACCTGGAATTTACCTCCTGCATAAATGGATGCATTGGCATTTTTAAATCCCTCAGGAACGGAATTGTTATACACAAAGGTAGGTGCCACCTGAAGGCTGACCCTGCTCCCGAAAGCCCTGGAAACAATGAGCTGATTCAGGTAGGATAACCTGTGGATGAACCTGTAATTTTCCTCAGGCCCGAAATTCTCATCGGGCCGGGCATCCAGCACCGCATTTCCGAAGTAGGAGAGGGAAACCGGGGTTTTCCCTGACCTTGATTGTGTAAAGATTCTGAATTTCCAGTTCAGGTCCTGAAGCATATAGTCCCTGGTGGTACCTATGCCTACCATCGCCCAGTCAGTGATGCCGTAGTTGAACCCAATGCGTGTATTGGCCGATCCGTAGATCCCGAAGATATCATCGATCTTCTCAATCTTGGAAAAACGGTGTTGTATCTCCATCGAAAATCCGCCTTTGCCAGGATTTACCGTGGTTTGATTATCGATAAGCAGTTCCGCACCAAATGGTGGGCTGATCGGCCGGTTGTCCTCTTCTTCCTGTGCGAATGTCATGGTTGCCCAACCCAGGCAACCGACGCAGAGTAAAACAGCTAAATAGATATTTTTTTTCATGGTTATTTGTATTTCAGGATTATTAATTATTCTGTGCTCCCTCAGTGATCCACTGCAAGATGGTAAGTTTCTCCTCTTCGGTGGCCCTGCTGGCGTGAGCTCCTGAAAGGAGTTTTGAATAAATCAAACTGGATTCCGGATTCAAGGTGTCCACATAACCGTTGGTCATAAGAAATTCATACGACTCCTCCGGTCTTAAATCTGGATCCATGTTTCCTGAATGACAGCTGACGCATTTGTCATCCCAGATAGGTTGAACCTGTTCTGCATAACTGATCCCTTCTTCTATTACCGGAGGTGGTATGATATAATCATCACAACCAGTCGCCAGAGCAATAAATACTCCGGCACATAATAAAACCAATCTTCTCATATCTCAGCTTTTTATCGTTATCTCTGATTTCTTGGCAAAATTGAATGGACTAAATATAGAGGTTCTGGAAATGGAGGGAAAACAAAATAAAACGACATATGATATGTTTTTTATCGAGATAGATCATCACAAAGACTGACCTTTGTCAGTGTCATTGATTTTTTCTGTAAATTGCAGCTTCAAGTGATTGGACCGGATAGAAAATGAATGTCGAAAAACTGTGCGCAGGTTGTGAGCAATGCAACCAGAAATCCCCTCTGTTTCAGATATTGAACAACGAGGAACTGAAGTTGATCAACGGGGACCGGTATGCGGTGCGCTTCAGGGCAGGAGAGGTAATCTTGAAACAGGGCACCCATGCCACCAATGTCATTTCGGTGGTGGAGGGATTTGCCCGGATGTATATAGAGGGCCACAACGACCGGAACCTGGTGCTGGATTTTATCAAACCGTGGAAACTGATCGGAGGACCCTGTGTGCACCTGGATGGCAGATATACCTACAGCGTTGTTGCAGTCAGTGATACCCTTGTTTGTTTCATTGAAGGTCAGAATTTTAAAAAATTGCTGGAAAACAACCATGTATTTGCCAACCGGTTCATCAACCTCTGCAGCATTGATTACAACCGGGCACTGGAACGGATGGTGGGATTGAGCCAGAAGCAGATGCACGGCCGTATCGCAGATGCGCTGATTTATCTGGTGGAAGAGATCTATCACGGAAATACCATAGGAGCCGAGATTTCCCGCCAGGATATCGCCGATTTTACAAGCATGTCCAAAGACAGTGCCATCCGGATACTGAAAGAATTCGAAAGGGATGGGATCATCAACCTGGAAGGGAGAAACATTGAGGTGTTGGATAATACCAGGTTACATAATATATCAGTTAAAGGTTAGAAGTTAGAAGTTAGGGGTTAGGTTGTCTAATCAGAGGTTCGGGTGAAGAACAGATCCTGGAAATCGTAGCTGAAATCAATATCCGGTGAAATGCCTTTCATACGGATATACAGGGCTTTTCCCTCCTTATCCAGGTCGAACATGGCAAATGCATCTGCATCCAGTTCCCGGTGTACCCATTTGATGGCAAAGGTGTTGGCCTTGTAATGAAACATGGGTCCGGTAAGCTTCGGAGAGCGATGGGAAGTGAACCAGGGCGATCCGTCTTTCAATTCAATAGAAACTTTGCCGAACCAGGGGTCCTGGTAGGTACCCAGGTAGTTCTCGATCGTTACCTGATCATGTGCACCTGATTCCACTGTTTCCCAGACACCGGAAACCACAGTTTCAGCCGATCCCTGCCGATCTGTAAATCGGTCCAGGTAGTAGGCGGTCCATCCGAAATCATCCATCCCAAGGTAGCTGTCCACGA
>Ga0209536_100003390_pt1 | contig 25633 bp, 21 predicted proteins | sample DeeMarSeWOR28_12_FD_187461 | JGI IMG/M metagenome (GOLD analysis project Ga0209536, IMG submission 187461) | Marine sediment microbial communities from White Oak River estuary, North Carolina - WOR-2-8_12 (SPAdes) (version 2) | ecosystem: Environmental > Aquatic > Marine > Intertidal zone >...
CGTAGGCCGCAGGTTCGAATCCTGCCGGGCGTACCAGTAAAATCAAAGGGTTACAGCGAAAATGCTGTAACCCTTTTTTTCGTTATGTGTGACTCTGTGTGAGAAAAATTTCCAAAATTAGTATAAATACGGATATTTCGACAGGGACATTCAAATTAAATTTATAATAAATTATCGGTATTCGATTTCTCCTCTATCAACCTGACAATCCTACCTCCAGATTTTCGAATTGTATTGCCAATCTTTCAAATCAGTTGGTTTTTGAATCTCCGATCTTTTTAAAAACTTTAAAAATTTCTTGACACGGCTGTAATAGTCATATTATTAAATCATACAAAATTGTATGACAATTTGATAAGGAGAACAAAAATGCGCGAAGTTTCAATCATCGGAGTCGGGATGACCGATTTTGGCAAGTTTGTGGACACCCCGATTGAGGAGTTAGCTAAGCGAGCTTTATGGGATGCTTTAAAAGACGCCGGGGTTAAACCCCGGCAGATTGAAACCGCTTATTGCGGCAACATGCTGGCCGGCCGTATCAGCGGGCATTACAGCTGCATGGCGGAGATCATGTTTGATCAGGCAGGAATTGTGGGGATTCCGATTGTGGCTGTTGAAAATGCGTGTTCCAGTGGCTCGACGGCTTTTCGGGAGGCTTGGATTGCAGTTGCCTCAGGGCTTTATGACATAGCGATTGCCCTTGGGGTGGAGAAGATGACCGGCAGATTAGCTGCACCGCTGATGCGTGAGAAAAACACCATGGAAGGAGTGATGGGATTTACGATGCCCGGTGTTTGGGCGTCGCGGGCCAAAAAACATATGGAGACCTATGGCACAACACTGGAGCAATTAGCGAAGGTGTCGGTTAAAAATCATGGCAATGGATGCTTGAACCCGCGGGCGCAATATAAAAAGGAGTTTACTGTCGAAGAAGTGCTCGATTCGCCGATGATATCCGAGCCTTTAACCATGTATCACGCGTGTGCGATCGGCGATGGGGCGGCGGCCGTGATTGTAACAAGCAGCGAGATTGCTAAAAAATACAGCCGTAACCCTGTTAAAGTGGCGGCCGTGTCTCTGACATCGGGCACTTATGAATATTTAAGGGATTTTACCTCCCATGATCTGGAAAAGCGGGCAGCAAAGCAAGCATACGAGATGGCCGGCATCGGGCCGGAGGATTTAGATTTTGCCGAGGTGCACGACTGCTACACTATCGCTGAGGTGATTCGCTGTGAAAGTCTTGGTTTTTGCAAGCCCGGGGAATACCCTGTTTTGCTGGACGAAGGCAAATGGGATCTGGATGGTGATTTTCCAATCAATCCGAGCGGAGGGCTCTTGGCCAAAGGCCATCCGATCGGGGCCACCGGTGTTGCCCAAATTGTTGAGGTGGTTCAACATTTTAGGGGTTTAGCTGGTGCACGTCAGGTTCAAGGGGCGAAAGTTGCGCTGACACATTGCTCCGGAGGTTCTTATAAAGGCGATACAGGTGCCTGCACGGTTTCAATATTAAAAAAATAATCGAAAGGTTCGATGGTTTAAGCGTGCTATCGAATCTGAAGGTTACGATGAAGACGGCGGGTCATAAATTTTTAGAAAATAAAGGAGTATGGTCATGACTGAACAAATGAAGCTCCCTTTGGAGGGCTTACGGGTTTTAGATCTTACCCAGGTAATGGCAGGTCCAAAATGTACAATGATTATGGGAGATTTAGGGGCCGAAATATTAAAGATCGAACCGCCGAGCGGAGATTATAGTCGAAAGATGCCGCCGCATTTCCATAAAAATGACAGTGCATATTACCTGGCCCTTAATAGAAATAAAAAAAGCATAATTATCGATTTGAAACAGGAAAAAGGATTAAACATATTTTACGACCTCGTGAAAAAAGCAGATGCTGTCGTGGATAACTTCAGACCGGGTGTCACTGAGAAATTAAAAATAAATTATGAGATTTTAAAAAATTACAATGAAAAAATAATCGCATGTTCCATAACGGGATTTGGATTAGACAGTCCTTATGCTAACAGACCGGCTCTTGATTTAATTGTTCAAGCCATGGGCGGGGCGATGAGCTTCACCGGTGAACCCGATCGGCCGCCGGTAAGAATGGGGATACCAATGGGCGATTTAGCTGCTGGAATATTTGCAGTAATTGGAATTTTATCAGCCTTACAAGCTAGGAATAGTTTTGGAGTGGGGCGAAAGATTGATATCAGCATGCTGGATTGTCAACTGGCATTAATGACATATAGAGCACAATATTACTTTTTGGCGGGAGAAATTCCAAAACCCATAGGATCCGGACACGTATCATCGATACCTATTCGAGCCTTTAAAACCAAAGACGATTATTTAGTAATTGATTCCGGTGGAGACCAGTTTTGGGTGAAATTATGCAAAGCTCTGGGGATTGAAGAATTGTCAGATGATCCGAGATTCAATTCTCGCCAACAAAGGCTAAAACACAAAGATGAAGTTATGGATATCCTCGAAAAGAAATTTGCGACTAAGACAAGAGAGGAATGGCTAAAAATCCTTTCTGGCGCCGGAGTGCCGCACGGCCCGGTAAACAATTTGGCAGAAGCCCTATCAGATACTGCAGTAAGTCATCGAAAGATGGTTGTTGAAACCGACCGTTTGGGTGATCCGTTTAAAATGATCGGAAATCCAATCAAGATGAGTGGAACGCCGGATAAATATATCTCACCGCCGGTTTTGGGCCAGAATACCATCGAGATTTTACACAACACATTGAATTATTCAACGGATCAAATTGATGCGCTTGCCAAGGAGGGGGTTGTAAAGACAGCTGAAGGGCAAAACGATGCGTAAATCGGATAGACTGAGATCAGGCCGAGCGCGAAAAAGATCAAACCCGTATACAAAACAATTAGAACAAATGGGGTTGAATATTTTTCAACTAAAATTTCGGATCGGGAGGCGATAAAAAGGTGGAAACTTATCTGAATTATAGCGGTGGGGAATGGATCGAATGCGAAGGACAAAAGACTTTCGACAGCTACAGCCCATCTTCGGGAGAGCTGGTTGCCAGGGCACAGGATTCGGGAGTGATCGACGCTCAGAGGGCCATTGAAGATGCCCGTAAAGCTTTTGATAATGGACCCTGGCGATCAATAAGCGGTAAGGAACGGGCTGCCGTTTTGTATCGATTTGCTGATCTTATCGAAGATAATGAGGAAATGCTGGGAACCTTAATCGGGCGTGAGATGGGCAAGCCGATTCGCACGACCATGGAAAGGGAGGTTCGGGCGGCTGTCGACCGGGTTCGGTTTTATGCCGGTGCCGCCCGAATGATTCGAGGGGAAGTAACAGAATCTGCCCCTGAGCATTTGCTGAACATCATAAGAAAAGAGCCGGTAGGGGTTTGCGCGCTGATACTACCCTGGAACGATCCGGTCGAGTTGCCGATCAGGAAATTGGGGGCCGCGCTGGCCGCAGGTTGTACGGTGGTCATCAAGGCTGCCTGCGATTGTGCCGCTTCGACGATGGAGTTGTTTAAGCTGATTGATCAAATCAAAGAACTACCCAAAGGGGTGGTCAATGCGGTAACCGGCAAAGGCTCGGTGGTCGGTGAATATCTCGCGAAAAGCCACCTGGTCGACAAAGTGTCTTTTACGGGAAGCACTGAAACCGGTCGCCGTATTATGGAACTGGCCTCCGGCAATATGAAAAAAGTGTCTCTGGAATGCGGTGGCAAAGCGCCCTTTATTCTATTTGACGATGCAAACCTGGAAAAAGCCTTAGATGCCGTTAAATATGCCTCTTTTGCATATGCGGGTCAATCCTGTAGTGCCATCACCCGGCTTATTATTCAGCGGGGAATTCACAAAACGTTTTTAGAAAAATTAATAGCGGCTTGCAAAACAATAAAACTTGGCGATCCGGCCGATTCGGACACCATGATCGGTCCGATGGTTTCCGAAACTCAGATGAACAAGGCACTGGATTACATCGAAATCGGCAAAAGGGAAGGCGCAAAACTTGTATACGGCGGCTTTCGAATAGAGGATGGCGACCTCGCCAAAGGCTATTATGTCTGTCCGACCATTTTCGATGATGTGTCCTCCTCGATGACCATCGCCCAGGAGGAGATATTTGGACCGGTACTTTGCGTGATGCCGTTTGAAGACGAGCAGGAAGCCATCGAGATCGCCAACAGCACCCCCTATGGTCTTCAGAGTGCGATCTGGTGCTCGGATATCAATCGTTGCCTCCGGATGGTCAGCGCAATTGAGGCTGGAGACGTGTGGGTCAATACCTACTATATCCGCATGTCTGAAAGTCCGTATGGGGGTATTAAAGAAAGCGGTCTGGGAACTGAACTGGGTTTACAGGGTATCGAGGAATATCTGGTGAACAAACGCATCTGCTTTGATACGACTTCAGAGTTTCACACTCGATATTAAAGCCTGTTAGAAAGGGATAGACGAGAAATGATGAAAGTTGAAGCCGATTCTGTAATTTCTGTTCCGCCCAAGGATATATGGGATGTGATGTTTGATCCGGACTTTATGTCCCAGGTACTTCCGGGGTGTAAGGAAATAGAACGGACAGAAGAAAATGAGTATCAAATCAAAATGGTTTTGGGGATACCCGGAATCCAGGGCCAGTATACCGGGGTTCTGAAAATCATCGAAAAAATTCCATATGACACAATATACGCAGAGGTTCAAGGCGCTGGAGCTTTGGGTAAGATTGAAGGAAAAGGAGTGATTGAGCTCAAAGATGAGGATAATCATTCCACCCGGTTTATCTTTTCTACAGAGGTTGATATCAGGGGGCCGATGGCGAGTATGATGGGAGGCTTCATGGAGCAGGTGGCCCATTCACTGGTTCGCCAGAGTTTGGATACCTTTTCCAAAAAAATGGAGGTGAGCAAACAGGAAACAGCCGGCGCGGCTTCATCGGGAGAATCTGTTAAAGAAGTTACACCTCCAACCAATCCGAGCATATTAAAAATGGTATTAAATTCCGTATGGGAAGTTACGATTAAAAAACTGCTAAGGTTATTCGGCGTCAAAGGGTGAAAGGATCGAAGGTCATATAAATATATGTAAGGAATTAATATTTCCAGGTTAAGTTTGAAAGGAGAAAACTATGGGACATCGAATCACGTTAGAGGAAACATGTGATGTAGTTGTAATTGGTGGAGGAATCGTTGGCAGTGCGACCGCGTATTTCTTAGCCAGAAAAGGGTTTAGCGTTATGTTGCTTGAAAAAAATGACATCGCTTCAGGTGCATCCGGCCATAACGCAGGATATATATGGACTCACACCCGGAAACCCGGTCCCGAATTAGCACTGGTAAACGAGACCAACAAAATGCTTCCTCATTTGCCCGAAGAGCTTGATTATGATTTTGAGCTGCGCCAAACCGGGGGTATGATTTTTTTTAAAACCGAAGATCAGGCGCAAGTCATGAAAGAGTTTGTCGAACAAAGAAATAAAGACGGCGTTACCATGAAGCTGCTCGATAAACTCGAAGCCAAGGAAATGGCTCCGGTTTTATCCGATGATGTATTGGGGGCGACCTTCTGCCCGTTGGATTCTTTAATAAATCCCACCTTGTATCCTCAGGCCTTTGTCCACGCGGCAAGAAGACTCAAGGCGCGAATACGAACAGGTACCAAGGTTATTTCGATTAATACCGAGAATGACCGGGTCACCGGTGTGAAGACCACCGAGGGAGACATCAAATCAAAGTTTGTAGTGCTCGCCGCCGGGGCATGGATGACTGAGTTGGTCGAAAAGCTTGGACTGACAATACCGGTATTTCCGATGCGGCTTCAGATGATCAGCACGGTACCATTAGAAGAAAGACTGCTGGACCGGTGCTTATACGGGCCGGTTAGCGCCAAACAGTATAAAATGTTTCAGGACCTTCCCAGTTATAAAGACGATGCGTTTAATGCCGATTACGAATGGCGCTATGAAATGCTGATTCTGCACGGTTCCAATCAGATGAAGAGCGGTCATTACATTTTTGGCATGCCAATGGATTATCCGGGTATGGTAACGACACCTGACACAAAAGGGATCGGTCTGTCGATGGAAGCCATGCATGAGGACTTCCCGTCGCTTCGATCGGCTTCATTTGAGAGAGCCTGGGCATCGCTGTTGCCCTTCACGATTGACAGTCTGCCAATAATCGATTTTGTCTCTGAATACGAAGGCCTATTTGTCAACAATGGGCATCCATTCGGCAATGGGGGAGGTCCGATTTCGGGATTATTAACAGCAGAAATGATTGCCGGGGAATCCACCACGATAGATGTTTCCCCATACAATATAAAACGACCGGATCTGGCAGGGGTAATGCCGGAAAGGTCTACGCAGATGATCCAGGCGTAAATGCTCCGGCGATTGAGCGTTTACCTGTCCGCGACACAACCGTTTGTTTCTTTTGTAAACAGAATAAGGGGAAAAAAATGGGGGGACTCTACGATATCGGATTAAAATGTGTCAGTGAAGAGGAACTCGGCAGGATCCATGCCGCCTCGATACGTATTTTGGAAAATAAGGGGATCGTCGTTCACCATGATGAAGTTCGTGAGATTGCGAAAAAAAAGGGAGCAAAGGTTGATGATAAGGTCGTTTATTTCCCAAAATCCCTGGTCGAAAAGGCGGTAGAAACAGCGCCGGAATATTTTGAATTTCAATCCAGAAACAAAGAAAAAAATATCATCATCGGCAAAGATCTGGTTCTAAGCCCGGTCCACGGGGTTCCTTTCATTATAGATGAGAATGGAAGACGGCAGGGCACGCTCGAAGATTACCTCATGCTGATTAAACTGTCTCACCAATTGAAAAGTTTGAATTTAACCGGAGGAATTGTCATCGAGCCTTATGATGTCGACCGCAATATCAGACATGTGGAATTAATGCATCATTTGTTTAGACTGACTGACAAGCCATTACTGTTTGTCGCCGTTGGTGAAGAAAAGTCAAAAGATATTATTGAAATGACTTCAATCGTATTGGGGGGTAAAGAAGACTTATTGAAAAGACCGGCCCTTATTCTGTCTGTTAATCCTGTTTCGCCTTTAAAATGGGACAACGTATGTGCTGGTACGATTTTAGAATTTTCTAAAAACCGGCAAGCGTTGGTTCTGGCGCCCGGTATATTTATGGGAATTACAGGACCGATTACACCTATGGGCACATGTGTTCTTCAAAACGCTGAGATATTGTCAGGTATAACCCTGGCCCAGATGATAAACGAAGGCACGCCGGTTGTATACGGGGCGGCATCTGGTGCATCGAATATGAAGAGTGCAAATATTATTCTTGGGTCTCCGGAATCAATATTGATGAATATGGCCGCCATGCAGATGGCCAAGTTCTACAAAATTCCCAGCAGGATTCAGGCTACTTTGACAGATGCAAAGGCGGTTGACTGGCAGGCAGGCGTCGAAGGTTCATTCAGTACCTTGCTGCTGGTACTTGCTCACGGCGAAGGCGCTTATTTGTCTCAGGCGGTGGGCCAGCTGGATTCTTACCTTGCCAGTTCGGCTGAAAAGTTTGTGGTGGACGATGAAATTTGCAGCCGTCTTATCCGCATCCTTAATGGACTGGACACCTCAGAGGAAAGTTATGCCATGGAAACCATCATGGAAATTGGGCATGAGGCCGGTTATTTAACGGATGACCACACCTTTAATCACTTTAAGGAAAGGTGGCAACCAATGGTGTCTGATTGGGATACATACGAGGATTGGGAGCGAAAAGGCAAAGTAGATCTTGTTCAGCGGGCTCGCAAGAGGGTAAAAGAGTTACTCGATAGCTATATTCCACCAGAATTGGATCAACAGGTGGAAAAAGATTTAAGTAAATATGTAGAGCGTTTCAAGAAATCGCTTAAAAAGTAGTTTCAAAATAGGTGTAAAAGAAATAACCGTGTCTGGCTATAATTAATCCCGAAAAGGAAGAAAAAATGAATGGATTTCACAAAATTGCACTGGAATGTGTAAGTGATGAGGTCTTGAACAAGATTCACGAGGCTTCGATTCGGATTTTGGAAAATAGGGGGATTGTGGTACATCACAGCGAACTTCGCGAAATTGCGAAAAAAAAAGGGGCGAAAGTTGAAAATGAGATTGTCTTTTTTTCAAGATCTAAAATCGAGAATGCAATTGAAACAACCCCGACACATTTTGATTTCCATTCAAGAAACAAAAACAGAAAAATAACCATCGGAAAAGAATTGGTCCTGAGCCCCACGCACGGCCACCCCTTTATTATTGACGAGAAAGGCAGACGCCCCGGAACACTTCGAGATTACATCAACCTCGTTAAGCTTACCCACCAATTGGATAGCCTGAAATTAACCGGCGGTATTCTGGTTGAACCGAGCGACGTTCATAAAGACATCCGGCATGTTGAATTAATGTTTAATCTGTTCAAGCACACCGATAAACCATTAATTTTTGTGGCGACCGGCCAAAAAGGATCAGAAGATATCATTGAGATGTCGGCTATTGCACTCGGTTGCGATGACACCAAATTGAACATCCCTGCCATTACGCTTACCGTTAATCCGATTTCACCCTTAAGATGGGATGAGCGGATGTCGGGTACCATCGTTGCGTTTGCCAGAAACAGGCAACCTTTGCAAATTGCGCCGGCAGCGATGATCGGCGCCACCGGGCCGATTACACCATTAGGTACCTGTGTTTTACAAAATACTGAAATTTTGTCCGGTATTACACTGGCCCAGATGATAAATGAAGGTACACCGATGGTTATTGCGCCCTGCTCTGCAGCCTGCTACATGAAAACGGCTAATTTTGTCGTGGGCTCACCTGAAGCGATTTTGATGAATCTGGCGCAGGTCCAGTTGGCCAGGCAATATAAAATCCCCTGCAGGATTCAAGGCACCATAACAGATGCAAAATCACTAAATTATCAGGGCGGGTATGAAGGTTCGTTTAGTCTGTTGCTACAGGTTCTGGCCATAGGCAAGGGCGCTTACGTCTCACAGGCCGTTGGTTCGTTTGACTCCTACATGACGGTTTCTGCGGAAAAATTTGTGGCCGATGATGAAATCTGCAAACGCCTTATCTGTATTCTCGAAGGACTGGAAGTCTCTGAGGAGAATTACGCATTAGACACGATAATGGAAATCGGTCACGATGGATCATATCTTACTCACCAGGATACCTTTGACCATTTTAGAGAAAGGTGGGTACCGCCCATTGCCGACTGGGATAGCTATGAAGAATGGGAGCGCAAAGGCTGTATTGATTATGCTGAGCGGGCGCGTAAAAAAGCAACAGAATTGCTTGCCAATTATGTTGCCCCCGAACTGGACAAGGCAGTCGAAAAGAATTTGGTCAAATACGTACAGGACTTTAAAAATAAACTATCTTAGGAGAAATTATGGCACAGACAGAATTTAATTTTGCAGATAAAAATGTTCCTTTTAAAGAAGGATTATTTACCATTCCGAAATCAAAGTCTGAAAAAGCACACCTTATCGGATCTAGATGCAAACAGTGCGGGAAAATCGATTTTCCGAAAAAGAGTCATTGTTTCGATTGCATGACTGAGGATACCATAGAGGAGGTAGCGTTGAGCCGGGAAGGCAAGATATATGTGTCCACCATTTTACGCTGGCCCAAACTGGCTCCACAAGGTCACGAGGTTCCCTATGCATTTGGCTATGTGGATTTACCAGAAAAAGTAAGAGTAATGACCCTTTTGCACCACAAAGACTTGGAAAAATTGCAAACAGGAACTGAAGTTGAGTTAGAGTTGATTAAAATTGATCAGGAAGAAGATAAATTTATTATAGGGTTTCGATTTACCGGAAACAATTGAAATAAATTTCTAAAAAAATAAGGCAAAATAGGAAATGCTGCGTTTAGAAGAGATAGAAGTAAAAATTAGAGATGCCATTTTAAGAGGAGAATATAGGGCCGGGGAAAGGCTTGTTGAGGCAGATTTAATTTCAAAATATCAAGCCAGCAGAACGATAGTCAGAGAAGCCTTAAGAAATCTAAATGCCACAGGGCTTTTAAGATATGTTCCCAAAAAGGGACATTCCGTTAGAAAATTTTCGTTGGAAGAAATAAAAAATATTTATGACCTAATTTGCCTGATGGAAGGGTATGCCTGCAAAACTGCGACGCCTTTATTTAAGAAACAGGATGTCGATGATTTAAAGAAATTGCAGGAACAAATAAAAAGTGCTGTAAAAAAGAATGATTTCAAAAAATATCGAGAATTAAACGCAAGCTTCCATGGGCTTTTCGTTAATTTAACGGGTAATAAGGTTTTAGAGGAAGAAGTCATTAGGCTGAGGACTAGAATCAACACCTATCGTTATCTGGTTTTAATGATCCCTGGGGCATTAGAAAATTACACCAAAGACCATGAGACGATAATCAGATATGTATTGAAGAAGGACCCGCAAAAAGTAAAATTGGCCATGCTGAAACATATTGAAAGGGTCAAAGATAATTTAATCCACGCCATCGAAAATTCTCCTTTAAGGTAATAGAGTGATTCTTTTAAGCGAAAGATGATCCTAAGAGAAAATCTTAAGCCCTGCAATAAAGCGGGCGGAGGTTGGAATGAAAAAAATTAACAGCTCGGAAAATATTAGATATCCAGGCCCTGAATCAAAAAAGATCATTTCAGTAATAAGAGAATTAGAAGGATCGGGCACCAGAACCTTTGTAACGGATCCGCCACCCATGGTCTTGAAGTCGGCAAAAGGTGCGCGGCTACAAGATCCTGACGGCAATGAATATCTGGATTTGTTTGGCGGCTATGCGGTGGCCAACGTGGGACATGGTCACCCCAAAGTTATTGAAGCCATATGTGCCCAGGCCCGCGAGTTAATCCATTGCACATCCGCCTTTTGCAATCCGGTCAGGGCGAATTTGATGCAGAAAATTGCGGAAATTGCGCCAAAAGGCCTTAATCGTATCTTACTTGGCGTAACCGGGACCCAAGCCAACGAGGTCGCTTTCAATCTATCAACAACCAGGTCAAATAAAAAAGAAATTATTGCCTTTCATGGAGGATATTTTGGAAGAAGCAATGCGATGGTTGCGATCAGCGGAACCGCACGCATCAGAGCAAGGCTGGGGATTGAGCCGCGGGCGCACTTCGTTCCATATCCTTATTGTTACCGATGCTCATTTGGCGGTTGTGACAATCCGGATGAATGTAAAGTAATTGACTATATTGAGGAAATGCTGTCAAGTCCGGCTTCCGGGGTTGGGAATGTCGCAGCAATTTTCGCAGAGCCTATTCTGGGCAGCGGCGGGGTGGTGGTTCCACCTGATGGGTTCCTGAGAAAATTGAGCCAAGCTTGTAAAGAACACGATGTGTTACTGGTTCTTGATGAGATTCAAGTGGGCTTTGGCCGAACCGGTCGTATGTGGGCATCGGAACATGATGAAATTGTGCCTGATTTAATGACAATTGGTAAAGGGATCGGCGGAGGGCTCCCGGTATCTGCAGTGTTGGGCCGGGAAGAATTGATGAACTTCTGGGAACCGGACATCCATACGACGACATTTCTTACGAATCCCCTGATCCATTCGGCTGCGATTGCCGCCATCGAGGTCATGCAGGAAGAACAAATATGGAAAAATTCCGCAGAATTGGGGAAGTTGTTATTAAACACGTTAATATCGGAACTTGATGGCCATGCGCTTGTGGGCGAGATACGCGGTAAAGGGTTGTACGTCGGAATTGAGATGGTTAAGGACAAAAAGAAAAAGACGCCTGCGAAAGAGCAGGTAAAAAAGGTGCAATCCCAGGCAAAAGAAATGGGGTTAGTACTTGGTCTTGCCGGTTATTATGGAAACGTTATCCGGATTTGTCCGCCATTAACAATTACCCGTTTGGAACTTGAAACAGCCCTGGAGAAACTAATCTACATCTTCAAACATATGTAAATGATTTTCGGCTCTAAATTAGACGGTTATTTATTTGAGATATTAATAGGAGAAAAAAAAGATGGCTGAAACCTGTTTAAACTATATCGATGGACAGTGGATCGAATGCGCAAGCAGGAAGACTTTTGAAAGTTGCAGTCCAGCCACAGGGGAGGTGGTGGCCAGGGCGCAAGACTCAGAGGAATCTGATGTCCAGAGTGCTGTTATTGCTGCCCGTAGCGCATTTGACAACGGAAATTGGCCATCAATGGCCGGCAAGGACCGTGCCTTAATTCTCAATCAATTTGCTGATCTAATGGAAGAGAATATTGAAGCTCTTGCAAAATTGATTGCGCATGAAATGGGAAAACCATACCGCACCGCAGTTGAAAGAGAGGTTTACCCCTCGATCGACCGGGTTCGATTTTTCGCAGGAGCCGCAAGGATGATCCGTGGGGAAGTAACAGAATCTGCCCCGGAACATTTGCTGAATATCGTAAGAAAGCGGCCGGTGGGTGTCTGTGGTCTCATCGTACCCTGGAACGACCCGATAGATCTGGTTCTCAGAAAACTCGGGGCTGCCCTGGCGGCTGGATGTACCACGGTTGTCAAACCTGCCTCACATTGCCCGGCGTCAACTCTGGCGATATTTAAATTGCTTGATCAAGTTAGTGATTTGCCCAAAGGTGTCATCAATGTTGTGACCGGCAGAGGTTCGGTAGTTGGAGAATATTTAGCGAAAAGCCCTCTGGTCGACAAAGTTTCTTTTACAGGCGGCACCGAGACAGGCCGACGTATCATCGAGTTGTCAGCAGGAAATATGAAAAAACTTTCTCTGGAATGCGGCGGCAAAGCGCCCTTTGTTCTTTTTGACGATGCAAACTTGGAGAAGGCCATAGATGCAGTCAAGTATGCCGCCTTTGCATATGCCGGCCAATCATGCAGTGCAATTACGCGGCTAATCATACAACGTGACATTCATAAACCTTTTGTCGAAAAGCTGATAACTGCAACGGCGGAGAGAAAGGTCGGGAACCCTGACGATTCTAAAACCCAGATAGGGCCCATTATCTCTGAATCCCAGATAAACAAGATCCTGGATTACATCGAAATCGGTAAAAGGGAGGGCGCGAAACTTGTATACGGCGGCTATAGAATAGAGGATGGAGAACTTGCAAAAGGCTATTATGTTTGTCCAACCATCTTTGATGAAGTTTCCTCCTCGATGACAATTGCCCAGGAGGAGATATTTGGACCGGTACTTTGCGTGATGCCATTTGAAAATGAAAAAGATGCCATTGAGATTGCCAATAGTACCAGATATGGGTTGGCCAGTGCCGTTTGGAGTGCTGATGTCAACCGCTGCATCCGGGTAAGCAATGCAATCGATGCCGGAGATGTCTGGATTAACACTTACTATGTCCGTTTAGCGGAATCGACCTATGGCGGTGTTAAAGAAAGCGGCATTGGTAGCGAACTTGGCATGCAAGGCATAGAGGAATACATGGTTAACAAACGACTTTGCTTTGATACGACTACCCAATTTCATACCCTTTAACCTGCTTACTGGTCTGACATTCCAACGGTTGAACCAGAAAGATGGAGACGAACTGTGGAGCGGATAAAAAAATCAGTCACTCGTGGTAAAGCCGTGTCCATAACGTTAGATGGTAAACGTATTAAGGCATATGAAAATGAAACCGTGGGGATGTCAATTCTTGCCGCTGGCAAACGAACGCTGGCCCGAAGCTTGAAATATCATCGGCCCCGCTCCATGTTTTGTTCAACAGGCACCTGCCATCGTTGTTTGATGGAAATTGACGGGATCCCGAACCGCAGGGCGTGTTTAACGTTGGTAAGGGACGGAATGGTCATACGTTCGCAAAATTCATTTCCAAATGCCGAAAAAGACTTATTCGCATTTATCGATAAATTTTCAAATTACCTGCAAACCTCAATTTATCATCATCATTTTTTAAAACCAAAATTTTTACGACAAAGCTACCTTAAAGTTTTAAAAAAATTTACGGGACTCGGACGACTGGATCTTCATCAGCCTGTTTTAACAATACCCGAAAGCAAAACTCCGCGACCATTGAAGAAGCTAAAATCTGAAATTGTAATTGCGGGAGGTAGTTTAACCGGCTTGTCCGCAGCTCTTTCGGCGGCGGACTCAGGTGCCTCGGTTCTGGTTTTAGAGGAAAAAAAATCATTAAACGGTCAATTATCGGAAAAGAAACGCTCAGGTCTTTTGGATACTGATTTTTTACGGTATCGATCTCGGCTTAACGAACTTGAAGCAAAAGTAAGAGATCATCCCGGAATAGAATTTTGGCAGGGAGCAATTCTCACAGGGATATATGAAGGGATTCATTTGGGGGTGGTTTCACCCGATGATGGAATCGCCGAACTCCCCAAAACTAGTCTAATTATCGCCACGGGCGCCTATGATGCTTTGCCGGTCTTCAGAAATAATGAATTACCCGGTATTTTCAGTGCGAGATTAGTTGAAAAAATGATCTATGATTACGGCATTAAGCCCGGCCGGCGTGCGTTGATATGGGGTTCGACCAAGCTTGCCTGCTCTGTCGCCGAGGCCTTGATAGGGGCCAAAACAATGATTTCCGGTTTTGTTACAATCTCTCCGACAGTATCGGGGAAGCTTTCAGAAGTGGCCGAAGATCTGGGAGTTAAAGTTTGGACGGACAGCGTTATTTTTGACGTCAAAGGGAAGCAAGAGGTCAATTCTGCAATAATCCAGAATAAGGTAAATGGCAAATTAAAAGAGGTAAAAAGTGATTTGATTGTTATTTGTCACTTGCAACCCCGATATGAACTTCAGCTTCATGCCGGTTGTGAAATGGTTTTCGACGAACAAAGCGGCGGACTGGTTGCCCGAACCGATTCCATGTTGCGAAGTACCCAGGAGCGGGTATACGTGGCGGGTGAAGCGCTGGGAATCGAAAAAAGCAACGATTTGTGTGTCGCAGAAGGAATATTGGCAGGCTATGTTGCTGCTCAGGATATAGGCCATTCTCGTGATGGCGCACTTTTAGAAGAGTTCACCAGTGAGATGGAAAAATTTGCTGTTCTAAAAGAAGCGGAGCAGATATCGATCGATTCAAAAAAAGGAGAAGGATATGTATGTTTTTGCCAAGATGTGAAAGCGCATGAGCTATTAGGAGAAAATGAAACACTAAAGAAAGAAATGCTTGATGACTTTCATACTGAATTGATTAAACGGCGGACCGGGATTTTAACCGGCCCGTGCCAGGGAAAGTCCTGTCTTTGCAATTTCCTTAGAATTTTAGCAAAATCAGATGACCAAGATCCCTCCCATTACCCGATTCCGACTGTTCGACCTCCGGTAACTCCCTTAAAAATAAATGACCTAGCATTAGGAGCGCACAATGGCCGTACAGACGTCTGATATCGTCATCATCGGCGGCGGCGTTGCGGGTATGGCCCTCGCTGCTGAGCTAACCGCTATAAAAGCAGGAAAGGTCATCGTGCTGGAGAAAGGATACATTGGAAGCGGTAATTCTACTAGAAATGTCGGTAGAGTGCGAGCCCCGCAGTTGACCGAAAAGCTGACAAAAATTGCTCTAAAATGCCAGAAAAAGTACGATGCTTTAGGAGAAGAGCTCGGATTTAATATTCTATTCAGGCGCGGCGGATATGCCTGGCTGCTGTATGACAGCGATGAAGTGTCTCACATGCGCAAAATCTGTGAAATGCATAATCGTTTGGGAGTCAAAAGCGAGCTTTTAGATCCTGATGACGCGCTTCGTCGCCTTCCCGTTTTGAATTCAGGAGAGCCATTGAAAGGGGCGCTGTTTCATGCAAATGATGGCATCGTGCACCATGATGCTGTGGTTATGGCTTATCATCAAAAGGCGCGTCTGCATGGCGCTTCGGTTTACCAGGGTTGTGAGGTAAAAAAAATCAACGTAAAAGAAGGACGAATAATAGGTGTGGATACCAATCAAGGTACCTTTTGCACAAGCCTTATTGTCAATGCTGCAGGGCCCTCATCTTCAGAGGTTGCCAGACTTGCTGGCATTCACATACCTTCAGCCCCTTTACGCCGGGAGGTGATGGTGACCATGCCGGTAAAGCCTTTAATGGACTGCGCCTGCACCTTTTATCGACCGAATGAAGGCTGGTTTAACCAAACCATGCGGGGTGAAATCGTAGCCGGAGCGGTCGATGCAAAAGAGCCTTTCGGATATAACCGGTCTACAAGTTTTATTTTTCTCAGCCGGACCAGCTCGCTTTTGATTAGAAAGGCGCCGATTTTAGGCAGTCTTAAAATTCAACGCAGCTGGGCGGGTATGTATGACATTACGCCTGACCACAACCCACTGATTGGACAATGCAAGGAGGTTAAGGGCTTTTACCAGCTCAACGGTTGGAGCGGTCGGGGGATGTTATTTGCACCTTATATGAGCGAATTGCTCGCAGAACAAATCATAAACGAGGCTACGTCGGAACTGCTGAAGTTTTTTGATCCTAATCGTTTCGAAGGCATAAAACAAGACATGGAAATTCATGAGGATTACTATTCACGCTATAAGGAGGCATAAATCATGAGTGAACTGCTTGGGAGAATGGCTGAGTCTTTGATTGCCGGCAAAATTGATGAAGTGGTAAACCTGACCAAGGAAGCGCTGGATGGGGGAGCGGCACCGGCGGATATACTGGATCAGGGGCTGTTAGCGGGCATGGATGTTGTCGGACAGCGCTTCAAGGCCGAAGAAATGTTTATTCCCGAAGTATTGCGTTGTGCCAAGTGCATGCACGGTGCCATGGATATCTTGCGGCCGCTGCTGGCAGAGACCGGCGCAGAATCCATTGGCACACTAATCATCGGCACGGTCAAGGGCGATCTGCATGACATCGGCAAGAATCTGGTGGGCATGATGTTCGAAGGTGCCGGATTTAACGTCGTTGACCTCGGTATTGATAAAGAACCACAGGTGTTCGTGGATGCAATCAAGGAACACAAGGCCACGCTTATCGGGATGTCAGCCCTGTTAACCACCACCATGCCGAAGATGGGTGAAACCATTACTGCCATCAAAGAAGCAGGAATCAGAGATCAGGTCAAAATATTAGTAGGCGGTGCTCCCATAACAGCGGCATTTGCCAAAGAAATTGGTGCAGACGGCTATGCTTCAAATGCAGCCAGCGCTGTTGATAAGGGCAAAGAGTTAATGGGTCGCTAGTTTGCCGCCGGTGATTGTGTCCTAATCAAAAGATGTTATGGTCGAAATTCTACCGGATTTTTTAATGTACTTATAAAAATCCATATTCAATGAGCTTAACTGTAAATAGGTTTTGTAAATTTTGAATTGCGCAACGCAATATGACAAATAACTGAATATTGGGCTTCGGCCATGTAGATACAATTAGTGCTGAGGATAAATACATTACATTTCCCTTACCGATGCACATTGTCAACCATGATAGCTGTGTGTGAATTTGTGTGAGAAAACTTTTCCAGAATCTGCTAAAATATGGAAAATCAGCAAAAATGTGAAAATTTTAAGTTTTATGATTTCAGCATGTTGAAGTAATTTGAGGAGATTAGGAAACTCGGAGGTCATGCCTTCGAATCCGTAGGCCGCAGGTTCGAATCCTGCCGGGCGTACCAGTAAAATCAAAGGGTTACAGTCTCACGACGGTAACCCTTTTTCATTGTTTGAAATCTGTTGACACACCCCGCGAAATGTTATACATTGTATTACAAAATTGCATGGAGGGGAAAATGTTGGCGATCCGTTTAGATAAGGAACTTGAGAAAGAGATAGATCTGCTTGCCAAAACTCGCGGCAGCAACCGCAGCGCGGTAGTGCGGGAAGCGATTGTCCAATATCTTGAGGACAATGAGGACTTGGAAATCGCCAAAGCGTCTCTATCCAAAATGAGCAGTACCAAATCGCTGAAACAATTGAGGAAAGAACTTGGCCTGGACAGTTAGAATCAGCAACATTGCAGAGCGGCAATTGCGAAAGCTTGATCGGCCTGTTCAAAGGCGCATTCTCGATTGGTTAAATGATCGGATTGAAGGTTGCAAAAATCCAAGACATTTTGGAGAGCCGTTAAAAGGCGATTATGCCGGGTTGTGGCGATATCGCGTCGGAGACTATCGCATCCTATGCGAGATCCAGGATCAACAGATCGTTGTTCTGGTCCTTACGATCGGACATAGACGACAGATTTACAAGAGAGGCTCCTGAATTCCCGGACCCACCGGTGGATTCTATCCTGTGACGATTGATTCAAAGGGATCTATCCTGATTCTGTCGAAGGATCCTGTTCCCACACAGCGGGATTTCACATCTGATTTTAAGAATATCAAGGAGTTCAACACGCGTACCACAAAGCAAAAAAGGATATGATCACCAGATCATATCCTTTTTTGTTTCTAACACCACTCGCCTGGTGCGGCCAGGATTTGCCAGTGTGAAGATGTGTCGGTTTCCGGCCTGAATGGTCCTCCTGGACCCATGAGTTGTCGTTTTACGACTTAATAGGGCAGGGAAAATACGTCGTCCAAATGTCAATATGTCACGGACGTCCCAGATCTTCCACAATATTTGTGAGTCGAATATTTTGCATGTTTGTCATTGTGTAATCCACAATCTGAAAAATCTTGTGATATACGTTTGATCCTATGTGCAAAGTTGAGATGCTCTCATCGGCACCTTCGTGATATTTGGTTTTTTCACAAGATATGGAATAGACCCAAAGAGGTTTTTTTTAGTTATAAAAGCAAGTTAGTTCATTGTCGGTTTTGGCGTGCCACATTGTAACATATTGATAATACATGAGATAGTTGACACGGCCGAAATTAGTTGATACCAATTTCCATAATACACACCTTCATCTCAAATCTAACATTACTTTTACATTGTCGACTACCCTAACGGTCTTAAATACTTAATTACCGTATCAAAATTAGATTCTGCACAAGAAAAAAAATTGGTTCGTTAATTCATATGTAGACCAAATCAGCAGAAGATCAGCCGAAGGAGGTAAATTTATGAGTAATTTAGACTTTATTGTTCCGAATGACATCGGCATTGCTTGCGACCAGTTAGCCCAGCTGAAAGGCAAAGCGCACATTTTGGCCGGTGGTACCGATTTGATGGTGGCAACAAATCTAAGACGACTATTTCCACAAAATTTAATTTACATTGGACAACTCGGATTGGATCAAATCACCGTTGATGCTTCGAATTTAATTATCGGTGCAGGTACGACCCTCACCAACATTATTGAATCTGCAGATGCACAGAAAAAAGCGCCCTTACTTGTAGATGCATGTAAAGACATTGCCTCACCGGCGATTCGCAATGCCGCAACGATTGGCGGGAATGTCTGCAACGCATCACCTGCCGCCGATGGAGCCATTGCCATGTTAGCCCTGGATACCAGTGTCACAATCGTATCAACCCGGGGAGAACGCAGTGTTGCGCTGAATACCTTTTTTACCGGTCCGGGGGAAACGGTTTTGGAAAAAGATGAACTGGTTAAAGAGTTTAGCATACCTGCCGCTGCGGCCAACTCCAAGCACGGATGGGCCAAAATCGGCCAGCGCAAAGCTGAAATCATCGGTATCGTATGCGTGGCGGTTAACATGACGGTCGAAGGCGGCAAATGTCAGAACGTCAGAATTGCTTTAGGTGCGGTTGCACCCACACCGATTTTAGCGACCAGGGCTGCGGCGGTAATAGAAGGGAAGTCCCTTGACGATGAATTGATTGCTCGGGCCGCTCAGGCTGCTGCGGATGAGATATCACCAATCGATGATATCCGGGCCTCAGCATGGTATCGCAGACAAATGACGAATGAATTAGTTTCACGTATACTATCAGGGGAATAACAGAAAAAAGGAGAGCGCAAATGCCTATTCTTAATTGTAAGGTGAATGGAAAGCGTTATGAAGTGGTGGTCGAACCCACCACCACCCTCTTGGAAGTTCTGCGGGAAAAGCTGATGATCACCAGCCCCAAAGTGGGATGCAACACGGGTGATTGTGGCACGTGTTCGGTTTTTCTGGATGGAAAGCTGATTCGTGCCTGCATTACTGCGGCAATGGTTGCCAATGACAAAGAAGTCACAACGCTTGAAGGAATTGCCCCTCCAGGGGAATTTGATCCGCTACAGGAAGCCTTTTTGGAAAATCACGGGACCCAGTGTGGTTTCTGTACGCCGGGGATGATTATGGCCGCAAAGGCCCTGTTGAACGAACATCCCAAGCCCACAGAGCAGGAAATAAAAGAAGCGTTGTCAGGAAACCTTTGCAGGTGCACCGGCTATAAAAAAATTGTTGAATCAGTCCAGGCAGCCGCAACCAAAAATAGCTGATTCATGCAATAAAATGAAAGGGAGGTATATCCATGGCTTTTAAAACGGTTGGCAAGCGCAAGCCTAAATATGAAGGTATGGCTCACGTTACCGGTGAGTCTCAATTCGTTGATGATATATTCGTGCCCAGAACTCTGACGGTCAAAGCATACAGAAGTCCGGTGCATAAGGGCAGAATTCTCAAACTTGACACATCTAAGGCCGAGCAAATGGACGGCGTGGCAGGCGTGATCACCTATAAGGATGTTCCTGCCAATGCCTATGGTTTTGGGGCGGATCAGCCGGTGCTGGTTGAAACCGATATTCGCTTCAAAGGCGAGCCGATTGCAGCTGTTGCGGCCGAAGATGCGAAAACCGCTTATCAGGCGCTGGATGCGATCGTCGTTGATATCGAAGAACAGGAACCGGTCTTTGACCCCATAAAGGCGATGGAGCCGGATTCACCCAAGGTGTTACTCGATGGCAACATCATGATGTTCGAAGACCTGCCTTACAACCTGGCGGCGATGGGCGACGTTGAAGCCGGTTTTAAGGAGGCCGATCATATCATAGAAAAAACCTATTTTTTTCCTGATCAGGAACAGACCGCCATGGAGACCCAGGTAAGCCTGGCAGTGCCTGAAGCTGCCGGTCGAATTACCGTCTATTCCGTCTGCCAGGACCGCAATATGCTTTTGGGCATGTTGGCCGGCATTCTTCAACTCGGAAGCGAAGATGCGCTGAAATGTGAGTGTGCCTCCGAGTGGGCCGGTCGAACACGCAGCGCCTGGCGCCAGCATGCAGGTCTGAATCGTCTTAAAATGCAATCGGGTCCGGTCGGAGGTGGTTTTGGCGGTAAAAATGAATTCCATGCGGATCCCATCACTGCGATTCTGGCTTTAAAAACCGGCCGGCCCTGTAAGTGGCGCTGGACCCGAGAAGAAGAAATTTTATACTCCACCCATCGGGGCGCCATGCATATCACCTATAAAGATGGCGTAAAAAACGACGGTCGAATTGTTGCGCGTTATATCAAGACCATTCGTGACAGCGGCGCATATGTCGGTTTCAACGGTTATGCGACGGGCAAGACGAATTCTTTTGCGAATGGTCCCTATTACGTTCCGAATCTTCGCATTGAGAGCGCTGCTGTGTTCACAAACAAGCCGGTTTCCAGCACCATGCGGGGGTTTGCCCTCGCCCCTGTGACCTTTGCGGGGGAAGCTCAAATGGACAGGGATGCTAAAGCCATCGGCATGGATCCGCTGGAATTTCGTTTTAAAAATGCGATGAGGAGAGGCGATAAACTCGTCAATGAGCAAGTGATGAATGACACCTCGATTATCGAAGTGATGCAGACCCTGGCCAAAAAAGCAGGTGTCCAGTTGCCGGATCACCTTTCACAGATGACATCCAATGATCGGAGGGAATAAAAATGAAAAAGAAAGGTAAAGGATTTGCAGCAGCGTTTTATCCAATTGGATTATCCGGCGGCGGTGACCCCAGCCAGGCAATGATACAGATGCAGGCCGATGGCACAGCCATATTAACGCTTGGAACCGTTGAAATTGGTCAAGGTTCTAATACGATCTTAGCCCAAATTGCGGCTGAAGAATTGGGGCTTGATTACGAGCAGATTAATGTGGTCAGTGCGGATAAGTCTAACACCTTGTTTTGTATGGGCACGTTTGCCAGCCGGGTGACTTACATTGCCGGTAATGCCGTGATTGAAGCCGCCAACGAGGTTAAGCAGATTTTATTTGGTTTAGCTGCGAAGGATTTAGACGCACCGCCTGAAGCCCTGGAGGCTGCTGATGGAATGATTCGAGTTAAAGAAGACCCTGAACGGTGTAAGCCGATTGCCGATATTACCGGAGAGGCTGGTGGAGGTACATTAATTGTTGGCCGCGGCGCTTATATGAAAGTAGGATCAGAGGATCAGCCTTTTTGTTGCTATACGGCTTGCTACGCGGGTGCGTATGCCGAGGTGGAGGTTGATACCAAAACCGGTGTGGTCGTTGTGCAAAAATTGATTTGTGTCAATGATGTGGGAAAGGCGATCAATCCGGCCCTGGCCGAAGGCCAGATCGAAGGCGGGGCAGGGATGGGCTTTGGCTCTGCGATCATGGAGTCTCGGAATCCGAGTTATCCGAAAATCGATCATGTCCCTGAATCTTTGTTTGAATATCTGATTCCCACCACCGTGGATATGCCCGAGTTGGAAATTGAGCAGCTTGAAATCGCTTCAGACGGCGGCCCTTACGGTGCCAGGGCGATTGGTGAAATGTCCTCCAATTGCCAGGCGCCGGCCATTATTAATGCGATTCATGATGCTGTCGGCGTCTTTATAACCTCTCTGCCAGCCACTCCGGAAAAAGTGTTGCGGGCGCTTGTCGAAAAAAAATGATATCTAATGGACAGCCACGAAAAGCTTGGTGGCAGTGTTTTCATCATTGCCACCAAGATTTCACATTAATGGTTGCAATCCGCAATTTGCCTGATTGCGGATACCCGCTATGTACCCGTAACAAATGATGAGGCGAAAAGCATCATATTTTGTTTACCAATACTCATTGTAAATCATTAAGGCTGTGTGAGAATCTGTGTGAGAAAAATTTTCCAAAATATGCTAAAATTGGTTAAAATAGGAAAACGTGTAGAAAATTATATAAAATAATTTCAGTTACATATAATAATTTTAGGAGGTTAGGAAACTCAGAGGTTCTGTCTTCGAATCCTGCCGGGAGTGCCAATAAAATCAAAGGGTTACAGCGAAAATGCTGCAACCCTTTTTTTCGTTATGTAAGACTTTGTGTGGGAAAAATTTTTAAAATTTGCATAATTCCGGATAAATCGAGATGACTGTAAAAATCAAATATTTAACAAATTCAGATAAATATCAAATGCGAAAAAGGTAATAAACTTGAGCACTAAATCGAGAAATCCGTAGGCCGTCTGAGCCTCTCCTGAATTAATAGCTCTCTTAGGGCGATAGTTTGAAAGGAAAAAAAAGAATTAAATGAGATTTTGATTTGAGTATGGAATCTTTACTTTTGCAAATGTTGATATAGGCATGGGTGTCACACTTTTAGATATTCCAAAATTTTTTATGTTACCTGATGAAATTCGCAAAAAAGCAACCTTGATCCCATCATTTGACAATCTATTGTTTGGTGGTCGTTGCAGTAAGTTTAAATATAACCTACTAATTTAATTAAATATTTTTAATAATACTTGATAGCATGGCGGATCTAAAATAAAATTTAAGTAGTATCACACAAGAAAAAAAATCATAAGAATCCGGTATCTTTGGCCTAAATTTGAATCTAATGCTATCTCTTTTGCCAATCACATGATTTCCTGCTGACCTTAGTTCGAGCGCTCAATCTTCTATTTGCAGATATCGTCGTTTCTTTTGCCTGTATTATCAATAACCAATTTTTGTGGATCAACAGGTCATGAAGCGGTTTAAAAAAATAGGATTTCTGAAGGTGACATTATAAAACCTCAAGGGGATTTTAGATCTTCTTGGGGTTTTTATTTTTCAATTCCATGATTAGATCAGTTCCATCATGAGCTAAAATCCAAAAGATATTGGTTCTACGATCTACTTAATTCCAATTTAGAACTTAAACTCATTTGAAAAAGATAGCCGAATTGCAATGAGTGATACCTTCAGTGTCACATTAGTCGTGGTTCGGCTTTTTTATTTTTGCCACTGGCTGGATAAGCAAATAGATCATTGGAATTTTTCAAAAATAATAAATTAATAGGAAGGTAAAGCCATGAATAAAAAATTCTTTGTTTTATCCGTTATTGCGGTTGTGGCAATTGTTTTCAACCTGCCTAAGTTTGCACACGCTATCCAGTATATCCAGATGAAGCCACTTGAGCAGGTTATCAAGATACGTGCGGGCTCAGTAACACCCGGTAAAGCAGATAAGTTGCCATTGATTACATGGGGGGGTGACGAAGCAACAATATTAGCAAACGGGAATGCCATTAACACCAAGCCGGGAAGCTTATTTGCCCAGAAAGGCTTGAATTTTCAACTTGTTTGGATGGATGACTTCAAGAAGCAGGTCGAGATGTTCATTCGCGGTGATATGTGGCTTCTGCGCGGAACTATGGGTATGATCAATATGGCCAGTGCAGTCTGTGCAAAAGACACGAGAACAGAACTTGTGGTAATCTACCAGCTGACTTGGTCAAACGGCGGCGACTGCCTGGTGGTCAAAAAGGGCATAAACACAGTCAAGGATCTGAAAGGAAAAACAGTTGTACTTCAGGCCTATGGTCCCCATGTGGACTACCTGGTAAAGCTTTTGGCCGATGCAGGCCTTACCATAAACGACGTCAATGTCAAATATGTTAAGGATCTTACAGGTACTGCCAATAGTCCTGCTGAAGCCTTTTATACTGATGATGTAGATGCAGTTTTTTGCATAATTCCTGACGGACTTGCCCTGACAGAGGGTGATGATGCGGTTACGGGTGCAAAGATCCTAATGTCAACCAAGACCGCTACCGGAAGAGAAGATTGCAGAATTGGTGCATAAACATTTTCCGGTTAAACCCGCGGATATCATAAAAGATCTTGATCTTAGAAGGCCCATCTACAAAAAAACAGCGGTTTTCGGTCATTTTGGTAGAGATGAGCCAGATTTTACGTGGGAGAGAATTGACAGGGTAGATATTTTAAAAAAAGAAGCCAACCTTATATCTAAGCATAAATAGACAGAAGCAGAAGGAGCATTGGCCGCTGTTAAGCTTTTTTGAGTTTATCAGTAAAAGAAGAAAACCGTCTCCGTTGACACGAACTCTTCAGATAAAAGGCGCGGGCAGTTGTTAAGAGACCACTCTTTTCTTATTCTTAAAATTATACAAGATATTGAGGTGGCGACTTTAGGGATGAAATCTTAGATATCCAACATATGTAAGGTCGAGGATATCCCAATTTTATTGAGATATCATTCGACCATATCCCTTTTTACTTTTTGGATCCCTCACGAATTGTCGTTTTCCGGCCTGAGTGGTCCTCCTGGAGCCATGAACTGTCGTTTTCCGGCATGAGCCGGCAGAATTTATTTTTTTCACTGCATGGCCTGTAATCGTCCGGCCTCATTTTTAGTGAGCTGAATAATTGAGCAATGCTCTTTATATTTAAAAACGCAATAATTCAACCCCGTCCCCCTTCCACGTCTTTTTTATGGATTATCAATTACTTGCTGTGGCCCGACTTTCCAGTCTGCCTTCTTGATAGAGTCCCGCGTTCAACATTGTCACTGCCAAAATCCATTCAAGAATTAGGTGATCTTTTATCTTTTCAGTATCCATAGCCAAAAAGCATTAGTTATATGAT
>Ga0209536_100003391_pt1 | contig 25628 bp, 20 predicted proteins | sample DeeMarSeWOR28_12_FD_187461 | JGI IMG/M metagenome (GOLD analysis project Ga0209536, IMG submission 187461) | Marine sediment microbial communities from White Oak River estuary, North Carolina - WOR-2-8_12 (SPAdes) (version 2) | ecosystem: Environmental > Aquatic > Marine > Intertidal zone >...
GTGGCGGCTCCTATGCAATCGCCGGCGACCGTCAGCCCACGACAACACATGGGAATCGCACAGCACGGGCCGCCTTTCGGCCAACGTCGGTGGGATCTTTTTTATCTTATGGCATGAGCACGAGCTTTCCCTTCGCCGCCGAGCTCTCGAGCAGCTCGTGAGCGCGACGAGCCTCGGATAGCGGCAGCCGCTCGGCCACGACCGGGTGGATCTCCCCACGACGAAGCAGCTCGAGTAGCGCGAGGAAGTCCTCACGGAACCAATCCGGATCGCGGGGACCTCCACCCACCGGAAGCGCTCGGCGACTTCCACCGACGGGAAGCACTTGGTGGCCTGCTCGCAGCTTCTGAATCCGATAGGCGAGCACCCGTCGGCGGGGTGAGAGCAGGCCCCAGAGCGCGACACTTGCGGTCGCTGCGTACCACTCCATCCACCCGCGCCAGCTCTTGCGCCCGCCCACAAGGGTAGAGTAGTGGCCGAACACCACGAGCCTTCCGCCGGGCCGCAGCGCGCGGAAGGAGCGAAGCGACATCCTTCCACCGAGTCCGTCGAGCACGACATCCACGCCTCTTCCGGAGAGCTCGCGCACCCGCGGCAAGAAATCCTCGCTACGGTAGTCGATCGCCACCGCGCCGAGCCGCTCGACCGCGGCACGGTCGTGAGCTGAGCAGGTCCCGTAGACGCGAAGCCCGGCCAACGCGCCGAGCTCGAGCACCGCGGTGCCCACCCTGCCGGCCGCACCATGCACGAGCACCGTCTCGCCCCTCTTCACCTTCGCCGTGCGGTGAAGCAGTTGGTACGCAGTCATATAGGTGAACATGAGGCTCACGACTTCCGCTGGATCGAGGTCCTCGGGCACCTCCACCGCGTTCATCTCCGGTACGCAGACGCGCTCCGCATTGGCGCCCCATACAGTCAGTGCGCCGATGCGGTCTCCAACGCGCAGCCTCGAGCAGCCCGGCCCGAGCTTCTCGACGACACCGACGAGCTCGTAGCCGGGGGTGAACGGCGGTTTCGGCACGCCGAGATACGTGCCGGCGCGCAGCTGGGCATCGGTGAACGACACGCCCGCAGCCAGAACCCTGACGCAGACCTCGCCCGGACCCGGTTGGGGATCGTCGTCCTCCACCACCCTCAAGACCTCGGGCCCGCCGAAGCGTTCGACCACGACGCGCTTCATTCTCCAAGTTTACCACCGTCCGAGGATCCGAGCGATTGCAGCCTCGAGACGATACAGGCCACCGGCTAGGCTTCGAGCTGGTCACCTTGCAACGCGGCTCGCGCGTTTTCACCTCGTGATCGTCTTCGCGAACCGGGGCGCGACGAGCGCATCCACGATCGTCTCGGAGAGCCACTGCTGATAGCGGAAGATCTGGCCGAGGTTGGCGGTCGGTGAAGAAGTGAAGCGGCCGAGGGCATTGCGACTACGGGGCGATGGCACCGCAACGCGGTGGCGGCTCCTATGCAATCGCCGGCGACCGCCAGCCCACGACAACACATGGGAATCGCACAGCACTGGCCGCCTTTCGGCCAACGTCGGTCAGATCTTTCAAGATCTTTTCAAGCTGCCTACATCTCTCCAGCTGCAGCTCTTCTCCGGAGGGGAGGTCCAGACGCAAGAGTGGCCAGCCTCTTAGCTATCGGGATGATGGTGAGCGCCGGAGAGAAGGAGGCGGCGCCGCGCAGGCGGCCGAGCTCCGTGCTCTCCCCCTCGCTTGGATGAGTGGAGCCGGCGAGTGAAGATCTGGGGCCGTGGGTCAATCATCTTGCGCATAGAAGCGGGCGACCGCAGTTTCCACCTGACTGTCGACGAAGCCTGGCACAAACGGCTTGAGCCAGACCGCGGCCTTGCCTCCCCAGGTCATGACCAGCTCACGGCGTCGGTGAATGACAGCCTGGATGATCTGGGTTGCTGCCCGTTCGACAGGCATAGATTTGAAGTGGAAATCCTGCTCAGAGACCTCTACTTGCCCGCTTCCCACGAGCTTGCGCGCGTGAATTCGCGTATCGACAGGGCCCGGTGAAACGATCAGTACCCCGACCTCGGGGCGGAGCTCGATGCGGAGCGAGTCCAAGAAACCTTGCATGGCATGCTTGCTCGCTGCGTATCCGGTCGAGAGCGGAAACCCGAGCTTGCCTTGCAATGAGGAGACACCCACGATCAGCCCGCGGCTCCGCTTGAGGTGCGGGAGGGCATGGTAGGTGCAGTATACCGTTCCGAGGTAGTTGACCCGCATGAGCCGTTCAAAAATGGACAGATCTTCGACACAGTCGAACCGAGCGGACATGGAGATGCCCGCGTTGTTGATCAAGATGTCCACGTTCCCAAAGCGGCTGAGCGCCTGATCGATCAGCGACCTGCAGTCTTGCTCGCTCGTCACATCGGTGGGTACCGCCACCGCCGTGGCCCCAAGAGCCTCACAGTCCGACACCACCTCCGCCAGCTTCTTCTCGTTGCGGGCCGCGAGCACGAGTCGAGCGCCCAGTGCCGCTGCCCTCTTTGCCAGCTCGCGCCCAATGCCTTCGGAAGCGCCGGTGATGATCACAGACTTGTTGCGCATGCCGGATGCCCTCTAGGCGGTAGCGTACACCACTTCTTAGCATCTTCTGCGACAAGCTCTCTCAGCCCCCATCGAGACCGTTTCCAAGCTCGACGACGGCTGCTGCGCGCCCAAAGCAAGAGAAGCGGAGCAGCAGTGCCAGCAGCGTACAAGGAACAATGTCGCGCAAGTTAGAGAGCGCGTCTACCCTGGCTTTTCCAGAGCCACCGATTGGACTCGAACCAACGACCTACGGTTTACGAAACCGTTGCTCTACCAACTGAGCTACGGTGGCAATGGGCTCGCTCTATCAGAGCGGCGAAGCTGGTAGCGTGAGGGGGCCGGGCTGTCAATTGGCCTTGCGCGAGCGTGAGGGCAGAGGAGGCGACCCTCCTATTTCAGATGTCTTCTTCCGCGTCGTCGACGATGAGGTCGTCCTCGGGCTCGTCTTCGTCCTCGGACTCCTCGTCTTCCTCTTCTTCTTCTTCTTCTTCGTTTTCCGACGCGGCGTACTTCAAATCGATGTCGGCGTCCGCGAGCTGGGTTTCGAGGAGCTCCATCAGCTCATCCAGATCCTCGCCGGACCATTCGTCGAGGATCTCCGAAACGAAGTCGTAGAAATCGCCGCTGTCGATGCGGCGTTCGATCTCCTCGACGTCGTCGTCCGAAAACAGGCTGATCAAGTCTTCGCGGAGCGCGTCGATCTCCCCATCCTCGATCGCATCTGCGACCGAGAGCCGTACTCTCTGCATCGCGCGCTTGCTCAGGTAAATCTCCATCCCAAACCTCTAATCAGGTCGAATCGGCGCTACTATAAGAGAGGGTCGGGGGCTGTCAATCTTGTCCCTCCGCCAGCTCCCCCTCTATGCTACGGCCGTGCCAACCCGCGCCGCCGCCATCTGTTGTTGGGCCTTGTGCCTTACGGCGCCGCACCCGCTCCGGGCCGATGCCGAGCCCGCAAAGGATGCCGCCTCGGAGCGCGGTGGGTCATTCGCCATAGGCCCCGAAACGGGGCTGGTCGTGCCCTTGTCGACCAAACGCCTCTGCCCGGCCGGCTATCAATGCATTGCCGAAGTGGGCTGGGCGGTCGGCATCGATTTCTCGTATCGCTGGGGCAATGGCATTGGCTTGGGCTTCGGGTACGAGCTCTGGTTGCTCTCGGCCAACGGAGTGTACGAGATCACCGTGCCCCAGGCGTTCATGGGCTTGCTGGAGTATTCCTTTTTGCCCCACCGCGCCACGCATCCTCTGATCCGTGCTCGCGGGGGCTTTTTGATGCTGGGACCCTCGTTCCGGGTGGCCACCATCGGTGGGACCGCGGAGCTCGGGGCCGGCGCCGAGGTCGAGCTGAGCTCGACCACGCTCGTCTCGTTCTTGGTCACGGGAAACGTGCTCAGGACCCAGGCCTTCACGACGTCCGCGGACGGTGCGCTTCGCGCGACCGACCACGCGCTCGACGCGACCCTGGTCCTGCGGATTGGATTCCGTTTCCTGCTGTGAAACCGGGTGAATCTCGGCCGATTCAGGGGCCGTGCTGCTGGAGATATCGACAGCATCGCTGTAGGCTGTATCGTTATAGTGTCTTGGCGGGGTTACGGTATGCAGGGGGCTGAATGAGCGGCGACGCGCACCACGAGGGCGATGAGCAGCCGAATGTGGGCGAGGGTGGTGAGACCTTGGCCCCCGAACCCGGCAAAGAGAGTTGGAGCCGTTCGCAGCCTCGAAGCGCAGCCGTTCCCACACCCGCAGGCATCGCCTTTCAGGTGTACGGAAAAACCGACGTCGGCCTCGTCCGAGAGCACAACGAGGACAACTTCATGATCGCCGACTTGAGCGAGGCTGGCGGTCCCCTTCCAGGCGAGGAGCATCTTTCCGGCTCGGTGTCAGATCGCGGGTTCGCGCTCGCGGTTTGTGACGGCATGGGTGGCGCTGCGGCGGGAGAGGTGGCCAGTCACATGGCCGTCGACACGCTCTTCGAGATGCTTCGCGGCGCTTCCCCGCCCAACAGCCGCGATGGATTCGCGCAGCGTCTCGTCGCGGCGATCGAAGAGGCGGGAGCACAGATCTTTGCGGCGGCCAAGAAGGACCGAACCCGCAGGGGCATGGGGACCACTGCCACGGTCGCGGGCCTCGTCGATCGGGTCTTGTTCATCGGGCAGGTCGGTGACAGCCGCTGCTACATCTTGCGGAACGGCAGGCTCACTCTGGTCACCAAGGATCAATCGCTCGTCAATCAGCTCATCGAGGCTGGGCAGCTCACCGAATCGGAAGCCGAAGCGTTCGAGCATTCCAACATCATCTTGCAGGCGCTCGGTACGACAGAGCACGTCGTGGTCGATCTGACCTTCGTCGAGCTACGACGAGGCGATCGGTTGCTGTTGTGCTCGGACGGGCTGAGCGGGCTGGTCCACGACAGCGTGATTCGCGAGGAGATGGCATTGATCGGACCGCTCCCCCAGCTCACGGAGCGCCTCATCGATCTCGCCAACGCTGCGGGCGGGCACGACAACGTGACATGCATCGTGGCCGACTTCGACGGAGATGGCTTGGATCTGCCCGAGGAGGGCGCCGTCCCCTTCTACCAACAGTACCCGCTGCCTCGCGGCAATGGCGGAAAACGGTCCTCCGGGCCCGCGTTGCCGCAGGTGGTCAGGAGCATGGTGCCGGGCGCGGCTGCAGCACAACCGAGCCCGGCTGAAGCGCCGTCGTCGGAGCCTTCCGGACCCTCCCGTTCTTGGTCGACCGCCGCATCCGTGCTCGTGTTGCTCGGGTTGGCTGCGGTGATCACCATCGTGAGCGCCGGTCGACGCGCCACTCCCACGACGGCTGCGCCTCCGCCCCCAGCGTACGCCGATGCGCAGATTCCCGTCGAAGTGAGAGTTAGGTCCGCGCTCGCGCGTGGTGAGCTCTTCGTAAACGACCGAAGTTATGGTCCCCTTGGGCCCGACGAAACGGTCGTGCTGCGTTTGCTTCCCGGCGCATACCACATCGAAGCACGCGAGGTCGACGGAGAACACGCGGCCAAAGACGTGCTGGTGCGATCCGGAGCCTCCACCGAGGTCATGCTCATTCCTTCAACCGACTGAGGTCCAGTCGTGATCCGACTTCGCCAGACCAAAGGCGCCGACGCCGGACGTGAGCTCGAGCTCGACCAAGATCTGATCCGTATCGGCCGCATGCCCGACAGCGACGTCAACTTCGATCCCGAGGTCGACTTGGACGCTTCGGGACGGCACGCCGAAATCCGCAATGAAGATGGGCGCTATCTCTTGATCGACACCGGAAGCCGCAACGGGACCTGGCTCAACGGACAGCGAGTCAAGCATGCTGCGCTCAAGGCGGGCGACGAGATCGAGTTCGGCCGAGGGGGGCCCAAGCTGAAGGTCGAGCTCGTGCGCGGCAGGGCCGGGCAGCCTCGGACCGACGATTCGGATCGCGCGAGAGCCAGGGAGCGCGATCCTCGTTTTGATCCGTTGGCCGTGCCGGTCACCACGGCAACTCGGCTCGATGATTTGGTCGACGTGCACAAGGCGGTGGCCGACCATTTTCGCGCCTCGAAAGACCAAGGCAGGGGCGCACGGCGCCGCCGCGCCAAAGCAGCCCTCCTTTGGGGCGCGGCCGGCATCGTCCTCTTGGCGGCCATCGCCATCATCGTTCGGGCCTCGCTTAAGTAGAAATCTTGACGCTCGTACGCCGCGTCCCCAAAAAACGGAGGGGCCCATGCTTCGCGCTCGACTTGCAGCTTGGCTTCGACCTGCCGCAGGGACGTCGGAAGCTTTCGAGGAACGCCAGGCCTATCACTCGGACATCCGCGCGCTGGAGCCCGAAGCGTGGTCGAGCCTTGCGCCCTCCGCCCGTGGCTGCGACGTGGAGCGCGCCATGTGGCTGGCAGGGGTGACGTCCCACGACTTCGCCAGCGTCGTCGATATCGCGCTGACGCCCCACCGCGTCACACCGGTCGATGACATCGTGCGGCTCTGCCAGCGTCGGGCGGTTTCGTGCGAGAACGAAGCGGCCGTGCTCATCGAGCAGCTTCCCGGCACCTCTGCGGGCGGCCCACCGCCACTTCCATGGCACCGCCAAAGCGTGCGCAAGGCACGCAAGCTCCACCGAGCCGCCCGAGCGTGGGATGCGCTGGCGAGGACGTTGCTCAGCAATCGCTGGACGGGATGAGGTCTTTGATCATGCCTTCGATCATCGCGTTGGCTGCATGCTTAGATGAGCTCAGGTCTCGTCCATCGCTCGCCTCCGCCACGGCGTAGAAATAGTACTTGAGCTTCGGTTCCGTGCCGCTCGGTCGAACCATGGCCCGATGGCCTCCTTCGAGCTCGAAGATCAAGACGTTGCTCGGGGCAAACGCGACAAACGGGCTCTCTCCTTCGGGCGTCCACTGCACCCGCCGTTCGAGGTCGAGCAATCGCCTCACGGGTGCGCCGGCAATGCGTCTCGGCGGACGACGCCGGTATCCATCCACGACCCGGTCCATCCGAGCATGCGCGTCGGACCCCTCGAATCGTACCGAGATCTGCCGGTCCGCGTGGAAACCGTGCTTGCGCCAGAGCTCTGCGCGGCGGTCGACAAGCGTTCGACCCTTGGCTTTCAGACGGGATGCTAGGTCGACCATGTGCAAGGCCGAGCTGATTCCGTCCTTGTCACGGACTGCAGGGGAGGGCGCGTACCCCAAGGCTTCTTCGTACCCAAACACGTAGGCAAAGCCCTCTCGTTCGAGCTCGAGCGCGCGGTTCTGAATCCACTTGTGCCCGGTCAGGGTCTGCTCCCACCTCGCGCCGTGACCGGCCGCCACCGGCCCGAGCATCGGGCTGCTGACGATGGTGGAGATGACGACGGGCTCTGCGGTCCCTTCATATTGGCTCAGCAAGTCGTCGGCCAGCAGGATGCCGATGTCGTTGCCCGAAAGCTGTTCGAAGCCCTCCTGCTGACGCACGGCGATTCCGACACGATCCCCGTCGGGGTCGTTGGCGACGGCCAGATCGGCGCCGACCTCTTCTGCCAGCGCCAACACCCGATCCATGGCGCCCGGCTCCTCGGGGTTGGGAAACTCGACCGTGGGGAAGCGTCCGTCCGGGACGCGCTGCTCGGGGACGCTATGCACGTCTTCGAAACCCGCTCGATAGAGCACCTCGCAAAACGTGGCTTCGGCCACCCCGTGCAACGCGGTGTACGCCACCCGAACCGGAAGACGCTCGTCGGCGCGGCTCAGCTCGGAAACGATGGCGTCGACGTAGTCGTTTTGGACCGTGTCGATGCAGCGGATGAGCCCCCGGTCGCGGGCATCGTCGAGGGTCAAGCGTGGGATGCGGTCCGCTCCGGGCGACTCTTCGATCTCGTCTGCAATGCCTCGATCGTGCGGTGGAATGATCTGCGCCCCATTTTCCCAGTAGACCTTGTATCCGTTGTATCCGGGCGGATTGTGGCTCGCGGTGATCATGACGCCTCCCGCGGCGCGCTGCCGAAGAACTGCAAATGCCAGCACCGGCGTGGGAGTCACTCCGGAGAAGACCGAGACTGGGATGCCAGCGCCCGTGGCAACCTCGATCACGTCCCGCTCGAACACATCGCTCATCGGGCGCGCATCGCGGGCCACGCAAAGGCCTCGGCTCTTGGCGTCCGGTACCTGCTTCTTCAACCACGCGCAAAGGCCCGCGGTAGCACGCGCCACCGTGACCCGGTTCATTCGCGTGGGGCCGGCGCCCAGCAATCCACGAAGACCTGCGGTGCCGAACTCGAGGAAGCTCGAGAACCGATTCTCCAAAGCCTCGACGTCATGCGTTGCGAGCAGCGCCTCGAGCTCTGCGCGCGTTTCAGGGTCGGGGTCCTGCGCGATCCACGCACGAGCCCTGTCGACGATGCTCATACCAAGACCTCGAAGGGCGCTTCGTCTTGGATGTACGTGCGCTCCTTGTACCAAACGGCAACCGGAACGAAGAGAACGGCCGTCACCGCCATCGCTCCAGCGAAAAAGAGATAGTAGGACGGACCATCGAGCGCGCTGGTGCCGTCAGGGTTCTGAATGAAGTAGTTCACCGTGGCGGTGAAGAGGTTTCCGATGGAGACGCTCATCAGGAACGCACCCATGACGAGCGACTTCATCCGTTTGGGAGCTTGCGTGTAGGAGAATTCGAGCGCGGTGATGGAGACCAGAATCTCGGCGGCAGTCATGATGACGTAGGCGCCTAGCTGCCAGGCGATGTTGACCGACTCACCGGCATCGAGCCTGGCCTCGAGCCATGCGGGCAAGAGGAAGGCCGGCACCGTCAGGAAAAGCCCCATCGATATCTTCCGAAGCGGCGTGAGGGGCCAGAAGCGATCGAAGAAGGGATACACCACACGGGTGAACAAAGGGATGAAGAGCAGCACCAGCGCGGGATTGAGCCACTGCGCTTGCGAGGGATCCCAATGGACGACGAGCTGCCGGTCCATGCGTCGTGCCTGGAGCACCCACGCCGAGCCCTGCTGATCGAAGAGCGCCCAAAACATCGCGATGAACACGTAGATGATGAACAACTTCCCAAGCGCCTTGAGTCCTTCCGGGCTGAAGACCTCCCGAAGAAAATCGAGACCGCCCGGAGGAATGTGGACGAATGCATGACGCCCCATCCAGAAGAAAAGTGTCGCCAAAGCCATGAGGACACCAGGAACGCCGAAGGCGACCGAGGGGCCGAAGCGATGCAGCAGCGGCTCGGCGAACAGGATCGACGCGAGCGCGCCGACGTTGATCGCGAAATAGAACCAGCCGAACACTTTGGGCAATAGGTCCGCGTTGGTGTGTCCGAACTGGTCCCCGACGTGCGCGGATACGCATGGCTTGATCCCGCCCGATCCAACCGCGATCAACCCGAGCCCCAATGCCAGCCCGAGCCTCGTGTCATCGAGCGCCAACGTGAGATGCCCGAGGCAGTAGACGACGGAGAGGGACAGGATGGTCCGATACTTTCCGAGGAATCCATCGGAGATGATGGCTCCGAGGATGGGAAAGAAATAGACGGCGGTGACGAAGCCATGAAACCAGGTCTTTGCTTGCTCTTCGTTCATCACGTCGAGCTCGCCCTGGGAGTCCAACAGGAACCTGGTCATGAAGATGACCAGGATGGCGCGCATCCCGTAGTAGCTGTACCGTTCGGCCGCCTCGTTGGCGACGATGTACGGGATGCCGGGCGGCATGCCCTCGATGGGCGCTGGGGCAGTTCGATAGCCGGGAGCCTTGGGCGACACGCTTATGATCCTAGCGGATTCTTTCTGTACAAGCGGCTTTCAGGAGCATCGCCTCCTCTGGATCTCCCGCTTTTTTTACCGAAATGATACTAGGGACAAAACTAAACGGGGAAGCGGAGGGCTTTGGGCTCACCGCGGGGATGTCATGGAGGAGCGCGTGAAGAGAAGCGATTACCTAGAAATGTTCAACCGGGGTGGGGTCGCGACCTGGCTGGCAGTGGTTCTGAGCGTGCTTGGGATCACCTCCAGCGTCTCTGCTCAGTCGACGCAGATCGATTTGAACCAGTTTCGGCCCGGCGAGCTCGCGACCGACGGCTTTGCCACCAGCACGGCGGACGGTCAGGGCCACAAGCGATTCGGGTTCATGATCTACATGGACTACAACGATGACGCGCTGGTCTTCGAAGATGTACGCACCGGCAACACGTCAGCGGTCGTGCATAGCCACCTGACCGGCCACCTCGCCTGGAACCTCGGCCTTGCCGATCACCTCGTCCTGTTCATGGACGTTCCCTACCACTTCAACATCGAGTCGGGCACGGGTGCCGCAGACGTGCCCGGCGCAACCGACCTGCTTCCGAATGGAGGTAACTTCGGCGACGTCTACTTCGGAGCCCGAGGAAACATCGTCGGCACTCGCTTCGACGTATTTCAGCTCGCGCTTCAGGCGACCATGACCATCAACACGGCATCGCTGACGAACGATCAGCAGAGGTACGCCGGCCAGGTCGACGAGAAGCCCTATCTCGGCGGCTGGTTCGAGCTATTGATGACTTTCAACGCGGGCGACGTGGTGCGTATTCCTTTGCAGGTCGGTTACAAGCTCGGCACGCAGGGCCAGCAGGTGACGGACAACCTCTTCGTCGGAAACGAGTTCACCTACGGTGCTGGTCTTCTGTTGATGCTGGGTCAGGATCACTTCATGATCTCAGCGGAAGCCTTCGGCCGAACTGCCGCGAACAGTACGGTCAGCTGGTGGACGCGCGAGGTGACGCCCGTCGAGGTGCTGGGCGGCTTCAAGTGGCTGCCCAAGTTCGGGTTCAATCTCGGCGTGGCCGGAAGCGCAGGTGTGGCCTCCGGGTACGGCGCGCCCGATTGGCGCGTGATCGGCATGATCGGTTACACGATGCCGGCCGAGGAAGTGATCGGAGATTCTGACGGCGACGGCATTCTGGACGACGTGGATCAGTGTCCAAACGAGGCGGAGGACTTCGATGGCTTCGAAGACGAGGACGGCTGCCCAGACCTCGACAACGACGGCGATGGGGTCCTCGACGTGAACGATGGCTGCCCCAATGATCCGGAGGACATCGACGGCTTCGAGGACGAGGACGGTTGCCCCGATCCCGACAACGACGGCGACGGCATCCTCGACGTCGACGACCAATGTCCGAACGAGCCTGGGACACCCGAGAACAATGGCTGTCCCGATCCGGACCGTGATGGCGATGGCGTTCCCGATCGCGTGGACAACTGTCCCGACGAGCCAGGCACGATCGAAAACCAAGGCTGCCAGGCGGCACAGCTGGTGAGGATCGGCGACGGCCGACTGGAGATCTTGGAGAAGGTCTACTTCAAGACAGGTAGTGCGAGGCTGCAGAAGCGCTCGTGGGCGCTCCTCGACAACGTGGCCCAGGTCATGCTCGCGCATCCGGAGATCAAGCTCGTGCGCGTCGAGGGCCACAGCGACAGCACCGGCAGCCTCAACTACAACATGAGACTCTCGAAGCAGCGAGCGAACACGGTGGTCCGGTACCTCGTCGGTCGCGGTGGCGTGGCCCAGGAACGGCTCATGGCGGAGGGCTTCGGTCCGACCCAGCCGCTGGTGCCCGATGCCAAGACAAAGGAGGAGTTGGCGCAGAATCGCCGCGTCGAGTTCCACATCGTCGAAATGGAAGAAGAGGAAGTCGAGCAGTAGCGCTCGCTGCGCCTCTTGGGCGCATTGACAGCGCGGCGGGCTCCAGGCATTGGTCTGGGGCCCGCTTCGCGTTTCAAGGTTTGGCTAGCTCGCGATCCGTACGGGCCAGTTCTCGTTCTCTGTTCCGAGGTTGAGATTGGCCAGCAATTGCCGGGCTTGGCGAATGGTGATCCGGTCGTTCGGATCGGGCCGGAGACATCGCATGATCAAGGTGCCCAACTCCCGGGTGTGGGTGCGGTCGAGAAGGGCGCGCACCGCATCGGGCGCGCCGTCGTGCGTGACGTGCTGCGTGATCATGGCCGCTTCGCCGTTGCCATCGAAGAGCGTCTCCCCGGTGTATGCCTCGAAGATCAGGCACCCGAACGCGTACACATCTGCAGGAACGGCCTGCGATGAGTCGCCAACGCCCCAAATTTCAGGTGCGCCATAGTTGGCCGTTCCACAACCGGGACGAAGATGCCTTCCGGCCAACCCGAAATCGACGAGCACCGGCTTGGGAGGCTGGCCGACGCCGGTGATCGCATCTGCATTGCACACGATGATGTTCGATGGCTTGACGTCCAAATGGGCGACACCCACTTGGTGCATCGCGTCGAGGCCTGCGCCCACGCCGAGCAGCAGCGCGCGCGCGCGGCCGAGCGACAGCTCCCCCATCTCCAACATGCGCTCGAGGCTCGGTCCTTCCACCAGCTCCATCACGAGAATGGGCTTCGGACGCGCCCCTGCATCGAACGTCACGAAGCGCGCGATGTTCGCATGCTCGGGAAGCGCAAGTAGCGCGCCCGCTTCCTCGCGAAACAAGCGCAGGAACTCCTCTTCCGAAAGCGTGCGTGCGGCGGCGGCCGAGTAGTCAGGTACCTTCAATGCGAATAGCGGCGCGGTATCGTCCAGCCTTTCTTCGACGCGGCGCGCGACGAAAACCGAGCCCGCGGCTCCGGTTCCCACGGTTCGCACCAAGTAGAAGCCACCGACGATGCGGCTCGGAGGGACCCATGCTGGCAGGTGGGCGTCTGCATCGAGCTCGAGTGGCGCGATGCTGGGAACGCGCCTAGGAGCATCGAGGGGCATGGCGCACAGGTGGCCGAGCACGGCGATGGTCACATCGGCGAAAGCGCCCGGCAGCTCACGGCGAATCGCCCACACTGCGTTGTCGAACGCCCGATCGATCTCCGCAGACGAGGCCCGAAGCGTTCGCTCTACCTCGATGCCCATCGCCCAAATGGCTCCGCCCAAAGTGGGTGCGTCTTCGGCCACGGGAATTCCCAAACGCCGATGCGCGCCACGCACGAGCTGCGCCATCGTCGCCAGACCCCGTTCGAGCGTCGCGAGCGGGGTTCCAGCCGAGCGCTCCGCGACCTCCGAAAGCGAGCTCGACACACTGACGGCTCGCAGACCCCGGGCGAGCGACGAGAGCGACTGGCGAAACGCTTCGATCCGCGCGGAATGCGCGACGGGCAGCTCGTTTCCAATCGCCCGGAGCGCATCGGTCGCGGCCACCAAACCGGATCCGTCTCGACCGGCGCTTCGCGTGGCTTGTTGGAGCTTGGCGTACGCCCGCAGTGCGCTTTCGACCTCGGGAACCATCGAAGCTTCAGCAAGCGTCTTCAGATCGTCGAGATGGCTGACGTATGTGGCAGCCGCGATCAACACGTCGGAGACGTCGGCGATCTCCTCGCGCACCAATGCGTCGCAAGTCCGCGAAGCCGCGGCACACAAGGTGCGACGGAGCGAGCTCATGGGGTCTTTTTGGACGCGATTGAGCAGCACGCGCTGGGTCAGGAGCCTGCGCTGACGAACCAGATCTCTTCGCGCATCCACGTGCGGCCCGTCGGCGTCGGCGAGGTGCAGCATGGTTCGAAGCTGCCGCAACCGAGTCGTGAACTGTGGCACGTGGGCTACTTCGGGTAGGGGATCGCCTTCCCGGATCACGAGCCAGTTGGTCACGCGCTGAAAGAGGTCGCCGATTCGTTCGTCATATGCATCGCCTGCGTCGTCGTCTTCGCCGAGGAGAAGGAGGTCATTCAGGGCGGATGTCTGAAACAACGCGGCGTCGAGCTCTCGAAGAGCCAAGAATGCCGCGACGTCGGCATCGGGCGGTCCCTGCGTGGGACGTTCGAGCAGCTCGACCTTTCGTGCCGCCGCTTCGACGATGGGCTCCGCTGCGCGTGCTGCTTCATGAGCCCCCTTGGTGGCAAAGGCCTGCAGGGCGTCGGAAAGCATGCCTCGAAGCGTGTGCCCGTTTTGGTCATGAGCGGCGCCAAGCTCGTCCGCGAGCGCTCTCATCAGCGCAATTCGACCTGCATCCTCGTTGCTTCCGTGCGCGACCGCCTTTCGTAGATGCGCCTCGGTCTTGCTGGCAGCTTCCTTTGCGAAGCCGGGGCGTATGCGCTCACGCTTGAGCTCGACCAGGGCTTCGGCCGTGTCAAGGCCGCCTACCCTGGTGAGTTGGATGAGCAACGATTCGACTGCCTCGGGGTGGCTCTCGGCCGCCCGCGGAAGCCCGGCGATCATGGCCGCGGCCAGCCCGTGATCCTGCTGAAACAACACGGACTCGAGGAGCTCGCGGCACGCGCGAAGACCGTCCTCTGGCACGATTGCGATGCTAGCAGCAAGTGACGCCGCCGCGCGCCGCCATTCGGTGATGCCAAACTCGGGGTCGAGATGGCGCTCGATCTCCTGCTGGAATACCGGCATCGACGCGGCGAGAAGACCCCTGGCCGATGCGACGTGCCGCCAGACCAGCGCTTCCCGGTCGGCGAGGAGACGGTCCCACGCCTCTCGGACCGGCGGGGTGCAGAAAACCCGTGTCCCCGTGTCGTCCGCTTCCGCGGCCCGCCGAGCTGCCTCCCGGGCGGCACGCTCGAGGAGACGAGCTGCAAGGCGCCGTGATGGCAGCGAGCCGGTAGCCGGCGCCTCGAGCCAATCGCGACTCAGGTCCCGCCGCGAAATGAGCGCCAGGGCGAGGGCGTCCACGTTGTTGACTGTGCCGATCGGCAAGCTCAGCGATAACGCGACGCGTGCTCGCATCGAGCGCCCGTGCAGCACTCGTTGCGACCCGAGGGCGAGCTGTGTCGCCACGGCGACGAAAGTCGCGGCGTCTCCTCTGCGGAGCCGCTGCAGCACCAGGGCGCCCATCTGACGTTTGCTGAGGCTCGGGGGCAGGGCTGCAGCAAGCTCGTACAGCGCGGCAGCCGCGGAAGGCGCAGCGAGCCAATCGAGCTGCTCGACCAGGCCCGTATCGATAGCAACGACGGTGCTCCGAAGGAGCGAATCGGGATCGAAGCCTTCGAGCGGCACCGGACGCCGCTCGTCTACCACGGCGCGAGCCAAAGTGGCGATCCCCTGCCGCCACGCTGCTTCCCGTTGTTCGGAGGAGGTCAGCCGGTGCAAGACCGTCAGGCCTTCGAGCCGGTCCCTAGTGGCAGCACGCATTCATCAGGATTTTAGCCTGCCGGTGGCCACTTCGAAAGCGCGGTTGACAACAAACTACCAAAACTCAAGCTCTAGACGGCGTGCTCCAGCTTTCTTTCGACTTTGACACCCAACCACCGGCGATCTCGGAGCGGGGTGTTTCCGAGCGGAAGGACGATCTCGATCGAGCCTATGACCGAGCGTCGCAATGGAGTCACGTACTGGCAGCGCGGTTGGGACAGGCGGTTCGGTTGGTCATCACGGACAACCGCAGCACCATGCTGTCTGCGCGTCCAAAGGACGGTCGCCTCGAGGTCAGGCTGCACCACATGTTTCTCACGGCGGATGAAAACATCTTGCAGTCCGTCGGGGATTACCTCAGCGAGAGCTGCGCCCACGCTGGCGCGGCGATCGATCGCTTCATCGAGGAGAATCGTTCGCGCTTCATCGCGGCTGGGAGGCCTCAGAGCGGGCTTCGTACGGCAGGACGGCATCACGATCTTCGGGCGATCGTCGACGATCTGGCGCGGCGGCATTTCGGAGGTCGCGTGGACGTCCGCATCACGTGGGGGAAAAACGTTCGTCCCAAGCGCAGACAGCGCTCCCTTCAGCTCGGGACCTACTTGCCCGAGGAGCGCTTGATCCGCATCCACCCCGTCCTCGATCAGCCCTGGGTTCCGCGATTTTTCGTCGAGGCGGTCGTATTCCACGAAATGCTCCATCATGCGATGCCAGCCGTCGTGAGAGGGGGGCGCAGCCACTATCACACCAGCGCTTTTCGCAAGCGTGAGCGAAGCTTCGAGTATCACAGAGCTTCCGAGCAATGGCAGGAGGAAAACCTATGGCGCCTCCTGCGCCGAAAGTGAGCCACGTCTCCTAGATCCATGGCACGTCGTCGAAAAATCCGCTCTTCAATCTCGATTCCGATCACGCTGGGCTCGATCACCGTCTTGCTCAGCATGGCGCTGCTCGTGGGCTGGTCGTTCTTGCTCGGGCAGAAAATCAGCCGTTCGGTCGACATCGCTGGAGACGTCTGGCTGCTCGTCCTCGGAGCACTTTCGTTCGTGCTGATCATCGTCGTCTTGGTGTTGTTCGTCGTATCGCTTGCTCGGGGCATCATCGAAGTACGAAAGCAAGACACGTTCATCGACTCTGTAACGCACGAGCTCAAGAGCCCGCTCGCATCGCTTCAGCTATGTCTCGAGACGCTCGGGCGTGAAGGCCTGGATACCGATGCGCGTGAGCAGCTCAGGGTCATGATGCTGGAGGACGTCGACCGGTTGGATGCGTTCATCGACGACGTCTTGGAGGCAAACCGGCTTTCCTATGCTCGCTCTGGCATGGTGAGCCTGAATGACGTCGCGCTCTCGGATCTCGTTGGGGAGTGCGCCAGAGTGGTCCGGATTCGCTACAAGCTGGAGCCCGACGAGCTGCGCATCGAGGTCGACCCTCATTTGGTCGTGACCACCGATCGTGCCGCGCTTGAAATCGTCCTGAAGAATCTCATCGACAACGCCGTGAAGTACTCGGTCCGGCCGGCGCAGGTCGAGGTAGTCGGGCGCCGGGATTCCGATAGGAAGGTGCTTCTCGAGGTGAAAGATCATGGGATCGGAATCGATCGGAAGAATCTGAAGCGGGTCTTTCACCGATTCTACCGAGTGGAGGATCAGGAGGTTCGCCAGAGACGGGGCACGGGGTTGGGGCTTTACGTCGTTTGGGCGCTCGTGGAACAGTTGGGGGGCAAGGTGCAGGCAATCTCGGAGGGAAGGGGTCGAGGAACAACCATGCGCGTGGAGCTTCCCATCGCCCACGTGGTGAGCGCATGACGGTGAGGACATGACGAACGAGCCCGACAAGCAGCGGCTTCTCGTGATCGAGGATGAAGACCATCTCGCGGCGGGTCTCAAGCTGAACCTCGAGCTCGAGGGGTACCGGGTGGACGTGGCGGCCAATGCAAAGGAGGCGGGGCAGAGATTGCTCGATCCGGCCGGCTACGACGCCATCGTTCTTGACGTGATGCTGCCCGACGTCAATGGCTTCGAGCTCTGCAGAAAGCTGCGTGAGGCGGGCAATTTCGTGCCGGTCATCATGTTGACGGCGCGGTCCGCTCCCGAAGACCGCGTGCGCGGTTTGGAAGCGGGCGCCGACGACTACATGGTCAAGCCCTTCGAGCTCGGCGAGCTACTCGCGAGGGTGCGCTCCGTGCTTCGGCGGCAGCGCTGGGAGCAGGTCTCGGGAAACCACGCCAAGGCGCGTACACTGTCGTTCGGAGAGGCGGAGATCAACTTCGATACACACGAAGTCACCGTTGCGGGGGATCAGGTGCAGCTCACGCAGCTCGAGCTCGATCTGCTCCGTTACTTTGCCGAAAACGCCGGCCGCGTCCTGAGCCGCACCGAGCTCTTGGAGCGGGTTTGGAAGCTTCGCAACTACGGCAACACGCGAACGGTCGACAACTTCATCTCACGCCTCCGCCGGCGTTTCGAGACCGATCCCACCACGCCCACCCATTTCCTCTCCATTCGTGGCGCCGGCTACAAATTCGTCGCATGAAAGACCGCCGGAACGCTTTTACGAAACTATGACAGACGGCGAATGAACCATGACGGTGAAGAGGAGCACCCCACGGTAGCCTCTCGCCCATGAAATGGCAGAAGACCTTGCCCTTCGTCCTGTCGCACGTTGCGGTGCTCGGCGCCTTCTGGTCGGGGGTCACTTGGCAAGCCGTCGTCTTGTGCGTCGTGTTGCTCTTCGTCCGCGTCTGGGGAATCACGGCGGGCTATCACCGGTATTTCTCGCATCGCACGTTCAAGACGAGCCGTGCGTTCCAGCTCTTCCTCGCCATCTTGGCTCAAAGCAGCTCGCAGAAAGGTGTGCTCTGGTGGGCCGCGCACCATCGGGTCCACCACAAGCTCTCCGATCAGCCGGGCGACGTGCATTCACCGGTCCAGAACGGCTTCTGGTATGCGCACGTCGGGTGGCTGTTCGACGACACCGAAGAAACGCGATGGGACAAGATTCGAGACTTCGCCAAGTATCCCGAGCTTCGCTGGCTCAACGAGCACTGGGCCGTTCCACCCACGGCGCTCGCCGTAGCCTGCTTCCTGATCGCCGGTTGGCCCGGGCTTTTCATCGGCTTCTTCCTGAGCACCGTCCTGCTCTGGCACAATACGTTTCTGATCAACTCGCTGACCCACGTATGGGGCAAGAAGCGCTTCGATACGACCGACGAGAGCCGCAACAACCTGCTCACGGCGATGCTGACCCTGGGAGAGGGCTGGCACAACAACCACCACCACTACCAGTCTTCATGCCGAAACGGGTTCTACTGGTGGGAGATCGACGTTACCTATTACGTGCTCAAGATGCTCGGATGGCTCGGAATCGTTTGGGATATCCGCGAGGTTCCCGAGCACGTGCTCGAAGAGGGTCGTCGCCGCGATCGGGGCGAGATAGAGGACGTTACGCCGGCCCCGCGGTCCGAGAAACTCAGCCTGGCGGCCTAGTAAGGCCGGGCCACAGGGCTACAGCCACCAACGGAAGATGTGCGCCCACCAGGGAGCGGGTTTGCTTGCTGGTCGCCAGTTGCGTTCGTTGTTTTGCATCAGGGCCTCCATTGGGCGATGACGAACCCCGTCGGGCGATTATACAGAGACGCAACTTGTTTCCAAAGTGTTTCGTTAGACCCGGAACCGTTGAAAATCACTCCACAATAGTCAACATTTACTCCTTTCGGAGGGCGGCTCATGTCACGGCCACAAGCTGTTTTTACCGAACCTGCGGCACGCGATTTCGACCTGGCGTCGGCTCTTGCCGCAGCCCTTCGCGCGTATTTCGACGCCGGCGCCACCAAAGCGCGCTCTTGGCGTATGGCGCAGCTCGATGCGCTCGAGCACTTCTTGATGGAGCGGGAGCGAGACATCACGGATGCCTTGCAGGCCGATCTGCAAAAGCCGGAGACGGAAGCCTTCTTCTCGGAGATCGGGTTCACCCTTTCCGAGCTGCGCTCGGCGAGGAAGAATCTGGCATCGTGGATGAAACCGGAACGCGTTCGTACCCCTTTGGTCGCGATGCCGGGCCAAAGTTACGTCTATCGAGAGCCGCTCGGGATCGTGTTGATCATGGGGCCCTGGAACTACCCCTTCCAGACCGTGGTCCTGCCGATGGTTGGTGCGATCGCTGCGGGTAACTGCGTCGTGCTGAAGCCGTCGGAAATGGCCGCAAACGTCTCGGAGATGTTGGCCCACTGGATCCCGAAATATCTCGATCCGAAGGCAGTTCAGGTTTGGCAGGGTGGTGTCCCGGAGACCACAGCGCTCCTGCGCGAAAAATGGGATCACATCTTCTATACCGGCAACGGTCGCGTGGGCCGCATCGTGATGGAAGCCGCTGCAAAGCATCTCACGCCGGTCACCTTGGAGCTCGGCGGCAAGAGCCCGTGCATCGTGGACCAAAGCGCCGATCTAGATCTAGCAGCTAGGCGCATCGTATTCGGGAAGCTCGTCAATGCAGGCCAGACTTGCGTGGCGCCGGATTACGTCCTGGTCCACGACCTAGTGCACGACGCCCTCATCAATCGCATGACATCGACGATTCGCGAGTTCTACGGAGATGATCCCATGCAGAGCCCGGACTACGCGCGTATCATCAATGACCATCACTTTGCCCGGTTGACGCGCCTGCTGGCCAGCGGTGACACGGTCACGGGCGGGCAAACCGATCCAAAGGAACGGTACATCGCTCCCACGATTCTCAGAAACGTCCGCGAGAGCGACCCGGTGATGCAGGAGGAGATTTTCGGCCCGATTCTACCGGTAATCGGCGTGTCAAGCCTCGATTCGGCGATCGCATTCGTGAATCGCCATCCGAGGCCGCTGGCCCTCTATGCCTTCTCCCGCGACCGATCCGCGCAGGACCGCATTCTGGCTGGCACGAGCGCCGGGGGCACCACCATCAATCACGTCTGGATGCACCTCGGCGTTCCCGAGCTTCCATTCGGAGGTGTTGGTGCAAGCGGGATGGGCGCGTACCACGGGCGCCACACGTTCGAGACGTTCTCCCATCGGCGCAGCGTGCTGAAAAAACCGTCGCTTCCGGAGCCGCCTCTTCTATATCCACCTTACTCTCGCAGCAAGCTGCGTTGGGTCAAGCGTCTCGTCTAGACCGAGTACACCCTCAACTAGAGCCCATCTGCGTAGAGCATCCGGCCCTCGCCTTCGACGTGTTCCTTGAAGTAGCTCGGAATACGCAACAAATCGCGTCGAACGGCCGGGCGAATGATCGATACGAAGACGCCATCGCCAATGTCGACGAGCGCGCCGAACGATACCAAGGTGCGGTCCTCCTTGTAGGCACGAATTCGCAAGAAACCCCAGCCAGCTCGAATGTCGTGGCCTTTCGAATGGTCAAGCCGGAACATCAACGCGCGGCGGTCTGAATCGAGCGTCGTTTGAAGCACGTAGCGAACGTCCACCGGTCCCCACTGCTGACGAATCGACAGGTCGGCTTCTTCGCCGGCTTGGTGAGTCACCTCGCTTTCGGTCGCCAGGGGGATGATGCGATCGTATCTCGGGAGGTCGCTCAAGGCCTTCCACGCGACCTCCATCGGGACGTCCACGATTTGCCAACTCTGTCCGCCGATGAGCTTGTAGGCGCCTCTTTGCTCGTTCTTGTGTTTGGCGACGAGCTCGCCCGCGGCCAACATTCTCTTGTCATCGATAGTCAGCTCGTCCTTGCTCGAAAAGGAGCGGGAAGGGCTGGCGAACAAGACCGCTAGCGCGCAAAAAAGCGCCGCGGCCGTGGGCAAAATTGACCCCCGATGGCTTTGCTGTCTATGTCTGGCGTTACCCATGCGAGCGTTCCTCGTAGTTTGTATCCTAGTCCTGAGTTTCGCACCCGTGCGGGCAAGCGCTATTCGGACTGACGGAGCCGCTCCCTCTGCCATTCAGGATTCTTCCCTAAATATCACAACCGGGGCTGCCGTCGAAAGCGAAGGGGGTGATCGAGAGGGCCGTCCGAGTTGGACGTCCGTTCTTCCAGCTCTCGTGGCGATCGTCCTCGCGTTGCTCTTTCGCAACGTGTTGGTGGCGCTGATCCTGGGGGTTTGGATCGGCGCATACCTTCTCTCCGGGTCGCTCGGAGCGTCTTTCGCGCGGTTGCTCGACACGCACGTCGTCGATGCGATGGCGGACCGCGGCCACGCTTCGATCCTGTTGTTCAGCCTGCTGCTCGGCGGAATGCTGGGGTTGATGACCCAGAGTGGCGGAGGCAAGGGCCTCGCATCTTGGGTCGGAACGGGCGCCACCACGGCCCGCCGGGCGCAGCTCACCACCTGGCTCCTCGGCTTGCTGGTCTTCTTCGACGACTACGCCAACTCGCTGCTCGTCGGGTCTTCGATGCGCCCCGTGACCGATCGCATCCGCGTGAGCCGGGAGAAGCTCGCCTTCATCGTCGACGCCACCGCCGCGCCCGTGGCCAGCCTTGCGCTCATCTCGTCGTGGATCGGCGTCGAGGTCGGGTACATCCACGACCAGTTCACACACCTCGGCATCGAGCGGGACGCATACGTGACGTTCGTGGAGACCATCCCGTTTCGTTTCTACCCGATTCTCATGCTTCTCTTCGTCCCGTGGGTGGCCTGGCGGGGCCGTGACTTCGGCGCGATGCTTGGTGCGGAACGGCGTGCGCTGCGCGAAGGACGGCTGACGCGTGTGGGAGCGCGGCCGGCGTCGGACTTCCACGAAGAATCGGTGTCCGAGGATACGCCCGGCCGTCCCATGAATGCCCTCGCACCGATAGTCGTCGTCGTCCTCGTGGCAGCCATCGGGATCTACCTCGACGGACGAAGCAAGGTCCTCTCTGCGGGGCTCGATCTCACGTTGCGAGCGATCGTCGGGGAGGCCAGCTCGAGCTCAGCAATCCTGTGGGCGACCGGAGCGGGCTGCGTCGCGGCGCTCGCGCTTTCCGTCGGGAGCGGTGCGCTGACGTTTTCGAGATCGATCGATGCATGGACCGGCGGTGTTCGATCGATGGTGTACGCCGTCATCATCCTAGTCTTGGCCTGGTCCCTCGGTGCGGTTTGCCGAGATCTGGATACCGCTTCTTTTTTGGTCAGCGCGGTCGGCGACTGGATCGTCCCCGCGTGGATCCCCGCGGCGGTGTTCATCATGGCGGCTCTGGTCAGCTTTGCGACCGGGACTTCCTGGGGGACCATGGCGATCTTGTTCCCATTGGCCGTGCCGCTGGCACATGAGCTCGCGCCCGGCCAACAAACCATCTTGTTCGGGACGGTGTCCTCGATCTTGGCGGGCTCGGTCTGGGGCGATCATTGCTCCCCGATCTCCGATACGACCATCCTGAGCTCCATGGCGACGAGCTGCGATCACATGGACCACGTACGCACCCAGCTCCCATACGCCCTGCTCATCGGGGTGATCAGCTTGGTCTGCGCGGAGCTGCCCGTCGCCGCCGGGTGGTACGGACCCTGGGCCGGGCTTGCCGTCGGCTGCGCGGCCATGATTGCCGTGTTCGAGCTAGTCAGCCGGCCGGTGGGGGGCTAGGTCCTCCGCGCGAATCTGTCCCGCCACGAGCTGGTCGCGAAGATGCCGCTTGAGCGTTTTTCCGCTGACGCCTTGCGGAAGCGCATCGACGAACGCGTAGCGTCTGGGAGCTTTGTAAGAAGCCAACCGCTCTCGCACCCAACGATCCAGCTCGATGGCGGTGACCGGGTGCGCTTGCCGTCTCACCAAGACGGCGACGATTTCCTCGCCGTAATAAGCGTCCGGTTGACCCACGACGGCGACGTCTCGGACCGCGGGATGATGCGCGAGAACGTTTTCGACCTCCGAAGGGTAGATGCTGGCTCCGCCGCGGAGGATGAGATCCTTGCTGCGGTCGACAATGGTCAGCCGGCCCTCATGGTCGACGAACCCGATGTCTCCCGTGTGAAGCCAACCGCCTCGCATGACGTGCAAGGTGGCGAGCTTGTCGTCCAGGTACCCTGCCATGACGTTTTGTCCTCGGATCAGAACTTCCCCGTGTGACCCGACCGGCAAGGGTCGTCCCGACTCATCGGCGATGCGCACCTCGACGCCAGCTACGGGTTTGCCCGAGGATCCCGGAACCGCTTCATCTGGAGGCGCGTTGATGGAGGTAAAGGTGGCTTCAGTAAGCCCATATCCTTGCCGTACGGGAGCGCCCAGACGCTGCTCCGCTCGCAGTCGGGCATCCTCGGCAAGAGGGGCTCCGGCGCTGAGACACCATCGAAGCGCGGGTGGCGCCGGCAAGCTCTTCTCGTTGGCCCATGCGATGAACATGGTGGGAACGCCCGGCAACCAGGTCACCCGATGGCGTGAACAGAGCTCGAGCGTCCAGGTGGGAGAGAACCTCGGAACGAACACGGTGCTGGCGCCCGCATGAAAGGGCACGAGCAGCGTCATCCGGATCCCATAGGAGTGACTCAGAGGCAGGGTACCCAGAATGCGATCGTTCTCATCGAGCCGCAGTGTTTGCTCGACGAGCGCCTTGGTGTGCGCGCCGAGCGATTCATGCGTGATGCAGACGGCTTTGGAAGCGCCCGTCGTGCCGGAAGTGTAGAGCAGCAGCGCCAACGAATCGGGAGGCACATCCACGGGCCCCGCGAGGTCGGCGTCGCCGTCGGTGGCTTCGTTCACGTCAAAGAGCTCGGTCGAGATGCTCGCGCGGGCTCCAGCCTCTTGCGCGACGTCGGCGCGCGCCGAGTCCGTCAGGAGCGCCCTGCAGCTCGCATGCTGAAGCCGGAACGCGATCTCCCGGGCGGTGGACACCACCGGAAGCGGGAGTGTCGTGCAGCCGGCATACACCGCGCCGAACCAGGCCGCGACGAACTCGAGCCCGTTGTCGGTGCAGATCGCGACTCGATCGCCAGGGCCGAGGCCGCGGCCGCGGAGATACGCCGCCACCCGCGAGGCGCGCCGGTCGAGCTCGGCGTAGTCGAGGACGAGGTCGTCACGCCCGGCATCGATGATCGCAGTGCGCTCGGGATGCCGCGCCGCCCATCGATGCAGGAAAAGCCCGACGTTCGCGTTCATCGCTTGCAAGGTAGCACGGGAGCCCGACGCTGGACGGTCGCACGGGCCGGGGTACGATTCCGCCATGCCTTCAGCGAAAGCGATCCGCATCCGAGAGCACGGCGGACCCGAGGTGCTCGACATCGGCGAGATCGAGGTGCCCAAGCCCGGTCCGTCTCAGGTTCTCATCGAGGTGGCGGCTGCCGGCCTCAATCGCGCCGACTGCCTGCAGCGTCGTGGCTTCTACCCGGCGCCTCCCGGGGTCCCACCTGACGTGCCCGGTCTGGAGCTCGCCGGCGTGGTCGAGACGGTGGGAGATTCCGTCGATCGCTGGAAGCCGGGGGACCGAGTCATGGGCATCGTTGCGGGCGGCGCCATGGCGACCCGCGTCGTGACCGAGGCCGACGAGCTGATGCGAATCCCGAAGCAGCTTTCGCTCGAGGAAGCCGCGGCCGTGCCCGAGGTCTTTCTCACCGCCTATGACGCGATGGTCCTACAAGGCGACTTGCGAGCGGGGGGGACCGTCCTCGTCCATGCAGTCGCCAGTGGGGTAGGGACGGCGGCCATCCAGCTCGCGTCGGTTCTGCGCGCCACCTCGGTCGGCACCTCTCGCACCGCGCACAAGCTTCCGAGATGCACGGAGCTCGGCTTGGACCACGCGATTCTGGTGGAGGACGGTCAGTTTTCCGATACGGTCCTCGCAGCGGTGCCCCAAGGCGTCGACGTGATCCTCGATACCGTGGGCGCCGCCTACCTGGCGCAGAACGTCAAGGTGGTGGCCAACAAAGGTCGGATCATCGTCATTGGCTTGATGGGCGGCGTAAAAGCCGACCTGAATCTCGGGGTTCTCTTGTCGAAGCGGGCGTCGATTCATGGGTCTGTCCTTCGCAGTCGCTCGTCCGCGGAGAAAGCCGAGCTGACCAGTGCCTTTGCGGCTCAAATGCTTGGTCGATTTGCAAGCGGCGAGCTGAGGCCGATCATCGACGAGGTGCTACCCATGAGCGAAGCGCAGGACGCACATCACCGGATGGAGGCCAACGAAACCTTCGGCAAGCTAGTGCTCACCTGGTAGGCGCTATCAACTGGATCCCCGGAGGACGGGTCGCGACGGGCGTAGGCGCTAGCGTGGGGGAGGCGGGGTGGGGATGACGGGCCCACACGCAGCGTCCACATTTGGCCATCCGTCACCGGCAGGAACAGCGGCAGGCGCAGTGGCAGTGGCAGCGCACGCGATCCCCGGATTCCGAGCCTCGCAGGTCAGCGGCGGTGGGCGAGTGACCATGTGATGGCGCAGACGGTATCGAGCCGTTGCTCGAGGAGGGCTCCCATGGTGCTGTCGAGATAGCCCCAATCCATTGCCACGTGCAGGGCCGCCCGCACTTCTTTCGCCGACCCACAGGCGGTTGCAAACCGAGCGCGCGCATTTCCGGCATCGCTTCCGCGTGCCTCGGCGATGTTGAGCACGACGCTTTGTGCAGC
>Ga0209536_100003392_pt1 | contig 25618 bp, 21 predicted proteins | sample DeeMarSeWOR28_12_FD_187461 | JGI IMG/M metagenome (GOLD analysis project Ga0209536, IMG submission 187461) | Marine sediment microbial communities from White Oak River estuary, North Carolina - WOR-2-8_12 (SPAdes) (version 2) | ecosystem: Environmental > Aquatic > Marine > Intertidal zone >...
AATTGCGTTTGCAGGCCTAGGTTTGTTCTTAAAATATTGGAGAAGTCGGTCTTCCCGATATAACTAGGAATAAGACTTAATAATATATGATTGTTAATTTGGGGGGATTTCAATCTTATTTATCATGATTGTTATTGTTTTAGCAAGTTTTGGTTTCTTAAGAGCCTGTGCAATACGTTCTATTCCCTCTAATTCATGTATCAAATTATTCAAGAATGAAAGAATATCCCCAGGATAAAGTAATAACTCATATCTACTCATAGCAGCAGAAATCTGATTAATTCCTTTTCCTGCAAGTCTTTCGTCAAGGATTAGTTTACCAATCCTTTGAATTCCATGATCACAATATGGATTTTCTCTGCATGTACAATTAAAGATCTCTTGAGTCCATTTTGAAAATAGTGTTAAACACCATTTATTTAGCTCTGTGGCTTCTTTTCCCTGCAAAGACGAAGTCATAACATCCAAAACGGGACTATTGATAAGTCGAGTCGAAAAGCGCATATGATAAGTCTTTTCTAAATAAGTATGAAGTTTTCGTGAAATATAAACATTTTGTGGAGGACTAGATTCAAGAGCAATAGGTAAAAAATGTTTTTGTGTTTGAATAAGGTTTTTAATTGTTAAAACCTTTAGTGGAGAAAAAAAGGAAAGAACTGCTGCACGACCCAAAGATGTTAAGTTTAAACATCGTAATTTGTTATGTATATTAATTTTCACTAATGAGTTTTGAATCAAACTATTAGTAACGTGTCTAAAATTAAAATTTTTAGTTCCTATCATTTTATTATATATTTTATAAGCTTGCTTAGGAGAAATTTGAGGTTTTGATGAGCATATAGATAATATTTGTTCCCCACATGAATTTTCATCATAATTAGGAATGATAGAAATTAGATCTGCCTTCAAAAGTTCAAATGCGATTTCAATTTCACTCCGTGCGTCGATAGAAGAGACTGATTCTCCCAAACATAGCAGCACAGCTCGTCCTCGATCGTGTTTTCCTAATCTTCCAGCTCTTCCATGCATTTGGGTAAAAGTATTAGGATCTAGAAGCTTATTTCCCATCATTAAGGATTCAAAAATTACCTGCGACGCTGGAAAATCAACTCCTGCTCCTAATGCATATGTACTAACAATTGCAGGGCATTCTCGCTTCGTGAACGCTATTTCAATCCTTTTTCGAAGTTTATAAGAAAGTCCTGAATGATACGCTCTTGCTTCTCTTATTCCACTATCCTGTAAATAATCAGTGATTTCTGCGGTCTTTCTGCGGGAATTTGTGAAAATTATTGTTTGCCCTCTAAATCCTGTTGAAGACACAAACTGGTTTTCTTTTTTTATTAGTTTGTAAATTTGATGTAACTTATCCTGAAAACTTCTTGAAATCAACACATGTTGTTCAAGAGAAACAGGTCTCTGATCATAGGTTACTAACTCTAAGGAAAGATCTTGTGCCAGTTCTTTAGGGTTTCCAATAGTTGCAGAAAGGCATAAAATCTGAGCTTTTTTAGTGTAAGTTCGAATTTTTGCTATTAAACAATCTAGTGTTGGTCCTCTATCTGGATCTGCTAGAGATTGAATTTCATCGATTATTATGCAACCTATTTGATCAAAATCGATATCTCCAGCTCTTAATAACAGATCAAGGCCCTCATATGTAGCAATAATGATATCTGAATCTTGGATGGTATATCTGTTTGTATAAAATTCTTTTCTTTCTTCTTCAGTATCAAAAATTCGTGATCTACCGATTCTTAATCCTACTTTGACTTGAGGACCGTAATAATTCTTGAAATCTTCAAATTTAGTATTTGCTAAGGCAACTAAAGGGACAATGTAAATCATTTTCTTCAGGGATATGACATGGTTGATTCCTGCAATCTCAGCAATTAGGGTTTTTCCTGCACTGGTGTTAGCAATCACAAGGAGACTTTCTCCTTGTAATAAACCTTTCTTCAAAGCTAAAACTTGAATTGGGAGGAAATAATTGATATTTCGTAACTTTAATGAGTGGCTAATTAATAAGGGAAGCTCAAAATTTGTAACTGGCTGAAGTGTCTTGGTTCTTTCTTTCTCTGACATTTGTTGAATCTGATTAACCATAGTAATTTCACTTAATTCTGAATCTCCCTCTGTTAGAAATCCAGCAACAGCATTAGAATCTTGAAATCTGTTAAGCAAATTAAGAGCATACCTCTTAAATCCTGGACTAGCTAATAAATCTACTTTTTTAGCTTTTAACTCCTTTTCCAATTCGGAAATTGCACAGGACTTACAAACTATTCGATTATATGCTAGATAATTATCTGAAGCTGATAACAAAGTAATTTCTTCGTGAATTAGGCAAAATGGACATAATTGACCTTCTATAAGCTTTATACTAATCGCAAAATCATGACAATAATTAATGACCCCTTCTTTTTCTCTCGGACTAAGGTTTTTATCTAAAATAATGATACGCGATTGTGTAAAAATTTCTTGTATGGTGTTTTTAGGGGGATATGCTCTCCATTTTCCCTGTTCCTCCCAAGATATTCGCCGTGGTCGCCATAATGAATCATGTTTGAATAAAAACTCAATTCTACCTTTATAAATAGGTTTTCTTTTATTTAATTTTCCACGAGAAAAGCACAGAATCTGTACAGTGTTCTCTTGTTTGAATGGTACTATTACAACTGATACAATTGAACGAATATTATGCAAAGAGCTCACTGTTATTCAACAATCCAATTGGGTATAAATTCAAATCGATATATAATCATTTTAACGCTTAATTACTCTGTATGTTTATCTGTTATTTATCATGTAACGAATATGATTTGATAGTTTTATAAAGAAAAAGTTCATATCTAAGATGAGCTAACACCATTGAGAATTAAGCTCTCTCAATGCAGTATTAATTAAATCTCGTATTAAAATTAAATTAGGTGAAAACAATTGCCAATTTGCTCGAAATGTGGATCGTACTTTTCTGAAGGATCTTGTCCTCATTGTACTCCAGAAGACTCTCCAGATTCCCCTGTTAAGACAATAGAGATTGAAAAGTCAAAAAATGTTCGAATAATCGACCCATTAGAACTTTTAGACTCAATAGAGAAAGGAGAAAAGGAACTTGAGGTTTTTTCCACAGAAAAAGAGTTCGAAATGAAAAATATCAGTGAAGAATTAGCTGGTTTGGAGGAAACAGAACGAAAATTAAAAACTGAGATAGATAGTCTCAAAACTCAAGTATCAGATCTCGAATCTCGTGTCAAACTTAATGAGTCCATGAAAAATGAGCTTAAACAAAATCAACAATTACTAAGACAAGAAATAGAATCATTGAGAACTCGAAAAGAAGAATTAAGCAATAAGTTGACTTATATCAAAACAAAGAGTAATATTGAAGGAGAGAATTAAAAATGCCTACATGTCAGCGATGTGGTTCTTATTTTATTAGAGCGCCTTGTCCAGTATGTTCTCCTCCAGGAGTAGAACAATTAATTGTGGAATCAAAAGAGAAAAAAGGGAAAACTATCGAAGAATTACAATTAGATCTTTCAAATATTCAAGAAAATCTTAAAAAGAATAAGCTTGAATATGAAACGAAAATTCAGGATTTGAAAATGAAAAAAACATCTCTTAATGAAGAAATAGCAAACTTAGAGATGATAAAATCTCAATTGAATGAAAAGAAGGTTACAACTGAAAAAAGAGACATGGAGTTAGCAACTGAAATAAAAAGTACAAAAACAAATGTAGAAAACCTAGAAAATGAGAAACTCCAGTTAATTGAGCAAAATAAAGACCTAGAAAAGGAAATCTCAAGTCTTGAAACATAAGTCAGATATTTTATATAACTGGTAATACCTAAAAGCCAACTCTTAATAATGCTGGATAATGCAAACCTGAATCCGAATAGACATTCATAATTTTTAGGTTGTGATTATTCCTGAAAGAAATATTTCGACAGAGTACAAAATTTAAGAAGTATCTATTCAGCCTCAGAGTATATTTTAAAGGTCAAGATTTAATAATTGATATAGAAGGACCAAATGATCATCTAGGCGGTATAGGTGTTGGACTTCCATATTTACGGGCAACTGGTGAAAAATCAGCAAATTATCATATTCTCTCATTTCCTCATCATCGTGATGCAGAAGTAGCAGGAATTATTGCACGTACCATCGCGAAGATCACTCAGAGAAATATAATTGTCTTATTTGGAATTCATCTTCAATCACCATCCCACGAAGAAATTCAAGAAATTATTAGATTCCTTGAATCTTGGGTAACCGAGTGCTCAAAGGATATCATTGCTTTTCTTTAACGAAACTTTTTTACATTCACATAAGCCAGACCAATGAAACTAATTCCAAGAATAATTATTATTAATTCATGTGGCTGAATAGGTGGTTGAGGGTTGAAAGTTTTAATAATTTTAAAACCAGGATATAGTTTTCCTACTAAAGTATTTACTTTTAAAGCAGTCCGTGTATAAATAGTAATTTCGTATTTGTTTGGAAATAAGCTAGTTGTTGGGAATGCTGAAAAGTATATAGCAGACTTGTTTTGGTCTAATGCAGTTGTAATACTAGGTAAGGATTGATTAAACTTCCCTGGATTCTCTAAATAGTCCAAAATTCCATAAAGATTGAGATTAGGTACAGAGATATTATTAAATTTTTCATTCCCTATTCTAAAAGAAATGGATAAAACAGATGTAGTATCAAGAGCAAAAGTAGATAATCCATCTTCATAAATTGAAGTAATATAATTAACCTCAGTAATGATTAAGTTTCCATCTAAAGTAAAATTATAGCTTAGTGGATTACTCATATTAATAGGATCACGAATGAAAACAAATGAATTGTTCCACTCTGATTTAATACGAAATCTGGATCCAAATGTAGCAACTGGAAGGTTTGGGTTAACCTGAGCACTAATATGAATTGATTCATTAGAATAAACTACTTTATAGTTCTGAATATATTGGGTTGGGATAGAATTATTAATAATACCAGCATATATACTAATAAGGGATGAATTTATAACTTCATTAACTCCATCTGGAGTAGAAAAACCGACAATTAATGAATAATTTATTGTTTCTCCAACATATATTGTACTATTGTCTAATTGAGTAATATTTCGATATTCTGTTTTGAGAGAGGCGTTAGTAACTGTTGGGATTCCTTCAATTCGTATTAAAGGCAGGCTTGGATTATTTATAGTTTCAAATTTATAACCAGATGACTGATTCCACGTGAATTCAACTGAAACATTATAGTAGCCATATAAAAATTGAAGAGGACAAAATTTTCCATTTGTAGAATATTTGTTTCCATCTAGATAAGATAACTCCAACATAAACTCCCTAGTAGATGTAATATTACTTGAAAATACTAAAGATGCATTTGCTTTAGCTGTGAAAGCCCCAGAGCTATTATATTTCAATGATACATTGAGATTCAACTCATCACCAGGATAATAAATTGGCAGATGTGAGATATTAAAGAGAAAAATTTCATCATCTACATCTACAAAAACAGGTACCATTTGCTTGAAAGTTATGTTATTGTATAAGACTGATATTTTCCATGATCCAAGAACACTATCTTTAGTTAAATTCCAAATAAAGTCTACTGATTTCGAAGTTTCATTAATCGATTTATTAGTAAAAAACGATGTCGTGTAATTAGTTGGGGTTGTTAAATTAGCACTAATAGTCCCCTGTGTAATATTTTCAACAGAATAAGATAATACACTTCTATTTTGGAGAAAAATAGAGACCGTTACATTGTCTCCTGGTCTAATTATTGAAGTGTTAAATCTTGTTACCGTTGAATAACCAACAAATATCTCCGAGGTGAAATTAAAAGTAGGAGGGCGTATGACTGGGAGATTTCGTAAAGATAATCGGTTAATCATTTGATGGGGACCTAAATCCCAGTTATAATCAGCTAGTGAGTCATTTTCTAATTTCACAACATATATTGCTTTAGATTTACCAATAAATGCCGAATTTGTTTCTAAATATGAAGAATGGGTTAAGTTCCAATTATCAACAAAACTATTTACAATAAGTGAACCATGTGGTTTGTAATTATAAATAGTAAAATCTTCTTTAATTTCAGCTATATTTCCTTGAATAATAAAATTTGATTGATTGATATTAATATTATCTTCATAATGTGATGTTTTTAGGTCTAAACCAATAGAGGAATAAATATCACTAGTTAAAAGGAGAGTTAGCGCACCGTAATAAGTATCATGAATATTCACTCGTTTATTGATATAATTTTTACTGTGTGTAATATTATTTGAACTAAATCCTCCAATGTCAGATTCTTCTGTTGAAGTGAATGTTCTATTTTCTCGCCGAAGAAACTGAGACGAATAAACAAACTTTAATGTATCAGAATGATTAAGTTCGTTTGTAGCATTAAGAAGATTTAATATAGCATAACTTAATGCAGTTTCTGATAGAGTGCTGATATTAGAAGGAGATACCGTTATTCCACCTTTAGTAATTCCTTCAGATACAACTAAACCTTTAATCCAATTCACTATTGAGGCTTTATAGTCTATCAAAGTCTTTGGGAGAGGCAATACTATGATTTTAGAAAACTTTTCAAGAATAGATATTGATTGTAAAGCATACCAGTTATTTTCGATAAGTTTTCTTGGATCAGAAGATTCAAAATTTGAATTATTTGACCATTGGTTATCCAAGTATGTAAAAATATGTAAAGAATGGTTACCCATGAAATCGGTAACGTCTTGAGTAACAACAGGCGTAATTACACTATCCTTGAGTTCAGGTAACGTTACAGACCTATAAGCCAAGTCAAGAATAGTAAGAGCATGAAACGTTGCCTTTATAGATGCTTCTCTTCCGATTTCATGAAAAGAATTATCGGATATATTAAAGGTTGTATTGACAATAAAATCAACCAAATTAATTGATCTTTGCTTTAACAAAAAAAGTTCATTCATGACCCATAGAGAGGCGACTACTCCATATGTTCCTTCTAATGATAAGACATTGATACCCGATGATTCAGGATCATACAAGAAATACCCATTCGAATTTTTATCTTTTAAATCCACAAGAAGTTTATTTGAAATAGCATCTTCTTTTTTCTGCCATTCAGAGCCAAATAGATAGTAATCTAATCCAAAAAACCTTAATATTGAAAGGGCCTCAAAAGTAGCAATAGATGTATAGTAACCATTTGAGGCTTCAGAAAATATTGCTTCGTTATCGTTATACAAGGATTTAACATAATTATATAGACTTTCAAGATCAAAGGTATAATTACCAATGAAATAAGTAGAACTAGCAATATTACTTATTAGAGTGTTTGGAATAATAAGATCGTCTATAATCTCTTCTTTATCTTGTGCCCCTATAATAGGAAAAAGTCCATTTATTAGGAATATCTGGGAAGAAGCCAAAATAATAACGAATAGAAGCGAAATATAGGAATGAATCTTTTTTTTCGTGAATTGTACTTGAAACATTGCTCTTTCACGTCAATTAGCACTCTGAATCAGTTTGAATTTTCAAACTTAGCCGTTTTGAGTTTGCTTTCTTTGAAAATATTATCCTTTCGACATGACAAATTTTACCTTTATGAGATAACCTAGAATTTTAAAAAGATAATATACCGAAAATTCTTAAAAATTTCTTCCACATCCTTAGGATAAAGAAAAGACAGCAGGTTGAAAGCAGATTGAGACGAAATCTAGAGAGTCAAATGCGATTATCATTACGTGCTATCCTTTCTAAACAAATGACTGAAGGAAGCGACTCTCACCAAGTAATAGCATCATTTATTAGTGACGAAAGTGGTTTTCCATTAACTGGATTGAAAAGAAGTAATGAATCAATAGTTGACATGGAAGATATAGAATTCGAACAATTATCAGCAGTAATTCCACAAATTTGGGAAAATATTCGTCCTGCTTTATCAGGAGTTGCAAATTTCGATTCTGAAAAAAAAGAAATTAATCATTTGATAATCGGAGTTAAAAACCAAGGGAAAGTGAAAGCTGATATTGAGCTGATGATTACCCGATTGGAAGAATTATTCATCTCCTCACTTTATCATGCGAAAAAAAGGTAGAAATGGTGATACATTGTCGAAAAGCGAAATAACTGGTTATATCGAAGAAATTAATAGACAGATGTATAAAACAATAAATATTGCCCATGAAAAAAGCCATAAAATTCGGGAAAGTATCCAAAAGGAAACTGAAAAGGTTCGTGAGGGAAGTAAAAAACTTATTGATGAAACTGATCCTCAATTGACTGAAGAAGGGGTTCAAAAAATTACAAAAAAAGGAAAAATTTACTTTAGATCGTTGAAGGCAATTAATTCACTAGTTCATTTTCTTTTTAACCAGTTTGAAGAGTTTGATATTCCGAATCCCCAAAATAATTTGAACTTTAATGAATTCAATCAATTTATTAGATCTATATCTCGGCTATTGACTGATACAATCCGTGAACAAAAGACTGCAGATTCAATTATGGGACTCGACTTCATGCTAAAGAAAAGAGGGATTTATGGTCCTATTTCAAAACTAAACTCTGATTTAAAAGATCTTAGAGAGCTACAAAAAGCAGAGTATACCGTTATAAAGGCTCTGGAGGATTTAGATAGTTTATATAAAGATGTTGAAGAGCTGGAAAATAAAATAGAAACAACTGAAGCGGAATTAAAGAGTATAAAATTAGATCGTGAATCACTCTCAAATGAGATTCAGACACTAGAAAAAGATATTTCAAGACTTTTTGAAGACCCTATAATAAGAAACTCCAGGGAAAGGGGAATAAGAATGACTGAGCTAGAAATAGAAATTGGGAGACATTTAAATTCTTTCAAGAAAATATTCAAGAAATATGCACGGGAAGTTCAACGAGGATCCATTTCAGGTGATTTTGGACTTGTCAATGCTGCTATTGGGTATGAAGAAGACCCTGTAAAGAGATATCTAGCAGAAAGTGAGACAGATCCAGAAATAACCTCTTTATTTCATGAATTGATAAAGGTTGGAGAAGAGAGTTTAAAATTAAAGCAGAAACATCTGAATAATATGAAACAAGAACTTTTAAACATAGAAAAAGGAAAATTAAACGTGCTTAAAGAAGAATGGAAGCAATTAGCTGATTTAAAAACCCAAGATGAGGCATCGAGCGAATTTCAAAGGGTTAATGAAAAATTACTAAAGCTTGAAACGCAGATGGGAGAGCTTAAATCTAAATTAGAAGAAAAAGATAATGAAATTTCCCTCACTGAAAAATCTCTAGTAAATTTTGCTGAATCTTTAGAGGAACGAAAAGAGAAAGCTAAGAGTATCCGTTCTGAGGTTATTTCAGAGCCAAATTAATAAAAAAATAACAAGACTTACTGTTTTTCAATCTGATTAATGATCCTATAATTATATAGCAATTATAAACCAATATAATTACTTTTTATCCCCCTATCAAATATCTTTAAGGAAAGAATGTTTCCTAAACCCATTTCCCTCCTAATATTAATCATATGGAAAGGATAATCAAGAATAATTGCATCAATCTGATTTGATAGCCTTTCTTTTTCCATTTTTCCTTCTAAGAATTTTATATTCATATCTGAAATTTCTATAACTTTACAAGGGGCTCCGATATCTATATCTTCTTTATCATAAAGAATAAAAGGTTCTTTAAGAGCTTTAAGTCTTTCGAAGAAATCTTTTTCCTTTTTCCAATTTTTTGATTTAATCAGTTGAAAGAGAGGTGGAAGTGATATGACTAAATCACGGCCTGTATATTGAATTCTTTCACCATTTGAATCTGAAAAGGAAAATACAGATGAATGAAAATCCTTACCTACTTGAAATTCCTCAAATGTCCAAGGATGAATAAATCCATTTTTGTATACAAACCAGTAATCTTTCATCTCCAAATCTTTAATTCTTAAACCTATAGATTTTTTCAATAATGTCTTTCCATTATGATCAAATTGAAACCTATGAAATTTATTTTTCTTTATTTCAACTGACTTCAGAGTGAAAATTTTGCCTGATTTATCAAAATATTTTTCATTGGGGTCTGCTAAAACTATATTATAATCCCCTTTTGAGACATATACATAGTTTCCAGTCTCTATTTCAACTTTCAATTCAAAGGGAGATATAATATTCTGGTTTCGTCTTAAATCAACAACTTTTCCCCAATAGGTTGATCCATCAACCCGCCAAGGTTTAGCAATTATAAATCTGTTCAAATAACTTTTAAATTCCGCTTCTTCAAATACTATTTCACTATAAATATTGATATCTCCAAAATCTCTACTAAATTTATCCGAAAGTATGTCAGCCATTTTGGTAGCATTTTTTTGCAGATTTATTATAGTCCTTTTTCTCAATCCTGGAATCATCAGCATCCAAATCATAATTCCAGCTTTGAAAGCACTAATTTTTGGGTCTATCTGAAGAGCTATTCTTATAGATGTAAGTGGATGGGAAGCAATGAGGTTCATAAGACAAGTCATTCGACTTGGTGCTAAATTTCGGTATAAATAGAACGCTTGATCTCCCATAAACCGAATATTCTCATCTTTTGTTCTTTCTTTACCTGTCATTAGTTGAGTATTAAATCCAATTTCCCCTGCTATTCCATAATAAAATCCTTCTAAACGGTAAAGAGATTCTGCTAGATCTATTCCAAATCCTTTTTCTCGGGTAATTTTGTCTGCTTGTCCCTCTAACATTTTTACAAATGTAAGAAGAAATGCAAAAAGGATAATATTAAATATCCAAAATGTAAGAAAATCCCATGTTTCACTATTTATTTGAAGAACATATTCCCAAGGGCTCGAAGGGAAATCAATCAAAGCTTTAAAGATCAACTCGACTGCTGTTAAACCTAATAATAATAAGGTATGTTTTCGCTGTACATGAGCGAGTTCGTGTGCAGTTATTCCTCTTATCTCTGAATCTGTAAAAACACCTAGATCTGATGCAATGTATGCAATTCTCTGGTCAAACCAAGGGCCAAAAGCAAATGCATTTAAAATAGGAGCTTTAACAATCCCCACTCTTCGGATTGGTGTATTGATTTTTACTTGGACTTCTTCAATTATTTTTTCAACACGTTTATCCTGTAGTGGTTTAATACCGAATAAAAGTGTTAATAAGTAACCTGAAATCAAGTAAAGAAAGATATTTGCTAAAAATATAGCAATATATTTCCAGAGATCGAGCTCAAAACTTCCAAAAGGTAAATTGAGGTCAATCTTAGGAAGGTTAAGTTGTAATATTATAAATAAGGCGACAAAGTATAATACAAGGTATGTCATCTGTGGACTGATAAAACGAGTAACAATGATAAATTTACGACCAAATACTATAAATGCTGTAAAAACCATGATCCAAATAATCAAATTATATCCTAATCCAACAAAGAACTGCTGAATATCAATATCAGGACCCAAAAATCCTGATAAAATTGAAGTAATAAAAGATCCTAAAGCAGGAAAAACTTTTGAAGAAATAAATCCAATTAATACCATTAAAAAGAAGAAACCATAACTAATAGTAAAAGTAATCATCATACGAAACCAAATGGGATTTTCACGTACTTCAAAGGATCCTATAATCATTAAGGCTAGAATTCCAGCAAGTCCTGCAAGCAGAAGATCTCCTGTAACCGTAAAAAGTCCCGTGGCTACAGCTCCAATTCCTGATAACTCCATAACATCTGGATATGAATGATAAATGATAAATTTTCTAAGTTCAAGTCCAAATGTAAGCGTTAAAATGATACAAATGATCCCAGAAATCACTTGAGGAGAAAGATTAGAAAATAAATCATTCAAGATGTTATTTGCAAAGGTACCTTCGATCATATAATAATACACCTGAATATAACGTCAATCATTGGGCGATACATTTATAGAAGCCAACTTGAAACTTATTTAAATTGCCTCCTTTTAATAAAAAAGATAATTTTTTTATCAAGCAAAATAAAAATATTAAAGTCGGGTGGAAATATAATTGTAAGAAAACAGATTAGGTGTGTAAGAATGACATATAAGAAAAAACCCCACTGGATTCGGACTAAGCTTCCTTCTCAAAATACATTTCACGAATTAAAAGGAATAATCCATTCAGGTGGGCATCATACTGTATGTGAAGAAGCTTTTTGTCCTAATCACGCAGAATGTTGGGAATCAGGAACTGCAACTTTTCTCTTAATGGGAAATATATGCACTCGTGCGTGCAAATTTTGTGATGTAAAAACTGGTAATCCCCATAAGGTATTAAATAATGAAGAACCTGAAATTTTAGCTCAATCAGTAAGAAAAATGAAATTGAACTATGTAGTTTTGACTTCTGTAGATAGAGATGATCTTGATGATGGAGGAGCGGATCATTTAAGCAGGTGTATTAAACAGATACGTAAAGAAAATCCAGCGGTAAAAGTTGAAATTCTCATACCTGACTTTCAAGGAAGAGTGTCCTCCTTAAAAACAATTTTATTGGCAAAACCAGATGTAATTGGTCATAATATCGAGACCGTTGAAAGATTGACTCCAAATGTCAGAGATAAAAGAGCTAGTTACCATCAATCATTAGTAGTTCTCCAGAATATTAAAAAAATTTTCTCAAAAGTAATAACAAAATCCTCAATAATGCTGGGCCTAGGTGAGACATCAGCTGAAGTGTTAAAAGCTTTTGCTGATCTTCGGAGTGTAGATGTTGACATTTTAACCATAGGTCAATACCTCCAACCATCTAAAAAAAATTTAGAAGTTGTTGAATATATTCATCCAGAGCAATTTGAACAACTTAAGAGACAAGCTCTTACTAAAGGATTTAAATATGTAGCTTCTGGGCCTCTTGTGAGAAGTTCTTACAGAGCGGGAGAAATATTCTTAAAAGAAATTGATAGATCATCTTAATCAAACACAAAGATTAATAAAGCAGAAAAAAATCCAAATAGGAATAATTTAGCCTCTTTTTTTTTGATATCTAGAGAATAAATCCTTAAATCGGACATTCTCTCTAGTCTATTAAAAACTGAGATTATAGGTTCTTTTCACTTTTATTAGTTCGAAGTTATGTGTCGAGGGTTTATGGGGCAGGGAGAAAAAGGTTTTTCCATATTGGAACAGTAAATACTGATATTTTAATTTTAAAGTCTACGGATAATTTATCTAGTTAAACATTAATAGCGAAGATTGGGAAGTAGCACGATAAGCATGGAAATGAAGGAATTCGTTCGCGAAAGAAAATGCCCTGAATGTGGAGCAGCAGATAATATTGTTTCTGATTCACGATCAGGACAATGGATTTGTGCCTGTTGTGGCATTGTAGTAAATCAATTAGTTTTTGACCAAGGTCCCGAATGGCGGGCTTATGATTTTCAAGAGGAACAGGATAGATCAAGAGGAGGATCCCCATTATCATTACTTCAGCCTGATTATGGAATAAAAACCCAAATTGGTAAATCAAGAACCGATGGAAAGGGTAGAAAGCTCTCCTCAACAAAAAGATTGGTTTATAATCGTTTGAGCAGTGTTGATAATCATGCACATGAAAGCGAAATACGTAATTTAAGAATCGCTTTACGTGAATTAAAAAGATTAAGAAGCCAAATGGAGCTCCCTGATCGAACTGCACAAATGGCAAGCTCATATTATCGACGATGTTTGAAGATGAACTTAATTCGGGGACGTTCAATTGATGGGATGATAGCAGCTAGCCTTTATCTAGCCTGTCGTAAAACTAGAATCCCCCTTACGCTTAAAGACGTAGCAACAAATGCTAATGTCTCATCTAAAGAATTAGGAAGATGTGTAAGAACGATCATTCAACATTTAAGGACAAAACCTGATTCTGGACGACATGAGGCATTAATTCATCGTTTAGGTGAAGAATTGCGATTATCGATGCCAACACGAATGGAAGCTGTTAAAATTACGAAAAAAACACGTGATAATGGAATTACAGTTGGTAAAAATCCCATGTCTATTGCAGCAGCTTGTTTATATATCGCTGGGGTTAAAACTGGCGAACGAAGAACACAACAGCAAATAGCTCGTGCAGCAAAAACGACACCAGTAACTATTAGGAATAGATTCAAAGAAATTGTGAGAATATTAAGAATGGATGATATTGAGGTTAAGAGAGGAGCTGCTGCAGTTCCAGTTTTTATTGAAGATCCACATGCTCATTTCAATATCTCTTCCTAATTTTTCTTATTTTGATAAAAAAGACTTCAAATTCTTTTAAATCATTTATTTAATCTAGTTTTTTAATAATGTGTTGATTTATACATCAATCTTTCTTTGTTAACCTCAATTCTGTAGCGATCTAGCTGAACAAATAAGAGAAAATAGAATTATCCTTATTTAATAAAATTAATCCCATAGTAACACCAAGGAGGGGATAGATTATAAGAGCTAATGCTAATTGTTGAGTTTCAAACGTGGAGTATAGGAAAAGAGGGATGGGTAATAGGAATAAGATAATCACAAATAAATTTAAGATTATTAGCATCAATTGACGAATATCTGTTTTAATTCTTATTTTTTTAATATTTAAAATACTAAAGTATCGAAAAAACATAATAATTACTGTTAGAATAGTAAGCAAAAAAAATGCGATAAAGGTTAAATCAAGTATGTGCGCTAAGTTATTCATAAGTAATAGTTGAGTAAAAAGAGAATATCCGTTCCATAGAGAATGGAATAATACAGCTGCTATCAACCCCCATCTTATAAATATCAATCCCAATACGATCCCAAGGAGGAAAGTTGTCAATAGATGTAAAAATGTATAACGCAAAGAAGATTCTATCAAGTCAATTAATGTATGTGATAATCCAAAGATTAGTGCGCTAATTATTGAACTCGTAAACCATGAATCAGATGCTTTCTGTAATATTGTGACAATGAAGAAACGGTAGATTATCTCTTCAAGGAGTGGACCAATAAATAGTATTAAACATATAAAAGCTAGAAGACTTAATGAATCTTTAAAATACACATCATAAGGAGTACTAGTAATAGGTTCTAAATCAAAAATATTTAGGATAAGGTCAGTAAAAAGAATCAAGATTTCTATCAGTGTGATTGAAATTATTAATATTAAGAATAGAGAAACGATATTCATTGATTTAGCGGAAGAAAAAAGACTTTTCTGGATTTTTTTTTGGTACCACATCTCTAAACAAAATATCATTAGTAAAGAAGAAGTTATACTGATTATCAGAATGAACCATGGAGGAATTTCAGTATTGAGATCTATTAGAGATGATCCCAAGGACACAAGTATTATCATAACAAAAATCTGTAATATATCTCTTAAAGACAATAAGAAAATAGTGAAAAAAACTAATAAAAAGGATTGGTACCATCGTCTTCCTTTCGTGTTAGGTTCAACTAGATTATAGTCTAATTTATATCCACAATAAAGACAAAAATTAACAAGAGGATTCATCTTATTGCATTGAGGACATTTGACCGATCTCATAAAATCAACAGTCCTACTAAGGGTTGATATAAGTTATTCTCATCCAAAAATATCAAATTCGGGAAAAACATTAAGTTCAACAACATTTATTGATAATCAGCTAAAAGGATAATAATTTCTTGGTAATGACATTAATGGTAAACAAAAGGAAGAACCTCATTCTCTTTAAAGAAACGTATTAAAAAGAAGGAAAAAAAATCTTCCTATACAGATCATTTTCTAAAAGAAGATGTGTCTATGTAGTAAATACTATGGTATTCAGTGGATTTTTTTGAAAAAGATGTGAGGTCTAATTTCGTGGCTCAACAATTTTTAGATCCTGAAATCCTTGAAAATTTGGAGATTAGGCTCCATAAAGCAATTAATCGACTCCCTAGTCCTATCCGTGAGCGTATTTTTCAATTTATTTGTAATATGAAAGGAAAGCAATTACGGCCCTCACTGATAGCTCTAACAACAAAATTCCTCGTAGATGGCGAGGATTATCAAGAAGAAGCAATGGAACGTTCGTATACATCAGCTGTCGTAATTGAATTACTACATAACATGACATTAATCCATGATGATCTAATCGATAATGCCCCTGTTAGAAGAGGTTGTGATTCATTTCATATTGTTCATGGTAATGATCGTGCACTTCATGATGGGGATGTGTTACATGCTTTTGCCCTCACACTCATCAAAGCAGCAGACCCAAGTCTGGACATCATATTAGACTATGCTTATAGAGTCGGAATTGGGAACGCGATGGAATTAGAAGATCGATTGATAGAGAATTTCAATTTTGATAAAGCCCATATCATTCAGATCATGGAGTTAAAAACAGCAATTGTTTTTGCTGGATGTGTTCGATTAGGGTGTCTGGCTGCTAGGAGAGAAGAACTATTTACCCAAAGATTGGAAAAGGCGATAATCTCTGCGGGAATTGCTTTTCAGATTCAGGATGATTATTTAGATATACTAGGCAATCCTGAAACGTTTGGTAAAGTCCAATATTGGGATATTCAGGAGTCAAAACGAAATTTGTTTTTGTATTTCGCTCTCCAGACCAATATGGCTGATAAGATAAAAGAAATCTATAATAAACCTGTTGGTCAAAAAACTAAGGAAGATATTCAGCTCATTCTCGATGTATTTAGATCAGTAAACACTCAAGTCCGAGAAGTGAGAGAACATTACTCTAAATTGGCAATTACTGAGTTAAGTGCAATTCAAGACGAATTAGATAATAAAGACGAGAATGCTACTGCGTTGTTTGATTTTCTAATCCTACTAGTAAAATATCTTGTTGAAAGAGAAAAATGAATATATTATAATGATGATAATTCAATAAGAATCAATCTGTCTATTCTATAAATTTATTTATAAGAAAATTCAAGGTGGTTTAGAATATCATTTTACTTAATCATAATATAAAATTTTTTCACCTCAATATCTAAAAGATTGAATACTGTGGTAATATGAAAGATAAAAGCATTCACAAGTATACCATTGAATTTACAGAGAATTTTTGGTTAAATCTTGTGGAGGTTGCTGGTCATGGGAATGTAAAACACTTTATTATTCAAGCTCTCAAAGTTGCCCTAGAAGCTCATACAACAAAATCTTTGATTCTTTGTGGTGGACGGGGCACTAGCTTTCGACCAATTTCTGTCACCACTCCAGCAGTAATGCATCCTATTGGTTATAAACCAATATTAGAATATTCTATTGATTTACTTAAAAGACATGCCTTAACTGAGATCTATTTATCAATTGGATTTTTAAAGGAACATATTCAGCAGCAATTTTCCGAAAAAGATTATCCTGGAGTGACATTAGGATTTATTGCTGAAGATAAACCACTTGATACAGCAGGAGCGGTACTTAATGCTCGAAAGATCTTTAAATCAACATTCTTAGTTATGAATGGTGATTTAATAACAAATTTAAATTTAAATTCCTTATTAGAATTTCATAGAGAGATTATTAAAGAAGGGGGAATAGCCAGTATGTTTATACTTGAGGAACCAAATGGACAAGTAGAATATAGTCCAGAAGAACGCAAAATTATTAGATTTAATAATCAAACACGAAAAGGATTATCTTATGTAAATGCTGGAATATATATTTTTGAACCAGAGATTTTTAATTTCATAGAAAAAGAGGTAGCTTCTTTAGAAAAAGATGTCTTTCCTGTTCTAGCAAGAGAAAATCTTTTATATGGATTTATACCAGAAGCACCTGTGTATTGGAATCATATAAATTCTCCTGAAAGATATCAAAAGGGCTGGGCAGATTTTTTAGCTGGGAAACTAGATTTCTAAATCGATTATTAGTGATATGTCTCATTTATTTTTATGAGGTACTTCGTAATCAGGTAGTTTCTTTAAGGTAGGATTCATTAACAACATTGTCTAGAATGTGGGCCTATCGACTTTTATCCCGAGTTTCATTTATAATAGCATATGTAATTCTCATTTTTATCCCGATATACGTAATGATAGGGGTAATATGGGTGTTTCAATCTTTTAATTTACTTGAAATTATACTAAACCTTTTATTACTTCTTATAGAGATTGTCGGATTCTCATTTGCATTTTACTTAGTCTATATGATAGCAGGTGCCTTTCAATTTCATGCTAATAACGTATCTCTTAGCCAAAAGGAGTCTGATTTCCCATTTTTCAGTATCATTATTCCTTCTCATGGAACTTCCTTTTTGATATTAGAAGAGACATTACTAGGAGCTTTAAACATAAAATATAACAATTATGAAATAATAGTAAGTGACAATGGTCAAGATCCTATTGTTACAAACCTGTTGAAAACATTCTGCGAAGAGAATAAGATTATGTTCTTTCATAAAGACGATACAAGAGGATTTAAAGCGGGGAATATAAATGCTGTTTTAAATAAAACCAAGGGAGAATATATTGTGATCTTAGATTCGGATCACATTCCCGTTCCAAGTTTATTAAAAGAATTTGCTAAAATGTTAGGAAGTAAGAAAAATAATTCTTCTGATGATATAGGATTTATCCAAGCAAAGGTATCATACCGAAATGCCTCTCGATTATACCAAAAAGCAAATTCAATTCTTTACTCACAATTTTTTGAGGTCTTTGAAGCTGGAAAGCATAATCGTGGGATGGTACTTTTCAATGGATCAACAGGATGTTTTCGCAAAAAAATATTAGTTGAAGAGGGAGGATTTTCAGAACAGACTTTGATTGAAGACATAGATACATCCATGAAAATCCTTTGTAAGAATTATTCTGGAAACTATCTAAATTTCGTAGGATCAAAGGGATTAGTACCTGAAACAGCTAAGAAACAAGTAGCACAGCTTTGGCGATGGGCCCATGGTGCATGCAGCATTCTAAGATTGAGAACAAGAACAATATTTGCATCTAGGCTTAAAGCATTAGAGAAAGGAGAACTAATATTAAATGCTATGGCGTTCTTTTCAGGAATAAGCGTAGTTGCTTTAATTATCACTCTTGCCCTCTTAATTAATTTTCAAATGAATTTTTTACGCCCTTCAATTCTCGGGATTCATACGGGTCTCATTATGCCAAGTTTAGTAGGGTTATTTTTCTCAATATCTTCAATTTTAGCTATAATCTGGGAGGAAAGACAACAAAATCTTTTTTCCCGATTACTTCAACTTATTCCGTTTTATCTGTTTTCACTCGGAGCTTTTATATTCTTAATCTCAGGAGTGGTTGAAGGCTTAATGCTAAAAAATACACCTCAGAGCGAGGGAAGAGTTTGGAACCGACAAATACATACAATACGTGATTCCCTTATCATTCTAGGAGTTTCTTTGCTGATCGTTTTTATCGGAATAGTTGGAGTTCTAAATAACTTCTCAGGTGGATTTGGGTGGTTTGTGATTGGTGGTGCATTGAGTTGGATGTTGGCTCCTCTTGTTTTACTGTGGGAAGAGGCTAATCCTCCTGAGAATTAATGTCATTTAAGAGAACGATAATTACTAGCTCCAATGAAATGGGCAATTCGTAACACTTCCGGAATAGTTCCTACCATGGTACACTTTTTAGTGAGAGAAAAGGCATCATCAGGATGAATTCCTGCAACTTGTAAAAGGATCTGGGGACTCTTTTGGACTAGAATAGGCTTCCCCGCATTTTCCATACATTGCCATCTCTCTTGACCATCAGGAAATAATTCCAAAAGAGATCTTTTAATTTTCTGGAAATTAGGTATTTTACGAAGAACAACGATAACAGGAATGTCTGTGATGGTATATAATTGGGGAATATCAATTACTCCAAACCCTCCAATTGTTATACCCTGTAAAAAAATACCTTGGAGCTGAGGCTTGTGTGCTGAGCTTAGAATCATATCTTTCAATTTAAGAGTGGGAGACGTATCATCTCTGTCAATCAAACATTGAGTAACCCCATCCACATAGGCAGCTCCTTTCATGATAACCCCAAAAACAGGAATTTTTTGATTCTGCTTAGAAAAGCGATCGAAACCTCCATCATCAATACCAATAATGGGTGTTTTATTTTTCACTGCTCGCCAACGTCGAATTGAAGTTCTTTTACTCATATTATCTCCCATGACTTATCTGAGAGCGATTTATTGCCTCATTTAGAACCAATAGGTTCCGTTTTTAAGTAATAAGATCACCTAAGCCTTTATTTAGTTCTTGATAAAGAATTTTTTTTTCATTCTCAGTGAATCAAAAAAAATAATATGTGAATTTTCAGAAAATAACTAAATTAGGATAATTTATACAATATAAGATTTTTAAATGAAAGAATGCTGTATAATGTGTGCTCTCTATTAGGATTAACTCTAAAGCTATATTAATACTTCTAACACTTTTCATTCTAATAAGTCTTTATATATCATATTACGTCTTTTTACTATATGTTCAGATATTTTGTGTAAATCTAGGTAAGATTGGGGAACTCATATGGTGTTCAGGGGGTCCAGGAACCTTTTTTCCTTTTCCCCGAGAGTCAGGATATGAAGCAGTTATTTTCCCCAGTTATTCTCTGATTGATTATGTAATCTATGTCCTATTTATCTCTACATCTCTGATTTATTTATTATTAATGGTATCATGGGCAATAACCCTACTACTGGCATGGTACTTCGTTGTAAAGGTTAGTTCAAACGGTTTGCGTAATAAAGAGAGGAAGATAGTTCAACTGTCTCATGGCAATGATTAACCTAATCCTCCACTAAAATTTTTTTTCAGTATTGGTGCATAAAAATTATTTAATCTAATTCCATAATATCTCTACTAATTAAAACCCCTAGAGAGCTTTTGACTTCTTGACTTCCTTTAATGAGGTTTAAATCTTGGAAATCTTCTAACTTCCTACTCTAATCGATATTAATACTCTATTTGAGTCTCTGTAAAAAAATCAGATGAAAAATTTACTTATTATCCCCACATTAGTTCCCATGGTAACTTTTCACGTTTCTTGACTGCTGTAGGAAATGTAGCGTTAATTAATATTTTAAATTTCTATTGTTCTCAAGATACTATGATTTTTCGCGTCCCCCGTACTACTGATCCAATATTACTTTTTCTTCTTCATCTATATGCCCTTTTATATATTCACTATGATCCTTCTCTTAATCATATTGGAATAGAATACGTAAAATAGTTTCAGAGTGCTTTAGCTGTTATAAAAGTGAATGTCAAAGGAAAGAACAGGAAAAGAAAAACTTCCGAGAAGGAGGAATTAACTCCAGATCAATACAAAATGGCCAAAAAAACAGATTAGACAGCCTCACCTGATAATGAAATCTCATAGCAAATCACCCTTTTTTTGGAATATCTGAAAGATATTTCTTAATGAGGATGTTTTTGGAAATTATGAATTATGATAAACTATAATCATGAATATATAAGTAAATATTTTTAAACTTAGTGTACAATAAGAAACTAATATGTATATATTACCCCGAATTTGGAAGCTGACTCAGTGCTTTCAAAAAACAGCTGAACTCACTTTTTCTATGCTAAGAGAAGCATTTAATGCAAGAACACTATCAAAATATTTAGAAATTGCCACGAATGAGGAGTTAATACGAAAAGAAAATAAAAAATATCACCTGACAGAAAAAGGAAGGATCTATAATAACCTAATAATTCAAGTTGAAGAACTCCTTGCTTTTTCCTCAATTCTAAACCAAATTCCAAGAAGAGAAATTCATAATTTCTTGCTTCATCATGTTTCAGCTCTAAAACAACATTTTGGAGAGAATTTATTAGGCGTACTATTATATGGTTCTTCTACTTCCTCAAAATGGCAACTAGAAAGCGATATCGATCTATTACTTGTGGTTAAAGAATGGAATAGCCCCACCTGGGAACGATCAACTGAACTCTATAGAATTAGAAAAAGAACACTAAATGAAATGAGAGAGGTATTTGATATCCCTGTTTCTTATTATCCACTCACACTGACAGAACTTGATCGAGATCATGCCATATTTCCTGATATCCAGCGAACTGGCATTATCCTGTGGGATCATAAGAATTTTATGAAGAAACTCTTAGATAAGATAAAACAAGACCTAGTGAAACAGAATAAATTTTTTATACAAAGCCCCGAAGGAGAAGAATTGTGGATCCAGAAAAAAATGTAAGAATCGCCCACAAAGCGTTACTGCGAGCGAAAGACTGGATTAGAAGCGCAGAAGTAGCTCTTGAAGAAAATAGATGGAATGATGTGGTCTACAACGCCCAAATGGGTGCCGAACACGCTATGAAAGGGATTTTAATCGCTTTAGGAATCACTTTTAAACGAGTTCATGATATTAGTGTTCCTTTCACCCTCCTCCCTAATGAAAATCGAATATCTGATGAATTTCTGAAGCATATACCTCTATTTGCTGAATGGCTTGTTCAACTAATAGAACAGAGATACCTAGCAGGATATGGATTTGAAGAGGATCTGGACTATGATTATTTCAAGGATTATTCTCCAATAGCACTAGAAAGGGGAAAAATCATCTATCAAAAGTGTTCTGAAGAGATAGATAAGATTACAGGCTGACCCATAATGATTTTGCTGATAGCATAAAATAGCTAATTTGGATCGAAAATGGCAAGAATTAGTATTAAAGATTATGAAAATGCAGGAGAAGAAGGTCAATATTATACAGCTACATGTTCACATGTTCATGAATCAGAAGAAAGCGATTTCGCTGCAAAGAAACGTGATGCATGGTATAGTAAAATGCATTCAAAGGGATTTAAAACAAAAGTGGCATTTCTGGATGAAAAACCTATAGGATTTCTCCATATCGTACCAATTGAGTATTCACATTGGGGACCAATAGGAAAAGACCTGATGGTACTCCTTTGTCAATATGTTACACCCAAAATGAAAGGAAAGGGAATTGGCCAGAAGCTACTCCAGGCTGCAGAAGAAGAGAGCAGAAAAGCAGGAAAAAAAGCATTAGTTGTATGTGCATATTATTATGAGGATTTTTGGTTTATGCCTGCATTATTTTATGAGAAACATGGCTATAAACCAGTCATTCGCCAAAAAGTAACTAGGGAAGGAGAAAAAAATTTTTTAGATGAAGAAGCAATTCTCTGGAAGGTTTTTGATGAATCAGCTGAACCTCCTGTTTTTCCATTCCCTAATTATCAATATCAACCTATTGAAGAGAAGGTGGTAGTGGATTTATTCGTTGATACTTTCTGTAAACCTATTGAAACCCAGCGTGTAAGAGAGGTGGTCAAAGAATTTGGTGATAAAGTCATTATAAATGAGTATTCAACTGATATGCAGGAAATCTTCAAAAAATTTCAGATTTCAAGGGCGATTTTCATTAATGGTCAGGAAGTTGGTTGGGGGTATAACGCTCCCAAAGAAGGAATTCGTGAAGCCATCCAAAAAGCTATACAGCTCAGTTCTTCAATACAATAAAGACAATTCATTTTGCATTTTAAAAGGGGATTTTTGCTATAATCTTATTATGTAGCTATTAATCTCATCAAAACACTACATACCTAGTTACTGTTGAACCTATCTATTAAACTATCAGCGTTCAAGATAAGAAACTCATCGTTAATGTCTGCTGCTATAGTCTTCCATTTTGATTCGAATAGATTTTTTAACATTTCATCTTCACTTATAAAGACATTAGCGTGGATAATGGCACTAGCTATTACCAGACAATCGATATAATCTGGATGGTCTTTTCTAAAATCAATTGCTAACCGTTGGACTTCCCCATCCCATGGTTCAACAGATTTAACATTCTCCCAATGTATTAAGGCATTTATTCCATTGATTACATCATTTCGTGTTAGTTGTCCCGATCTGATCAGCTTTGCCCCCTTTGCAGATAATTCAAATAAGGTAATAGTTGAATACTGCATTTCAAATGCTGAATCTTGGTTGATTGTTAAGGCTAGAATTTCAGGGGAAGACTTTTCAACCTTAATTTTGATTATTGGAAAAAAGTATGAGGAATCAAAGAATAACTTCATAGTTCAAGCTCCTTAGTTACTTTTTTACGATTGTTCTTATACTCATGCCAACTGATTTTCACTTTTGGAGGTTGCGACAGTAATGAAATGGGATCTAGGATTTTTTCAACAATTAAGCGACCATGAATTACCGAATACTTTACTCTTTGATTCTTTTTCAGCCCGATTGCCTCTCTGATCTTTTTTGAGGGAAAAAGTTCTCCTTTTGATCCTACTTTTCCTTCATCTGTTGTCATCAAGTTCACTCGATAATTTAATGTTTTCCAGATTTATAAATTTTCTTCTGGTAGGAAATTTTTAAAATTACTACATTAATTCTATAATTTTTCATTTGGTTATTGTTCCTTTAATAGAGCCAATTCCTAAAGGTACACTTCTATCAATAATCAAACAGAGTGGGTTATCAAGAGAAAAGGTTCTAAGATTGATTAAATAGGTTGCTTAGAATTCTAGGTTATAAATGAAGGAAACCTCTATTTACCTAGTTTCTAAATTAATACAAGCAATCGGGATTTTTTATATAACAGATGTACAATAACCAACGACATATTCCGAAAAAAAGTTGATATAGGTGGAAATCTAAATTTTAAGATTAAGTGGGGAATTAAACTATAATAAAATAATTAGGAATTTTCAATAATACTAGCTAAGCCCTGAAAACACAAAATAACCCTTAATTTTATTCCACCAATTCAATCATTTCTTCACAATAGGGAGTATAAGGTCTAATTTTCTTATAATTTCTGGAAAAAATGAGTTTAGAATTCACTTTTGCAATGAAATCTTGAACTGATTGTTCCCACCCTTTCTTACACACGTCGCGGGTATCAAATTTTCCTTTTTTACAAGCCTCTAGTACAGGACACCAATTATACGATCTCCAAACAATTCTTTTACTATTTTCATAAATAATAGGTACTTCAGCGGGATCTATCTTCAAATATTGAATTAAAAAAAGGTTATATGCTCTTCTGACATCTGTTTCTAAAGATGCTAAATCATTTTTATTCTTTTGAAACCATTCAAGCCTTTTTTGTTGTAAATGAGAATTAATATTATCCCAATTATCTTTCTCTTTAGCATTTTTGATTTTTTTAAGTATTTCATGAATTTTTTGCGGATTTTGCTTCATATGTGAATGTTTTAGAAAAACCAGAATTTATATCTATTGGTTGAAGCCTTATATTTTATCTCACACAAGTTTAATGATACTTGATCTAATTGTGTTAAATTTGACCCAATAAAAGAATATGACTTATCAAATCGAACAATCCATATTTTGTACAGAAAAGCATGAAGTAAGCCTCACAGGATTGAACGTAGGACGGACCACGGAGACTCCACAACCTCTTGTGAACAAAAGATGTTACTTACTGATCTTTAAAGAAACTTCTAGAAGCTTGAATGTATGATTCGTCTCCTTCCTTCTGAAGAGCTAATAAGAAAGTCTCTTTTTAGCTCAAAACGATAAATGACTTTCTATTGATTCTTTATGCAATCATATTTATTTCAAATAATATATAGTACCGTAATATTTATAATACAGTACTACTTGTATATACAAGAGGTTTGTTTTGTGGCCAATATCAGTGTTCGAGTAGATGAAAAAATGAAGAAAGAAATGGA
>Ga0209536_100003394_pt1 | contig 25606 bp, 24 predicted proteins | sample DeeMarSeWOR28_12_FD_187461 | JGI IMG/M metagenome (GOLD analysis project Ga0209536, IMG submission 187461) | Marine sediment microbial communities from White Oak River estuary, North Carolina - WOR-2-8_12 (SPAdes) (version 2) | ecosystem: Environmental > Aquatic > Marine > Intertidal zone >...
ATACCATACTCGTTGCGATTATCTCCCCGGTAAGATTATCAATACGAGTCCTGCCCCCCTGGATCAACTTTCCGCTGAATTTCCGTTACTGGACAAAAACAAGGTTTATGTTATCGATTCCACCCGAAGCGGAAACGATTGGGATAACTGGCCGGTGGAGGACGGCGCGCCTATGGATGCCAACGGCGACCCTTTACTCTTCTCTCCACAGGATAGCTGGACGATCTTTAACGATGTGAATGCTTCTTTCCACTCAGGTTCGGGCGATCCAGTTCTGGGGTTAGAGGTACAGCGCAGTACCTACAGTTATACGCTGCCTGGTGTTAATGATGCATTCATTGTTAAATGGAAAATCATTAATAAGAGCACAAATAATTATCCTGATACCTATTTTGGCGCCTGGTTCGATCCGGACGTGGCTAATTGGACTAATGACTTAGTTAGTACAGATACAACACTTAGTATAGCATTCGTCTATAATGCGAATAACAATGATGCGCCGCGGGCGTTAGGTGCCTGCCTGCTAAAAGGCCCAATTGATAATGGTCAGGTTCTTGGATTAACCGCGACATCGGGGCCTGGTAGCGGCGAGTTTCCTAATAATGACGATGAAAGATATAATTTGCTCCGTGGGCTTGATCGCGGGGGAAATCCGAAGCCATTCGGACCCTATGATTTTACGGGTGATCCAATTAACCAACTCGGTCCTCTGGATTGTAATCCTGGTGATAAGCAGATGATCGTTTCAAGCGGTCCATTTACACTTTATGCCGGGAATGTGCAGGAAGTGATTGTGGCCTGTATTGGCGCGGTTGGAACTGATCGTCTCGATGCCGTGGCCAAATTGAAGGAAACGACAAGACAGGTACAGGAGTTTTATAACCGGCCTACCGCTACCATCACAGCAACCAAAGGTATTACAAAATACAAAACCCCTGTGCGAATCTCACTCAACAATGCCAATGGATTGCTTGGCGCGGATTTTAAGGTGCAATATGATAATTCCATCCTCGACATTAATAAGAACGATGTGACATTAAGCCCCATGACCAGCAGCTTTATCCAATCGGTAAATGTTAATCAAAACCAGGGCGAAATTTCTGTTGCCTTGGCAAATTCGTTGCCTGTTGAATCAGATTTGTCAGGCGTATTAGTAAAGCTGCCCTTTAAAGTCAAGAACAATGCTTCTGTCGGGGACGTTAGCGATTTAATATTTAGTGAAGCCACACTCAGTCTTCAAAATGATCCACTAACACGGCTTTCCCCAATCACTGTAGACGGAAAATTAGAAGTAGTGGATGGATTCCTCTTTGGAGATGTAAATCAGAGCGGAGCATACGACCTGATTGACGCGGTGCTAATCCTGAAAGCGCTGGTGGAGTTGTATGATGAAGTAACCCCGTTTGAAGAACTGCTTGCCGATGCCGATGAGGATGGTCAACTGTCTATTGATGATGGTCTATCTGTATTGAATGAAGTTGTTCTTAATAAATCAGGAATTGCTTTAAACAAATCTGGCTCCTTTTTCGCCTTACCTGCTGATACTGCGGTGGATATAAGCTTGAACTTGCCTTTAATTCAAGGAGAGGCAGGACAGAAGGCAAGGGTATCCATAAGCACAGATGAGTTTGAACAACTCTACGGCTTGGATATGGCATTTAAGTATGATCCAAATATCCTTCGATTCGAATCAATGGAAAAAACCAATTCAACAGATATGTTTGTCACCAATCTTCAGATTCCGGGTTATGTTCACTCAGCAGTCATCAATACTGATGGCATTGGGGATCAGGATGGAGATTTGGTTGAGCTCGTCTTCACAATACTCAAGGAGGGTGATCATGAAATAACTATTAAAAAATCGCAAGGCGTGCCATCGTGGGAGGAAATTGCACACTTGTTTCTTCCCAAAGAATTCAAGCTTGCGCAGAATTATCCTAATCCTTTTAATCCCACCACGACTTTCAAATACCAGCTACCCAAACCAGTAAAGGTAATGTTGGAAATCTATAACATTAGAGGTCAACGGGTGGAAACGCTGATTAATGAATATAAGGATGCCGGATATTATTCTGTAAAATGGGATGCCAGCCGAATAAGCACCGGCGTCTATTTCTATCGTCTGACTGCAGGTGATTTTATTGAGGTGAAAAAGTGTATGCTTATCAAATAGAAGGATTAAAAATATACACCTAGAGAATAAGGACAAAATGAAAGGAAGGGGTGGTGAAACATAATTTGCCATCCCTTATATTATTTCAATGTTAAAATATTTTTTTTGTCCGAATAATACCCCGCTAATTTAGATAGAAGAACATTTTCTATTCTGAAAATTATCCTTTCCCCAATATTATTGATGAATTCTATTTCTGGAATCGCAATTTATGACAGATTTTCGATAAATCTTCGATTTGTCATTTGAGTTCATTGAAACTCTAACTTATCTTATTTGATCTAATCCCCTTTCAAATGAAGGTTAAATTATTATTTAAGTCCAAACACAGAGGATAGTTGATGAGTCAAATTACAAACGAACAAATCTTACAAGAGTTAAAAAACATTGGAGAACCCGGCTTTGATCAGGATATTGTTTCAACCGGAAGAATAGATAAATTAAATAGTCACGAAGGCAGAATCACGGTTTCCTTAAACTTAAGTAAAATTGCACCTGAGGCAAAAAAGACATTAAAAGCCAATATAGAGGCCCGATTAACTCAAAAATTTTCGAATCAAAAAATCCTGATCCTTGAAAGCACTCCCGGCTTAGGGATGACAAGTCAATCAGGCATGAGCGCACCTCAACAGCAATCTGCATCTAGAGATCCGTGGGCAGCGAGACGTGCGATCCCCGACGTGAAAACGATGATTGCTGTGGCATCCGGTAAAGGTGGCGTGGGAAAATCCACCGTAAGCACCAATCTTGCCATTGCCCTATCTATGGAAGGACTGGAAGTCGGCTTAATGGACAGCGACATCTACGGACCAAGTATTCAAATTATGATGGGCGTGGATGAAAAACCAATGATCAGTCCCCGGCAAAAATTGCTTCCGATTAAAAAATTTGGCATAAAAATGATGTCAATGGGGTTTCTGGTGGATAAGGATGCCCCATTAATCTGGCGGGGACCTATGGTCACCAAAGCGGTCGAACAATTTTTGCGTGATGTGGAGTGGGGCAAGCTGGATACCCTGGTAATAGACCTCCCTCCAGGGACCGGCGACACTCAGTTAACTCTGGTTCAAAAAACGCCTATCAGCGGTGCAATCATCGTAACCACACCGCAGGAAGTAGCGCTGATGGACGCTCGCAGGGGAACCAGAATGTTTCAGAAAGTTGATACGCCAGTGTTGGGCATCATCGAAAATATGAGTTATTTCAACTGCAAAAAATGCGGGGAACAATATTACATATTTGGCAAAGGCGGTGGAAGCGAAGCTGCACACGAAATGAAGGTCCCGTTCTTAGGGGAGATCCCTATCGATCCGGAAGTAACTGTAAGCGGGGACGGCGGCGTGCCAATTGTCGCCAAAAATCCGGAGAGCGATGTAGCCAGGGCATACCGTCAGGTAGCGATGAGGCTAATCTCAGAAGGATTATTAGAGAGGGCTCTTCAATAAATATTCCTGCCAAGTACTGCCTTTTATAGGTGAGTGGTAGCTAAAAATTGTAAATGCCAAATCTGCAGTATGACCACCTTTAATTATTTTGGCGACTTGACACACAAAAATTCAGAGAATAAAACCTCCAGGAATGGCGAGTTGAGATTGTTTATCTTCGTTCTCCGTTTTTAATAAATGCAGATGTCCAGCCTTTTGAAACCATCAACATTTTCCGTTTTCTCAAAAGAGCTAATAATTGGTCCCATGAACACATCGACACTTGTGAATTCAGGAGTTTTGCCTTCTCTAAAATTTATTAGAGTGATGGCTGCTCTCGTCGTGTCTGTTCAACAACTCAGTGAATGTTAAAAAGAATAAATCAACTCAAGAACGGAATTCACTCACCGGAATCACACCATAGCCCACTTCAACAAATAAATATTCTTTAGCAACACTTTTTGTTGAAGGTGTGTCAAAAGGTTCAACAGAGGCAATTTTTATATTCTATTAACTTTCACGATTTTCTTCTTCAAGAATATTAATATTCCTTTTTTTCAATTCGTCAATAAATTTTTTATATAATTCTCCCTTAATACAATCCTCGGGCGGTACAATCCCTTTCTCATTTATCTCCCCATTTCCGATCATAATAGCAGCTATCGAGGATGGAAATCCGGTTACCCTTGCCATTGAGGAAATTTGATTTTCCTCATCGGCTTCCTCCCACATGTAATAATCAATTCGTTTCTTCATCCCGTTTTTTATTCCAATGGCTGTATTCCACATTACACAGACATCTGTCTCTCCTTGATTGGGCTGAAGTTTTGGCTCAATCAAGGCCAATAGAAAGTCGCGAGGGGCAATCTTGCTTCCATTCCATTGTATGGGATCGAGATCCAACAAACCACATTCTTTTAAAACATCCACGCCATCCCAATGTCCAGGCCAGCGAATGGTTTTTTCAGCAAATTCTTTTAGTTGAGGTCGTGTATAAATAAAGCTGGGCATACCTGGAGTTACAGCACATTCCAATTCTTCATTCTTTTCAAATTTGTTGAAAAGAAAACGTTCCCGATCTGTTGTGGCATTTACTTCTACAATTTTGCCGTTTTTAATTATGTTTAACTTTACCATATATTCCCGAAGCACATGCCAAAATGCCCAGGTATTCATATATTTAAGCGGATGTTTCTGGGCAGCCTCCTTGGAAGGGATACCGCCGACTCTGGCAATGGCGGATTCGGTTGCATCCATTTTACAAATCGCTTCGCCTAAAGTGATGTTGCTCAATCCCGGAGCAAACCCAATTCCGTCTAGAATAGTAATTCCACTATCAATCGCTTTTATATGCAGCAACTCCCCGTAATCATCAAGTGACATGTCTTTGGGAAATTCCAACCCTTCCAATTCATATTTGTCCGGACGGCGATGATATTCCTCGAGCATATCAACAATGCTTAGCCTTGCTTCTATGGCCGCCTCAAAAACCTTATAACTTGTCTTTCGGTCCGGAAGAGCAATAACACCAACGTCATATTGCTTCATGACTCCTATGGTTTCATCTTGATCGAGTATATCTTGTGCGTGCAGAACGATTTTATCGTTGTTGACCCATTTTTGAGTTCTTTCCAGTGCTTCCTTTCGCCTACCGATCAGTCCGACCGTTTCTACAGAATTGTCTTTAACTAAATCCCACGCAACTGCTGAGCCAATATTTCCAGTGCCGCCGAATACCAATACCTTCATTACATTAACCCCTTTGCTTTAATTAGTCTAAGAACAAGGTTCATAAAGAGAAATAGTATCCTAAAACAAAGTCCAATTTCGTTAATCGATATTCGTAATGAAAGAGCAATCATATTTTCTGGTCATTGTTACTGAGTTTCTCTAATCACCAGAATTACTGCCCCATTCTCAGATGTAAAAGAACCATGAGACATTTTTGCCGGAATAAGTCTGTATGATCCTTTGCCATATGTTTTGTCATTGCTGACGTAATGTCCCTCCAAAACAAAATGCTGTTCCGTGGCAGTGTGAGAATGCGCTTCCAGGTGAAAATCTTTTGGCAATTTCAGAAGAAAAGTTTTTGGTTCAATATCTTCGCGGAGCACTTTGATCATTGTGCCGCTCGGATAGCCATACGCTTCTTTCCATTCCGTCTCTTCATAATGGAAATAAATTTCTTCCATCATATTCCCCCCATTTTTGGTTTATTCAATATTTATGACGATAAATTTCCCATGTTCGTTTATTCCATCCCATATCCCAAAACATCCATTCATATAAACAAGATTTGATAAAAATATCTTGAATATGGTTCATTTCTGTTTCGGGATATCCTTTAACAGCATCATCCAAAATTTCAAACCACCAATTGACCATATCACTAAATTCGGGTACTGCGTAAGTTGTTAACCAAGCTTTGTAAGGATGATCATCAGTTATGTTTTTACCCTCAGTAAATTCTTTTCCTATTTCGATGTACACCCAACCGCAAGGAAGAATTGCTGCCATTCCCTCAGCCAGTGTACCGGTGCGCGTGAAACGGAACAAATGATCTACGTAGGCATTGCAGGTGGGAGCAAGTTCTGTTTTCAATGCTTCTTCCATTGTTATTCCAAATTGTTCAAAATATTGCTCCTTGAGCATAGCTTCAATTTCAAATGACTGTTTGGCTGCATTCAACATCGCCAGAATGTTTTTTACATCTGGAAGAAGGGGAGCTACCCACGCCATGGCACGAGCGTACTCGACTACATAAAGTGAATCCTGAATCATGTAGTATCGAAACTTGTCCAGAGGGAGCGTGCCATCCCCCAATCCTTTAACAAATGGATGTTCGAATTGTGATTTGAGAACTGGATATGCTTCTTTTTTCAGGGACTCTGAGAATTTCATAATTCCCTCCATGTTTTATCTTATTTCTGTGAAGCTTTACTTTCAAAAACACCACCAACTCCCATCTCCACGTAGTTTTCACCATAGCTTTTTTCAAAGAGACTTCGAGCAGTTTCGCCAGAACAGTGGCATGGAGCAACTTTTTGAACTCCCATTTTTCGAAACGCTTCCACAATTTGCGAGATTTCTGCAGAGCTGTGACCACTAAGATGGAAACCGCCTACAACAAAATGAACGGGAACATCCGGAAATTCTGTTGTTGCTTTTTCCAGGATATTCAAGATTCCAGGATGGGCACAACCAGTAATCACTACTAAACCTTTTGAAGTTAATATTCCCAGCGCTTGCTCGGGAATGCTTCCACCAAATTCGCCAAGTGTAAAAATGTTCGGTTGCAGTTCTTTAACTGTATTGATCAATACCGGGTTTGCCCCGCAATATTTAATATTTTGAATAACTCCTCTGGGAAAAGATTCTGGAATGTAAACAGTCACGTTCGAATTTACCTCTAAGAATTCGTCCAACCCACCAAGATGGTCGTGGTGCGCATGAGATATCAGAACCAGATCAATATTTTCTGGATTGATTTCTAATTTGTCCATATTATCCAAGAGCACCGCGCCGTTGCTGCCTGTGTCAAAGAGAAGCGTTATTTCGCCTACTTTTACAACACATCCAAATCCCCAATCAGTTTGAAGGTTTGAGACCAAAGGGCTATTGTCATAAACAACAGTAAGATGTACATCCACCAAATCATTTGAGGATTTTTCTGAGGATACGACCCGGGACCTCATGATTTGTCCTTCTTTGCCTGCAAACAAACTTTGACATAAAATTAAGATCAGTACCAAAGTGCTATTCATTTTCACTTCTCATTACAAGGTCACATGTTTAGATTTTATACACTTTCTTCAATTCGGTTAATCTTTTACGGAGAAGGTATTTCTCCATAAGAGTAGCATAATCAATGATGAGAATTCCATTGAGATGATCGATTTCATGCTGTATGACTCGTGCCATCAGCCCATTCAATTCGTACGTAATTTCCTTTCCTTGCTGACTGATGCCTTTAACAGAAATGATTCTTTTGCGTTCAATTTCCACCTGAATATCGGGTAAACTCAGGCAACCTTCTTCCAGTTTTTCATCATCTTCCTTCTGTAAAATTTCCGGGTTCGCCGTTGATATCAAACCCTCTCCGATATCTGCGATGATAACTCTTTTGAGTACGCCAGCTTGTGGAGCTGCAAGCCCGATTCCTTCGTATGAATACATGATTTCCGCCATCCCGTCTATCAATTCTGAGATGTCACCGTTCACGTCATCAACGGGCAAGGCTTTTTCTCGCAGGACGGAATCGGGATATAATTTAAGATTATAGCTTATGCGTGGTCCTTCTATTTCAATCATAAGATAATCTTGTTGTCTCATCAGTCAAAGTGGGTTGAATGATTTTTTCCCATACCTCAGATTTCCACGTCCCCAATGTGAGATGCATTTGATAGTAATTTTCAGGAATGGGGTGTGTCCCATAGACGACTTCCATCCCATATTTTTCTTTAATGAAATCGTGAAAGTAGGTCAGGTAAGGGCAGGGAGGATATCCGACAATCAATCCGGTTGCGAGATAGACGACTTGAGCACCATTCTTCTTCATTTCAGCCTGCGCATATTCGACGTTTCCACCCTGACACCCTCCGCAGCTGGTATAACCGACCAGTTCTATCCTCTTATCTTTATACTGGCTAAATGCTCCTTCGCGCTTAACCAGCGAGCGAAAACATTTGCCACCTGCACAAGATCGATAACGGTCACAAATGATAATTCCTAACTTGATGACATTTTCCATTCAGTTTTCTCCTTTTTTCGTTGTTGTTTTGTTCTTAGATCTGGAAAACTTTCGCATATAGAATTTTTTGGAGTCATGAGTCACTTCAGCCAATTTATCTTCTTGCATTAATTTTTCAATAACCTCCCAACTCGCGTTTGCTCTATTCAAAAATTCACGCACAGCGTCTTTTCGCATTGGATGAACAGAAGTGATGCTCAGCAAATCCTCCTCTGTATTTCCAGTGAAGGAAAAGGTGTTACCCTCGTAGCCAATGAGGTACTCTACATTGGCCATTTTTTCGCTGAGAATCTGATACACCCTAATAATGGTATCTTCGTCCGGATGTTCAATTTGTTTCTCTGCCGGAGGTCTGGTTGGGATAGCCAAATAGGCAGTGCGTGGCTTTATCTTCATTAGAAATTCACTGATTCCCTTTAAATTATCTTCGCTGTCATTGTAACCTTTGACAAGCATAATCTCTGTGGCTAACTCCCCTCGATATGAATCTGCAAACCGAAGCATTCCTCCCAAGATTTTGTCTAAATTCAATAGGCGGTGAGGTCGGTTGATTCTTCGCCACACTTTCTCATCAATAGAATCGACTTTTAGACTGACCCAATCCGCTTTTTGAAGATCTGCCTGAACTTCGGGTTTCCAGATGAGAGAGGAATTGGAGATTACCGCGATCTTTATTCCCAAAGGCTTGAGAAGGCTAATTTCCTCTTTGAGGTTTATATCCAAAGTTGGCTCGCCGTCGGTGACAAAGGTTAGATAATCAAGCCGTTCGCCAATTTTGTTCAACCTATCTACTTTATCTTTCACTTCCTCCAAAATCTCTTGTGGATCGTAAAAAGCTTCCCGTTTAACCTGCATTCTCATGGTGCGTCCTACTTGGCAATACACGCAGGAATAAGTGCAGACCTTTGGCGGAATGTTGTTAATTCCCAGACTGCGGCTTAAACGTCTTGAAGGTACCGGTCCAAAAACGATCATTTATCCAAGTCTCCTCAATCCATTTCACTTAGAGACACTTGAAATTTACCTTTATACCCCTACCCCACAGAATGCTCTCCAGGGTATGGGTGTTTATACTAAGATGCGTGTGGTGCTGTGGGTTTAGGATGAACTAATCCTTCCCAAACGCTACAAATCCCCAGAAGTAATCCGACAATAATGAAATTTGCCGGTGAAAGTAAATTCCACCAGATTCCGCTTAAGAACATCCAGATTCCCAATATACCAGCTATGTCACCCTGCCAGTTTTTATAGGTCCAGAAGCCAAAAACCGCTGCAAGAATTCCTACAATGATCAGATTTGCTGGTGTTTGCAGTGAGGGGACGAACGCTGATATAATTAACCACGCACCTAAGATCAAGTTGATCCAACCTTGCCACATTGTGTCACCTCGATTAGTTAAGGTTGATTAAATAAAGCATCCTGCTTGAATTAATTCCAATTAAAGACTTTACCACCGTGGGAGTCTCTCGCTGAGGACTCCTGCGAGGCGCTACGAAACGGGAGTCCCTTCATCAAGGAAATTCCCGTAGGGCCAGAATTCCTGCGATGTTCTACATACCTTTTATAAGCCGACGTAACTCACGTGCATGTCCCGACTCATCAGCAGCCATTTCTTCCAGCTTTGTTTTCAATTCCACATTACCTAATTCCTCCGCCATTTTCGCGTGTGCTATATAATGATGAACATCCTCCAATTCCATTTTCAGATCCAGTTCCAGCATCGCCTTTAGACCTTCCGGTTTCTCAAACTGTTGCGGGATAGTAGTTGGTTCACCGCCAAGATCAATAATCACATCGGTGAGGAAAGCCGCGTGACCAAGTTCGTCTTGTGTTTCTCGGGTAAAAATTTCACGTAATTCTGCGCCGAGAATACCAAACGATCTTCCTGCCTGATAGGTGTAGCGAATAATTGTGCCCCATTCGGCAGAAAGATCCTCATTAAGTCCCTTGATTAGTTTTTCTTTTGACATGTTAGGCCCCTTTTAGTTTTACCGGAATTGATTCTTCTAATTTTTCGATAATCTCTGTTAGATCTTGTGATGCTTTACATCGAATTATAGCAGATCCTACTAAACCCGCTCTGGCGATCTCATCGTCATGTTGGACTTTTCCAAGAATATTAACTTCCCTTTTTTGAAGTTCTTGCATCATCATTGACCCTATTTCTTCCGATGGAACGTCATTCAAAATTGCCCAAACCTGGTCGATTCGCATTAACCGGCACAGTTTGGACACTCTGTCCGCTATGGCAAAGGATTCAAAAGTGGGATTTACAGTAATCAGAATAACATCAACGTTTTGTTCTATACCTCGCCCAAAATGCTCGATGCCCGCTTCTACATCAATCAGCGTTACAAAGTCCCCTTCGACGATAAAATCTCTAGTGACTTTTGACATGGGACCGTCACATCCTTCGAAAGCCCTTTGAATTTTGCCTACCTGAAGCAGAGTCATTTTCTCCTTTTGAATATAGTACTCCAAATGAATCTCAGCCAAATCAATATGTCTTTCCGGAACAGGCACTGAATCATTTTTTCTCGTTAATGGGGACGGATCATCCACCGGACATTCAACTTTTTCCCTGCCGCCAAAAAACTCTATCAGATGTTTGGGGCCGTTCTTCAAGCCGAATGCCAATCTAGCTAAGCCGCCAGGATTGGAGGCATCACCGTCCAACAATAAGATTCTGTAATCTTTATCCTGAAGCACGTTTGCCATCAAAGTAACAATTGAGCTCTTGCCGCTCCCTCCCTTTCCGCAAACCAAAATTCTTAATCCTGACAAAGGTTTCATGATTGATAGTCCTGATTCTTTAGTATTCTCACGCTCATTTCTGGTTTCCCCAGCATTTTTGAATCAGGTCTTTGAAATGTCTTTCAATAAGCAAAGGTATTATTTCGCTGACACACCGCTTTTCAAATTCCCCGTATGCCTGATTCGCTATCGACTCTGCTTGCTTGCGGGAGTTTGCGTTACAGATTTTTTGTTTCATATCACTGCAATATTTTTCTATCAACTCATCAACAAGCGGAACACAAGGTGTCGCAAATTTTTCGTCAAGTGAAATTTCTTCTTCCATTATTAATCCCTCCTAAAAAAGAAAAATACATATTCATCCTTCGATGTCGCTTGGGATGAGGTTGTGAGCAACTACTTTACTTATATTAACTTCGGACCTTCATCGCGAGTGCAGTCGAACCATGAAGATATTATGAAACAGCTATTTTACATCAGTACATATTTCCTCCTCTTCTAATGAGGCTTTCCATCTTTATGTTTAAAAGCTGCTTTAATGATTGGACACTGCTTTTTTGCCCTGACCACCACAAACGATCCCTGGCCATACCACTCTTTCACCGGCTCGACTTCTTTGATTTCAGGAAGATTGTGAAAAACAGTTTGAGTGAAATGAAAACAACCAAAACTGGCCTGCTTCAAATATCGCGCTACTTCATTTACCGAATAGAAATCAGCGATTTTATAGAACGGATTTTCTTCTTTATGCCTTTCGTAAAACTGACCAAGGGGGCTTTCCTTGTCGATAAAGCCGATAATGAAATATCCCTCTGGTTTAAGCACTCTATAGGTCTCGTTGAATGCGGCTTCAATGTCGTCTAAAAAGCAGATGGTAGTCACCATCAAGACAAAATCAAATTGAGCGTCTTTGTAGGGAAGGAATTCGGCGACACCATCCATCACCTCAATTCCCGTTGACAGGGCAATTCTTCTCATTTTGGCAGACGGTTCAATACCCAGTCTAATGCCTAAGGGGGCAGCAAATCGACCGCTTCCCACCCCGATCTCAATACCTTTGCCACTTTCGGGTAGCAATTGTTTTACTGCATGAATCTCAGATTCATAGACAAATCTGTTGATCTCGAACCATTCCTCATATCGCTTAGGGAATGTTTCAAACGGTTCTATTTTTGCCATGATATTTTGTCCGTTTCGATTCCTGGATTAGGACTTTTCATTACTTTTTTTCTTCTTCTCAAAAAGTCGGTGATGATACGAACCTTCTCTTAACATTTTTGCACCGCAATTCGGACATTTTTCTTCCTGACAGCCCACACTAGCTTTATGAGGTATTCTCTTTCCACATTTTGGGCACACACAATACCCACCTGGTCCTAGTCTTTCTTCGTGGTTATGTTCATGCTCATCCTGCTCATGTCTATGGTGGTGTTCATGATTATTCCCATGCGCATGCATACCATTATGTTTATGCCTCTCCATCGTGATGTCTCCTTTCTGAGATACTGCCACAAATTGATTTACATACCCTGTCCCCTCTAATGCACCGTCAATGCATTCTTAACGGTCTTTGACAATGGTAAAAGTAATTTTAATCAGCAGAATCGATATATTAATTTCATTTTAATAAAGCCTTTATATTTTACCATCCAATCCAATAGGCTATTCCTCCCACCAAAAAGGCAGCGCATATATTAAACCCTTTAATGAGAAGCGAATCTCGAACCGTATAAGATAAAAGCGGCAATATTCCGTGACCATCCTGAGCGATTGAACTGGCGAGAAGGACTGAAAACGGCATCAGCCCATTGGCAAACATCATCACAAAAACCAAATGCGGTCCCGATTCAGGAATAATACCAACTAAGACACCCGAGATCAAAACCAATCCCATGTGTTCTTTCACGATGCTATTCAAATGCCCGTACTCTAACCCTTTCTGTACAATTAGCAGTGCCAAAAATGTCCATAAAAATACCTTCCAGATATGATGCTTGATTATGTGATTCAAAACGTGTTCCTTCAGATAATGGCCACGCGATTTTTCTTCTGGATGAATCTCGTGCATATCGCATTCCCGGCAAGGCACAATGTTCATCACCTTCGCCAGCAAGTCCGTTAACCAGCCGAGAGGAATCGCCACTATGAATAATATTCCGAACAGGAGTACGGCTTGCTTGGGAAACTGTGTTAGCATCACAAATGCCTCATCGCCGGAAGTAGCAATCATTCCCGCAACGATTGCCCCAAACGACAGAAAGCCGTGGATGTACAGTGTAACATTCATAAAAGCCCCCAGGCAACCTGGAGTGGCTCCTAAAAACGACGCGGTAGTATATTGCCGCCATAAACCTCCCTTTACAATTTGACGCAAATGCCCATCGGTCTTAACGTCAATGAAATCAATTGTGATCATCATCAAAAAAACCAACACCGTAATGCGTATCGAATGTTGAAGTATTTCCAGAACAAACACCGCTTATCGCCTCAATGTGAATTCAGTATTTTCTTTAAAATCAAATTGTAATTTGTGTTTTCATCATTCATACTTTGTATATTTTTCAAGTGATATTCCCATCATAAGAATTTTTTGGGATCGACTCGCTTTCTAAATACCAGGCAAGTACCTCGTCTATTTTGCCGCTGACCCATGGGATTATCTCAATGTTGGTATCGCTAAGTCTGCGAGAATAAAACGTTGTAATACCATTACAAATCAAGACATCAATTTTCAATCCAATCAGCGTATTTAACTTTGCCGATGAATCGGTATGCGTCAGAAGAACTATCTCACGTTTTATAATTTCACCCTTCTCCAGGGAAACCAGTAAAAGGTTTTCACTGCAATCCAATCGGTTCGATATCCGATCCTCAAAAACCGGAATTGCAATTCGTTTCATCGACCTGCCTTTATTTTCCAATAAGGGATATGGCAATTTTTAGACCAAAGAAAACCTGGGTGTGGTAACTATATAGTATTTTATGAGATAAATGGGAGAGGTAGTTGGATAAATGTAGGAAGCACCAAGGATGAATGTTGCAGATTTGCAACTATTCTAATGCGACAGTTGCATGAATGTGAGGGCTTTAATGCTCCAATACCATACTTTTCCATCTTACGGTAAAGTGTAGCACGGTGTAGTCCGAGTTCTTTAGCCGTTTTCACTTTATTCCAATTGTGTCTTTTTAGAGCTTCAAGAATTCTTTCTCTCTCCGCCTCCTGTAAAGGCGTTGCCTTGAGCATAGCCTGCTGATTAAAAGATCTAATTTGAGCGAATTCCGGCGGAAGATGTTTGAGCTGAATTTCTTCTCCTCGACACATCACGAAGGTATGCTCAATAATATTTTCCAACTCCCGAACATTCCCCGGAAAATCATAATGCATTAAACACTCCGGAACTTTATCAGAAACGCCTTCAATCATTCCACCCATTTTTCGGTTAAACTTTTCTATGAAATGCTCAATAAGCAGCGAGATATCCTCGCGCCTTTCCCTCAGCGGTGGTAGCAGTAGCTTAACAACATTCAACCTGAAATACAGATCATCGCGAAAAGCGCCCTTTTCTACCAGCGTTTATAGATTTTCGCTGGTGGCAGCAAGAACTCTAACGTCAACTTTTAAAGGTGCAGTAGCACCCAATGGCTCAAGCTCCCGTTCCTGCAAAATCCTGAGAAGTTTCACTTGCATAGCAGGCGATAAACTTTCAACTTCATCCAAAAAAATTGTTCCTCCTTTGGCTAAAGCAAAGCGCGCTGGTTTGTCCTTCCGTGCATCGGTAAAAGCACCTTTAACATAACCGAAAAGCTCTGATTCCAAAAGTGTATCTGGCAAAGCACCACAATTAATGGCAATAAATGGTCCGTTATTTCGTAAACTCAAATTGTGAATCGCCCGGACAAAAAGTTCTTTTCCTGATCCACTTGGGCCTTCAATCAATACAGTGCTTTCGCTCTCGGCAATGTTAGGAAGTATGTCGAGGATCCGTTGTACAATGTGGTTTTTCGAGATAATATCTTCAAGGGTATAAGCACACTTTATTTCTTTCTTTAACTCCTCAACCGAAGAAAGATCCCGAAAGGTTTTCACACTGCCAATTTTTTTTGCCGGATTCATCTCTGAGAACGGCCGTATTTATACTGACAGGAATCTGTTTTCCATCGTTTCGCAGGATATTTACATGTTTATCCACAACCTCTTTTTCGGCCTCGAAAGAGCATCTTAAGGCGCAGTTTCTTTCACAGATATTGCTTTTAAGCACCTCAAAACAATATTTCCCGATAGCCTGCTGACGATGCACACCGGTAATCTTTTCTGCCGCACGACTGAAAAAAGTAATGCGCATATTTTCATCAACTGCAAATATGCCGTCGGCGATGCCGTCTAAAATAATATTTGTGTGAAACTGGGCAGGGGAGTTTTTTTGAAAAATTGCCATTTCATTTCTTCGCAGTATTATTACATATTATACTACAAAATCTTTATTCCAATTACAGCTCCTACACTCATTCAATATTTTAGTATATTAGAGAAAATATTCTTCTCTCGTGCCTTTTTTAGCGTAAGGACTTTATTTGCTTTTAATGAGCATGATAACAAAGATATCGTTTTATATAATTTAAAGTCCTTTTTAATTTGGTTTTACTAATTTAAAACGAATTCTTGGAATTCATAAATAAATCCTGCACTAATTTTGGTGCTTCGACTATCGTTCCTCTCATTCTTTCGGTCTTGGTCATTATCATAATTAGCAAATATCTGAAACTGCAATTTTCGACCCAGTGGGATCTATCCCAGAGCATTGACCGAATGAACAAAACGATTTGAGCAATAGGTATATAACGGCGAATCGATAGCATCGGAGTAGGTTCCGCAAAAAATCCGGTACTGAATACTCAACATTAAACCGGAAAAATGCCTCAACTCAATGCTTAAAATCATTCCATTTGAATAAAAATTTTCCTGCTCAGCCAAAAGTTCATATGAAGGATCCTGGACTCTGTTGTTCTGAATATCTCCGTAATAACTTATCTCAAACGAGCAAAAATTCCTCCAATATAATTTTAGAAAGGACTTCACTGAGGCAAACAGGAAGTCTTAATTTACTTCAAAAGTATACTTCTTTATCCCTTCATAAGGGAGGGAAGCTATTTGCCCCTTATCGAATGGATAAAAGGATTTATCTGAACCCGACAGGATTAGAATTTTAAATTCTTAAAAATTCTTTTGCTTCCTGTGAAACAGTTACCTACTGCGTAGAATCATTAAATGCAACTATCTGAATCCCATTATTCTTAGCCGCGATTCCATCAGGAGCAAAAAATCATCTTCAGAAATTGAAAGAATTTCCAACAGTAGATTCTCCATTTATTCAAAATCATTTAAATAAATCCTGATATTAAAAGGTTGCGATTTCCAAAAAAATTGAGTCTGATTTCCTTCAACAGCTATCAAAGCCCCTTATTGAAGTAGAATGAAAATCTTCTTCAAATGGAATAGCAATGGTCTCAGTATCTTCTTGGGATTTTAGAGCCGTGGCTTAGACAAATAAAAAAATTAGTTGAAAGACAGGTGCATTTTTATTTAAATATCAGAATTGAAAAAGTCTAATCGTGAAGGGAACAAAATGGCGAGTAATAATCATTCGTACCAAAAAAGCTTTTCTGATGTTCCATATAGAGGGCAGCATCTTTTAAAATCTCCTCGCTATAACAAAGGCTCTGCATTCTCAAGCGAAGAACGAAAAAAATTAGGTCTTACGGGTTTGCTACCAGCAAAGGTTAGAACAATCGATGACCAAATGATCATGGAGCTTGAGCATCTTAAATCTAAGGGGGATGATTTGGAAAAACTTATCGGTCTGCTGGCGCTTCAGGATCGGAACGAGACACTTTTTTACCGGGTCCTTGTGGAGAATCTTTCGGATCTTATGCCGATTGTGTACACACCAACAGTGGGCAAAATTTGCCAGCAGTACAGTCATGTTTTCCGACAGCCTCATGGTGTTTGGATAACTCCTGAGAATATTGACCGGGTTCCCGAAATCCTTCAAAATGCAAGTGATGAGGAAATTCGTCTTATTGTTGTAACAGATAACGAGAGAATTCTCGGTCTGGGTGACCAGGGAGCTGGTGGGATTGGCATTCCTTGCGGAAAAATCGCTCTATATTGCGCTGCCGCTGGAATACCCCCATGGTTATGCCTTCCGATCAGTTTAGATGTTGGGACTGATAACTCTGACCTCTTACAGGATCCCTACTACCTGGGATATCGAGAACGCCGACTTAAAGGTGAGCTTTATGATGAATTTATTGAAAAGTTTGTAAAGGGGGTTCAAGAAGCTATGCCCAGGGCTTTAATTCAGTGGGAGGATTTTAAAAAAGAAAATGCTATGGTTATTCTTGATCGATACCGACGACGAATACCATGTTTTAATGACGACATTCAGGGAACAGCTGCCGTGACTTTGGCAGGAATTCTTTCAGCTCTGCGGATAACAGGTGAAAATCTCTCTGAACAGAAAATTGTATTTGCTGGAACCGGTGCCGCTGGTATTGGCATAGGTCAATTAATCAGAGCTGCAATAATTAAATCCGGAGATAATGAAAATGTTGCTGATAAAGCTTTGATTTACCTGGACAGCCGTGGCTTAGTCAACCTGAGATCGCCAAGTAGAGAGATTTATAAGAATAAAGTTGCAATGACCGTGGAGAATATGGATTCCTTTGGATTTGAAGGGGATGGACCCTTTGATCTGCTTGAAGTTGTTCGCAAAGTTAAACCAACCATACTTATAGGTACATCAGCAATGCCAGGCATATTTTCAGAGGCAATTGTTCGTGAAATGGCAGCTCATGTCGATCGCCCAATAGTTCTCCCTCTAAGTAACCCAACATCAAAAGCAGAATGTACCCCGGCCGAAGCAATACGTTGGACAGATGGAAGAGCAATTCTTGCCACCGGAAGTCCCTTTAATCCGGTTAATTACAAAGGTCGGATACATGATGTTGGCCAAGGAAACAATGTATTTATCTTTCCGGGTGTTGGTCTTGGATGTATTCTCAGTGAAATACGTGAAATCAATGATGAAATTTTTCTTACAGCCGCATATGCACTTGCCGATAAGGTTACCCCGGGGCAGTTGGAACGTGGAGCAATTTATCCGGGTGTTGAGAAACTTCGTGAGGTAAGTGCCAAGATTGCTACCGAAATAATTAGAAAGGCACGAGATCTAAAGCTTGGTCGTTTGATCCGAGATTCCGAAATTGAACCATTAGTCGCAGAATCAATGTGGTATCCAGAATATATTAGGTATGATTAAATGAATTTAAGCCCCATATTATGGAACAGGTAGTGAGTATGTTTCGTGATCTGATTTCCCTTCCATTTGATCAACTTCCTGCTGAAAATATTGTTAGAGCCTTTGACGTTGAATATGCCTATTTGTCTCCTCCAGAGGGTGGGGATCTGTATGTGACTCGATTTGGATGGCCATATGCGGTCCAATTATTTCCGGAGAACTGGTATATAGACAAGTATTTTTTGAATCATGGTGAGAAGCTTCCAGGAGCCACGGGAAGTGTATACCACGTGCTCAGCAAACCAGTAAATGGAAAACAAGCTGATCTTGTCGTAAAGTTTTCCCGTATAGCCCAAGAGACATCAATCTTAATAGAGACCTCATTTCCAGACGATGTTTCTCCAGAAGTTATTGCAGCCGCCCGCTTTAATAGTCCAATGGAAGAATTCGGATTGGTTATGGAGTTGCGTCGAAGTATATTCGGATCTAGAGATTTTCGTATTCTTACGCAAAGACCTTTTGCAATATATACACCTCCAGAGCAAGTGCAGGAATGGCAACTTGGTAGAGATACAAGTCGATTTAAGATGCACAATCAAATACTAGCCAAGGACCAGGAGGAAGCAATTAAGGCGATTGAACTTGATATTAAGCGAATTTATGTATTGCTATATGGATGGATTAAGGGAGTGGATGCTGAACAAGCTTTTTTAGAAGGGGATTTAAGCAGGCAGGAATTAAGGGATCTTACCAAACGTGTAATTGATGAATTAAAGGAAAAAGGATTCCGAGTACTAGATAATAAACCTAGGCATTTCATACTAAGGAAGGATCAGCGGGATGGAAGATTGATCCATCGCGATGAAAGGAAACTGACTTATGCTCTCGTTGATTTTGAATTATTACAACGAACTCCGGAACATAAAAGAATGTTCAAAATTATTCAGTGGGAACGGTATAGGAAACTTCGTAGCAGTTCCCACGAAACCAATGTGATTTCAACACCATCTTACCTAAAGAACATAAAAATTTTTGACATTGATTATGTTTTTGGCTTAACACCGGACGGGGGGAAACTCTGGGTGTTGGGGAAGAATCCCGACTTATTTGACTATTTTCTTCCTGATAGGTGGAGGAGGACTCCACGAATCAAGCTTTCTCCAGATAATGAGATATATCAAACTCGAACTCGTGACAATATCGATTTGGTATACCGACGCTCGCGAGTAGGATCTCGCCCCCGGGTTGATCCTCTCACTAAAGAAGGTATCAGAATCCGGGAACACGGATACAATAGTCCTTTTGAAGAGGTTTTAATTGCAGAGCGTCTACGTCAGCTTGATATTGATACTATATATCCAAGAGCTGTTTATCAAACTGGACATAAGGCCACTAAAGTGGCATTTTTGAGTGACTCCAAACGTTTTGAAAACCACTCACATTTGATGATTCCGGGGGATACTCCAAATCCAATTCTCGTTCCCAAGTATGATTATTATACAATTTGGGATTTATTTAAGGGTTTTAGTCCAGTCTCTGACTGGGACGATGACCGGACCATTGACCTTGAATATGCTAAAGAAAGTGGATTATTTGATGCCGAATCTTACACCAAAATAACCACACGTATAGAACACACATTTCTCGAAGCGGGTTTGGCGGTTGAGTTCGCAAAGGAATATCAATTTTTTGTTTTTTTAGATAATGATAACTCAATATACAAAAACGAGCGCGGTGAAATTGAAGCGGCATCTGGCATCGATGCTTTAACTGCCTATGAGCTCGGTTTTCTAAACAAAGAAATGTATCGGTCTGCTATCATGCGTTTAAATGAGAAACTTCTTGCAGCTGATTGTGAGAAACTTGATCTCAAAGGAACGCATCTTTTACTGTCTATACGACCGGATGGTGATTTCATGAGGGATCGTGAAGGCGCATTGCGGATGGCACTTTGTAATTTCGAGTTTATCCGCGGATTATATAGACCGATCCGTTAAGCGGTATCTGACTTGGATGCAATTTTAACCACGTAACTGTTACTTTAATATTATGAAGGCATATTTTCACAACCTGAACTTTTCTAAAATTTATAAATCAATCCCAGATTCAAAATCGTGCTGCGGTTATCATTCTGTTCGTTGTCCCTATCCTGGTCGTTATCATAATTAGCAAATATTTGAAACTGCAATCTTTTACCTACGGGAACCCATCCTAAAGCATTGACGGAATGAACGAAACGATCCGAGTAATAGGTATATAAGGGCGAATCGATAGCATCGGGGTAAGTTCTGAAAAAAATCCGGTATCGAACACTCAACATTAAACCGGAGAAATTCATCAGCTCCATGTTAAAAATCATTCCATTTGAATAAAAATTTTCCTGCTCAACCAAAGGTTCATAGGAAGGATCTTCAACTCTGTTGTTCTGAATATCCCCGTAGTAACCTATTCCAAAAGAGTTTAAATTCCCCCAATATAGTTTTAAAAAAGACTCCAGTGAGGCAAACAGGAAGTCCGGATTTACTTCATCGGGCGTTTTATATGTACGGTTTTCCAAGCCTGTCATCAAAGCAACGCCAAATCGTCTACTGAATGACAACTCTCCCTGAAATCGCGGTCCGAAGCTTAAAAAATGATTTTTGTATTCTTCTCCCCCAAGATCATCTTTGTAATCTCTGAAGAATGCCTCCAAACCTAATTCGAAAGAGTTTTTTGGTCCATTTTTGAATCTATAGAAGAACCCGCTTACCGTTTGAAAATAAGACAAGCCAAGAGACTGTATTTCCCGGTAGATTTCAGGAGTAACAAAAAGGCTAATATTCGATTGGGAATTAATAAACATATCAAGACCTAAATTCAAGGCGGCATTTAATACGTTTGCATTTAATGAATCGGGTTGTATGAATCCCTTATATCTTCCTCTCAGATTTAAATTCAAAGATCTATTTGCATCAAAAACCTTATTTAAGGAATATCGAATTTGTCCATCTAAAAAGTCGGAGAAAAGCGTAGAAGATTGGTGAAAATAATAACCCTCTAACTCAAATTTGGATTGAGAATATCTTGAGCCGGTTACGATGCTGGCTAGAACATTGTAGTAAAAAAATTGATTGTCATACCGTAACCGGTGATTGAATGAGATAGAGTGTCTTTTAAGCGGGAAATTGTGTGTAAAAACAAGTCCAAAATAAGGACTTTGCAACTCTTCTATTATTGTACTATCATTTTCCAGAAATGTCATTTCAAATTCTTGAAGAGAATAATCGATTCCTGTTTCCATTTGAAAGCCCTTAAAAAATTCTCCTTCCAGAACCTTATTTGGAAAATTTACCGGTTGGGAATTGGTACTGTTATCTCTCGAAATTTCGAATTGAATACTTTGGGAAGGATCCTGTATAATGGAAGTAAAAAAATATTGAATTGAACTTAAGATTTCAATTGCATTTAGCCAGTCTTGCTCACGAGCAGATTTTTTTGCATCATCAAATAATAGAATTATTACTGAATCGACAGGTGAGTTTGATGATATAAGGAATTCAATTTCTAGTTTTAATGATTCATACAAATTTTTTTCAAGAATTTCTGACGATCTATTTTGGGATTGTATCTGGGCCGATAGCGCACCAGCATTTATGGTTAACAGAAGGTATACATAGAGGGTAAAATGGACTAGTTTCATCATATTTGCAATCCAGAATTAACCTTCGGTATTATCCTTATCGTTTATTTAATTAATTTCGTCACCTCCTCAAAACTAAGCTGCCAAACCATTTGTCTGGCAGCCTTTTAATTATCGTCCGTAAATACCTATTGAATAACTCTATAGGGTGCACCCCAGGCAGTTGAATTATAAGGATAAGTAATTTCATCGCTATCATAAATTGTCCCATTATCAATTGCATCAACAATCGCATGTCTTACTCTATGCACCTGACTACCAATGATCCAGTTTCCTTCGTAAACATTATAACCGGTATTTGGATCTGTGCCGCTAAAAGTGAATTGCTTTCGTGCTCTGTGGAAACGGTTTACACCATAATGCAACAACACTGTCTCTGTAGCCCCATTTCCGGAGGGATCAAATACAGGGTTGGCAGTTTGGTTTTGCAAATGTACTTTGATTTGAATCTCTTCTCCGGTGTTAAATGATGGAATATCCTCGGGTATATTTAAGAAAGTATTCAGCGGATCATTAAAGACAATCGAGTTTCCCTGTGAATCGATGATTTCTATTTCGTGAATACGTATTGTGGCATAAGGATTACTTTCGCCCATTCCTAAAGTAACCGCTTGCAACCGCCAGCGATTTCTTCCAAAATCGTCCGAACCATCTGAATCTCGTCTCATAAAAAGCGCTTTGCGATGTACAATATGACGAAGTGGTTTTCTGTGCAAAGCAAATGTGTCAGGATTGGCCGGATCCAAGTTTAGTTTCTCAAATATCAGAAAATTTCCTCTTAACTCACGTGTCACAGATACAAGTGCAGTATCCGGTGTGCGCCGAATCATGATGATTTGTCGATGAAAACGATTATTTATCTTTCTTCCAAACCGAACAACATTATCTATTGGATCCAGAATCTTCGGGAAAGAAATACTTGGGGAAAAGGAGCTGTACCCGTCAAACATATTCTTTTCATCTTGATCATCTATTCCCCAGTCGAACAAATACTCATCATTTTCGTCCATCACCAGATTTTGGACTTCCACATCATCATTTACTATTCCCGCAGGCTCCTTATTACAACTACTAACAATTAATGTTAAAGCAATACTCGATATTAAAAGAATCCCTAATTTCTTCATGGTTATCTACCTCCTATATCATTTATCATTATTTATTTTTCTTGACGGAGAGCTTCTCACCTTGGGCCCATTCAGGTAATCAGACTCTCTTTATTTGGTAATTAAACTTATTCCCATATTTGTTATCTCACTGCACAAGAAAAGGTCATTTTCTGAAAAGGCATTCTGTGCAATCTGATATAATTTTTGAGCATTTTCATATCGCACTTGAAATTCAGAGCTATCATTCTGAGAATCAGACAAGTTTGATATCAAATTTTTAAATCGATTTAAATCTGTCTTTACTCGTTCCTCATCTATTTGGATATAGGAAATAGATAAATTTAATCGACTCAACTTTAGAATCAGATTATTAGCAATCTTCAGATAAATCGATGACTCCAAATATCTTTGACGATTGTATGCAAGCTCTGATTGTTCCAGGTTTAAACCAGCCAGAGATAATATGTCATTTAACTTCTGATCATTTGAAATTGAATTTCTCAATTCATCTATATTTTGTTTAGCCTGATTAATTTGTCGGTTCAATTCATTAGGTCGGGATTCATCTGTTTCATCCAAAATTCGATAAATCCTTAAGAGCATTCTGTTTGCTAGAGCCAATTTCTTGCGGGTTATTTCTGGAGGATTTATATCCATGTCTTTTTCGATATTCATCACCAGACTATTAAGTCTATTAAAAAGATTTTGTGCCGCTGGAGCTACCTTTGTCTGAAATTCACTCTCCAGGGATTGTACAGAAATCTTTAAAGTCTGCAAGTCAATCTGTAATCTTTCCTGATCCTTTTGAGGTACATTTTCAGCAAGATCTAAGATCCGATAAATCGAACGGTTGACGGCTACCAATCTTTGTCTTGCAGAATTCTCCTCCCCTCTCTTAAAGATCTCTCTGATTTGTTCCAACTCTTTTCTGGCATTTCGAATCATACCTTGAAGTTGAAGATTGTTGGAAATCTGAATTGAGTTTTCGGCACGATTTAATAATGTTTCCGTTTCAATATAGTAACTTTGCCATTCCTGAAAAGAATGCTGCAAATCGGAAGTTGAAAATTGAATTGCCTTTTCAGCAAAGAATATAGCTAATCTAGAGTATTCCAGGGCGGAAATAGATTTGTTCGATTGAACTGATAAATATGCTTTCTGTCGGAAAAACTTTGCTCGATTTAGCATATTTAACGATTCATTTCGCGGGTTTGCATGCACAAGCTCTTCAGCTTGTTGGATTTTTAGATCGAGTCTTTCCCTAAACCTGATTCGTAAAAACGGAATATTTTTTATCAAACCTTCTATATTTCTGAGGTATTGGTACGCGAGTCTGATATGGATTCGAGCTTGATTAAATTTTCTTTGATTAAAAAAGGTTTTTCCTTTTTGAAATTCGACACGGGCTTTCTCGAACTCATTAGACAACTTTATTTTAAAATTTTCATCGGGGATTAATGTAATAAGATTATTTGTTCGTTGTAGTATAAGTTGTAGTCTATTTATTTCGCGCTCAATCTCAGAGGAAGTTTGAGCAATACTTACAAAAGAGTGAATTGCCATTAGAAGAAATATAAATTTGTTAAGATTCCTTGTCATATCCGATATGCTCATTTTCATAGGTCTGGAATGTTCAACAATCATGCCAAGTTTAGACTCTATAAAAATTAACTCGTTGTGATTGAGAAATTGATATATTTGAACGATATGGTTCAATTAGATGTACTATATGGTACACCACCAAATACTCATAAATCTAAAAGAGGATTATAAATTGAAATATGAAGTAGAAAAATGGAGTTGAATTTGAGACTTCTTCATAAAAAAAGGGTGTCGAGTTAAACTGACACCCTTGAAAATAAATACCCTGGCATCGACCTACTCTCCCACCCTTGAAAAGGGCAGTACCATTGGCGCTGGTGGGCTTAACTGCTCTGTTCGGAATGGGAAGAGGTGTGACCCCACCGCGATAGTTACCAGGGTAAAAGCTATATAAAAAAGGCTTACAGGAAATCTGCCGCTGATTAGAAAAAGAGTAGGTTAAGCCGCACGGCATATTAGTACTGCTCGGCTAAAGCCATTACTGACCTTGCACCTGCAGCCTATCGACCTTCTTTTCTCGAAGGCGCCTTTAGTCCCGACGAATCGGGAGGGATACCTCATCTTGGGTAGGGTTTCGCGCTTAGATGCTTTCAGCGCTTATCCTCACCAGACATGGCTACCCAGCTATGCCCATGGCAAGACAACTGGTGCACCAGAGGTCTGTCCACTCCGGTCCTCTCGTACTAAGAGCAGATCCCCTCAAGTATCCTACGCCCACAACAGATAGGGACCGAACTGTCTCGCGACGTTCTAAACCCAGCTCACGTACCGCTTTAATTGGCGAACAGCCAAACCCTTGGGACCTTCTCCAGCCCC
>Ga0209536_100003396_pt1 | contig 25600 bp, 22 predicted proteins | sample DeeMarSeWOR28_12_FD_187461 | JGI IMG/M metagenome (GOLD analysis project Ga0209536, IMG submission 187461) | Marine sediment microbial communities from White Oak River estuary, North Carolina - WOR-2-8_12 (SPAdes) (version 2) | ecosystem: Environmental > Aquatic > Marine > Intertidal zone >...
GCTCGCTTTCCCAAACTCCTTTACAAGGACATCATACTTCATCCAGTCAATGAATTTGACCGATTCTTCGACTTTCAATTCTTTTGCAGTTCTTTCTAATTCTTGCTGGTTGGAGCCTTGCCCCACGATCACAAATTTAGCGTTCGGATTATAGGATAAAACTTCCGGCATTCCCTTGATTACGACATCCAGGCCTCTATGTACCCCGTAAGAACCGACGTAGGATAAAATGAACTCATCAGCAAAATCACCCTTATCATTCCACGTTGGATTTTCTTTAATCATACTCAGATCAATTGTATTTTGGGCGATGGTGATTTTTTCCTCAGGTATGCCATGCTCACTAATTAGATGCTGCTTATACTCTTCTGCAACTACAATTATCTTATCCACTTTGTGAGATATATTCTCTTCATAATTGGCCCATCTTCTATAGGATTGATAAAATCTTTCCTTCCATTGAAGCTTTCTATCTAACCTCGCTTGAATGCAGGCAGGAAAATTTTCGTGGTAATCGGCGATAATGGGGATGCGATATTTTTTTGCCACGGCATAGGCAGTCTTGACAAAAGGCAGATCATGAACATGAATTGCTTCTATTCCATAGCTTCGTACAAAGCGATCGATTCCTCTCCTCCACACCGGGTCCGAGAAGGAAATCACTTTGAAATCATGGGCGATATTTTTTAAGGTTTTAAACTCATTTGGATCAAAACGAACAATGGTACAGTCTTCCGTTTTCTCCTCCACTTGTGAAGATCCTTCTTTTTTGCAAAATATGAATATTTCATGTCCAGCCCGTTTTAATAATCTGGCTTCCTTTTCTACCCGAATATCCGGAGGAAAATACTTGTGTAATATCATTCCAATCTTCATACCAAACCTAATTATTCTTAATTACCATACAAAAAGACTGTTCGAATGCGTTAATTATAGGGACATTTCGCGGATCCAGGCCCACAATGCGGCAAAATTTTGTAACTATTTTACGAGCCTTTTTAACGTGAGTTATATGTTCCCCCTTCCATTTTTTCAGGATGTGGTAATTATTTTCCTGAGCCAATCTTATCCAGTAGGCAGGTTTGTTCACATTTATATGGGTAGGATTATTATCCGGTATGCCTATCCAGCGTACTGATCGCAAGTAATATGGGAATTGCTTATTGGGAGTTGATAGAATGATGATACCATCTTGTTTTAGATAATTTCTGCATTGGGTGAAAAACACCTTTGGTTCTTGTAAGTGCTCCACGACGTCGAAAGAAGTAATAACATCAAACATATGCTTTTCAAAAGGCCATTCCCTATCCTCTATCCTTCCCATCCTTAAGTCAGCGGAAGTAAATTGCCTGCTCATTTCAATTGATGTTGGAAATGGATCCATGCCATATAAATTCTTGAAACCATTGGCTTTCAATATGCCCAGGAAACTACCATAGCCGATTCCAATATCCAAAATGTTTCGGTCCTGCCAGTCGTCGCTGAAGTGTTGTCTTATTATTTCAGCCTTTGGCATAAATTTCTCTTCCATAAACTTTTGGCCTCCTTTGGAAGCCAAAGCGGAAACCGAGTGCGAAAAAGTAAGGTTATCCGGGTCTTTATTGTAAGTGAGCACTTTCATGGGATTTTCATCCAAATATCAATTCAAACATAATAAGATAACGCATAGTCGCTCCCAAACAAAAGGTTTACAATAATCCATCGCTACGTATCTTTTTTGGGTCGTCCATCTACCAACCGCCCCACTTTCACCAACAATAACAAACCGCACCTGCCATTATCGGTTTCTTTTGATATCGCTTATATGTAGCTGAGAATATATTCCAAGATCTCTCCTGAGGAGTTACCGTTGCCAAAATGATCGCCTCTCTCACCAAATGTATTGCATTCTATTTTTTCCAAAATGAGTTCCGTCTCTGCCCCAACGGTAAAATTCCAGTTGTTTTCCAGCGTTTCTATCCATGCTGTATCGTCCATCAGCGTAACGCAAGGCTTTTTAAGAATGAAAGCCTCCTTTTGTAATCCTCCGCTATCGGTCAAAACTTTTTTAGAACTTTTCAACAAATAGATCATTTCCAGGTAGCTTACCGGTTCAATTATGATCACATTGTCATTAAAGTTAATTCTGTTTATGATTTTCTGCGTCCTGGGATGAAGGGGAATAACCACCGGTGCATCAAGTCTGGAAAAGGCCTCAAAAATATTTTGTAACCTCTGCAGGTCATTGGTATTTTCAGCCCGGTGGATAGTGGCTAAGTAGAAATCCGAATAACGATTCTTGAATTCGGATGAAATTCTTTGCTCAGCCAAATCTTTATAAAACATAAGCGAATCATACATTACATCCCCTACCAAGACGGCTCGTTCTGACAACCCTTCTGTTTTCAAAATATTCATAGCATTTTCGGTCGGGGCAAAAAGTACGTCGGAAACCTTGTCTGCAATAATGCGATTGATTTCTTCCGGCATTTTGCGATTGTAATTCCTTAAACCAGCTTCAATATGAGCAACTTTTAGCTGCAATTTTGAGGCGGCAACTACCCCTGCAAGTGTGGAATTCGTATCACCGTAAATGAACACCCAATCAGGTCTTTCCTGAATTAAAACCTTCTCAATTCGTTCCAGCATTAATGCGGTTTGCCTTCCATGTGTGTCTGAGCCAACACCCAGATTGTAATTTGGCTCCGGTATTTCCAACTCGCTGAAAAAGTTTCCAGACATATTCTTATCATAATGCTGTCCGGTATGAATATACCGTTCCTCAATATCTCCGAATCTTGCATCGGATTTAATCGCACGGCTGACTGCGCCCGACTTGATAAATTGAGGTCTGGCGCCAACTATATGGACTAGTTTTAATTTGCTCATTACTTAATTAAGATTCGAAACTCATGTGATTCACAGCGCTTATTTTTAATTGAGCGACTTGTAGAGATTCACAAGGCGTTCCCCATCGACACTCCAATTATATTTTTCCATGACCGCTTTGTATCCCATTTCTCCATAATTGATAGGGCTATTATATATCTCTAGGAGTTTCTCAGCAAAATCTTTTACATCATTTGTTCTAAAGACCAATCCTCCTCCGGTTTCTTCAATAAGTCTCTTTAAAGTACCCATATCACTAACCACCAAGGGCACTTTAAAATACATATATTCAAACAACTTATTTGGGCTTGAAATTTGTTCAGGCTTATAGGCATGATGATGTGGGATAACGCCTATATTAGCCTGCCTAAAATAAAAAGGAAGCTCAGCATACTTTTTCCATCCTAAGAACCTAACATAATTTGAAACATTCACCTGTTCAGCCAAATCTTGAAGATTTTTTTCAATTTGCCCCTTCCCTGATCCGACTATGACAAGCCTTGCCTGAGGTATATTTGAAATTATTTTGGGCATTGCTCCGATAACCACATCTAATCCTCGATGAGGCGCCAATCCCCCAATATACGACAATACAAATTCATTCTCCGAAACGATGTGGTCTGTTTCAGTATCCTTAAGTTTGTCGATATCAATTGTGTTGTGAACTATCGTTACTTTATCTGATCGTATCTTATGATCCCTTATCAGATTTTCTCTTTGTTCCTGCACCACAACAATAATCCGGCCAACCTTTCTGGACATTTCTCCTTCATATCTTCTCCATCTCTTATAGGAACGGTAAAATCTTCTCATTCTAGTCATAGAAGGTGTGTTTGTCGCTTTAAGATGGGCTGGATAGTCCTCGTGATAATCAGCCACTACAGGTATTCGATGTTTTTTTGCAACTTTGAAAGCCGTTTTTACCAGCGGAAGATCGTGCACATGAAGAACATCTATGTGATATTCCTTTATAAAACTTCGTATTCCAATAGCCCATACAGGATCGTAAAAAAAAATTTTCTTATATTTGCGAGTTAGTCTTTTACGAATTTGATGTCGATCCATGTCAAAACGCACTACAGTATAATGTTCATATTCTTCCACGAATGGGGAGCCCATTTTGAGTCGCGATAAGATATAAATCTCATTTCCCGCTTTATGTAGAGACTTGGCTTCTTTTTCCACGCGATTGTCCTCGGGAAAGGGATTTTCCAATATCATTCCAATTCGCATCTTTTCCTCTGTATTTAAGCGACTTACTTTCGATCCAAAATATTCATATGCAACAAATTAACAACTTAAGAAATCAGATGATAGTGTCTGTTTACTTTGAGAGTTTCTTAATTATCACATCAAAAGCGCTCTTGACCGAAAGCTGCTTCATACAATTATGATGCCCTAAAGGGCATTTATCGCCGCCATGGGAACTGCAGGGACGGCATTCCAGATCGAGCTCTAGCACGACGTCTTCCTTGCGGTAGGGGAAATATCCGATGGACTTAACTGTCGAGCCGAAAAAGGCGACCACGTCTGTCTTGACCGCATTGGCAATGTGCATTGCCCCGCTGTCATTACAGATCAATAATTTACATTTCTCCAGAACTGAAGCCGATTCCAAAAAATTAGTCTCTCCCGCCAAATTCAGAGAATTTTCGCGTGGCTTAATTATCTCACACAACGGCCGCTCTTCCGTGGAACCGATGAGCACAATGCCAAAGCCTCTCTCAGACAGCAATTTCACGAGCTGCACATAATGCTCCTCCGGCCAGCGCTTGGTATTCCATACAGATCCTGGCGCAACCGCAATCAACGTCTTGCCACTTCCAAAATGCTGGCTAAGGCGCTTTCCTATTCCCTCCCGTACAGAAGGATCGGGAAACAATTCTGTTTGCAGGTCGAATGACAGATCTAAAAAGGATCTGATCAGGTCGAGGTTTTTATCGATACGGTGAATGCCATTTCGGAAGACCATTCTTCTGGTTAAGAAATATCTGGAAATATTCCGGTCAAACCCGATGCGTTGTTTTATACCGGAAAACGTCACCAAAGCAATGGTCGTGAAGGAGCTATGGGGTAAAAAAGCGGCATCGTATTTTTGCTTTCTTAGCTGGAACACCGTCCTAAAGAAGGATCTGAATTTGTTTTGCCTCTTATCAAATGCCTGGATGGCTCGAATGTTTGGATTGTTGGTTAACAGCCCCGCTGTTTCGGGAATAACCAGAACATCAATCTGCGCATGCCGAAAAACCTGCTTGACAGCGCGAATCATCGGCGTCACCAAGATGACATCTCCGACGAAAGCCGTATGAACAATGAGGATTTTCCGAAAATTTTGGGATTTAAGGTTCAAATATTTTTTACCGGTTCATCTTGCCCGTTGAGCAATTCTTCATAAAGTCGTATTGTATTTTCTATTGTCTGGACAATAGAAAATTTCTTGACATTCTCTTTAGCATTGTTACTCATACGGTTCCTTCTAGACTCGTCATTTATTAATTCGATGATGGCATCTGCCAAAGCCGCCTGATCCTGCGGCGGCACCAACAATCCGTTTTGATTGTGCCGAACAATTTCGGGAATGCCTCCGGTCTGTGTCGCAATCACTGGCAATCCAACGGACTGGGCGTCCAATATTGAAGTTCCCAACCCTTCCGTTTTGGATGCCATAACGAAAATGTCAAAGCTCTTTAGGAAAGATCCGACGTCCGGCTGAAAACCGGCGAATATGAATCGCTCACCCAGTTGAAGTTGCCTGGCCAGGTTCCTGATCGAATCAGCATCATTGCCCTCACCTGCCGCCAAAAATGTCACTTCTGGCACTTTTTGAATCACCAGGCTGGCTGCCTGCAAAAGCGTAGGATAGTCTTTATGCCCCACCACCGCTGCGACTGTCCCAATCAGAATATGGTTGTCCGGTATCTTGAAGCGCTCCCGGATGTTGTAACCGCCTGATTTGTTACTGAATTTGTTAATATCAATGCCGCTTCGAATCATGGCGATTTTCTCAGGCGGAACACCGTCTTCAATCAGCACATTCTTTATACCCTCCGATATGCACACAATCCGATCCAACAAGTGATTATTGTATTTCCAATTGCTGAAGATGTGATTTTTTATGTGAAAATCTACTCTCCTGACGCCGATCAGTTTGGGTATTGAATAAAATAATTTTGTCAACAAGCCGATCGAAAGCGCATGCGCCGAATGGAGGTGCAGAATGTTGAATTTATTTCGTCTGGCGATATTAGCGATTTTGAATGCTGCCAGTACATCCAGCTCACCACGCATTCGAACCGGGTGGAATGGTATGTTTTCTGCCCGGCAAAAATCGACCAATTTTGAGGACGGTTGGCACACCAATGAAGTGACTATTTTTCTATCAATCAAACCCTGCAAAAGATAAGCTACCTGCTGTTGACCCCCGCGCCATTCTTTTTCGGTATCAATGTGTAAAATATTTACCGTGTTTTCTCCCATAAAATCATATATTTCAAATAGACACCATAAGCGGAATTTAAGCAAAGCAGCAATCCGGTTTTTCCATCCAGGGCACCCAATTGAAGAAAGTACATCTTGATAAATTTAAGAAAACCCGCAAGCACAGCCTTCCCAATACTTGATCTTTTTCCTTCCTTTAATTTTTGCTCAGCGCTCAACTCGGCATAATGAATCATTTTCCGGACATGGGTATGAAGTGTGGGATAAGTAAAATGCAAGATTGGTTCTTCCACTCGGGCTATTGTGCCGTCTATTTGCACCGATTCGTGTACTGCTTTTTCATTGAAAGTGCCGTATTCCTTATTAAATAATCGCAGCGGGTAATCACGATTCCAACCGCAATGGTTGATCAGTTCCCCCAAATAATACGATTTTCTTTTGATCCTATACCCTGTATAATTCGGTTTGCTCAATATCGTTTTTATTCGAACCGCCAGTTCCTCGCTAATCACCTCATCAGCGTCAACAGAAAGAACCCAGTTATTTTTGGTGATATCCGCTAATGCTTTTTTCGCGGGGCCGAATCCATGCCACGGCATCTTGACTATTTTACAGCTATACTCCTGGCAAATCTGGACCGTTTGATCAACAGAACCGCTGTCCATTACCAAAATCTCGTCAACCCATTTTATGGAATCAAGACATCTGGCGATGTTCTCTTGTTCGTTTTTAGCAATAATGCAAACCGATAGCTTTTCCATCTGCTAATTCTTATTATTTCGTTCATCTTTTAGAAGCTTCATTAGATGTTCTGAGACAATGATTACACATTGATCTCTATCCTGATCAGTCAATTTAGCTCAACAACTCGGATCTCATCATCACCAAGTGGGTTTGAAATGCCATTTCTGGCTTTGATATCCCCGCCCTTGATTTCCGCATTCCTTTGTAAATAATAATCGAGGTTTATACGTTCCCTGTTTGTTTGACCTATCGAATGAAAAAGATGAAGGGGATATTCGTTATAAAACACATTTTTCCCGATCAAACCGGCTTGATAAAAACGTCTGCCCAGATCATCATCCTCATTTCCCCAATCCTGGTAATTTTCATCGAATCCGTTTACCTGGAGTATTCGATCCCGGTATACCCCAAATACCCCGCTCCGTAATTTGGGTTTATAACTTTTCGTTTTAAAGAGTCGTTTGAAAATATATTCAAACCCATCTTCGAGGAATTGTTTACGGATTTTTCTTATTTGGCGCGGAAAGAGTAAGTCGTCATAATTGGCATCCTTAATCATGTCGTAAGTAAGCTTTCGAGTCTGCTCTTCAGTTAAACGAACCGGGTATGCTACCAGAAAAATATCCACATCCTTTTTTTCCACAAATGACCTAATATAATTCCTGGTGAGTATAATATCCTGATCGATAAAAATCAGATACTCCCCTTTTGACTCCCGTATACCATTATTGCGGCATTTGGCCGCGCGAAAGCCTTTATCTTCCTGTCGGACATATTTCACCTTAAATCTTAATTCGGGAAGGATTGCCCTTATGGTGGAAAGGATATCTTCTTGCGAACCATCGTCCGACAAAACAGCTTCGTCAAGCAGGAGCGATTGCGAATTCAGAGAGATTAGACATTTCTTCAGGTTTTCACTTCTATTATAAATAGGTATGATCCCGGATATCATAATTATTGAATGCTTGTGAGTTCGTCAAATATTTTCGCCAGTTTTCCAGTGAGGTATTTTCTATTAAACTTTTCTATAAAAGAATGATTCTGTGACTCTGAAAGCTGTCTCTGCTTCCAATCGTTATGTATTTGATAAATTGCTTTTCTAATTGAATTTTCTTCAACTTCATAGGCTAAATAATAATTCCCATATTTCTTTAATAAAACATCCAATTCACTTTCATAGCGTTCAATGGCTAAAATGGGTTTTTTAGAATAAAAGTACTCAAACAGCTTTCCGGGCAAAATATCCATGCCTTTTTCGTTGGTGGCTAAAAGTAGTAATATATCAGACTCTTGCATTAATTTTAAACAATAACGATGTGGTTTGTAGTCAATCATATTGACATATTCAAACAAGTTAGGATAATCTTTGAGCCTCCGCATATTGGATTTCTTATCACCTACGATTGTCAGACTAAAATCCTGTCTAACTCTTACATCATTAGAAATAATTTCTTCCAATTCATCAAATAATTCAATGGGTGAACTTTTAGGAGTGAAACTACCGGTATATAATACATTAATTTTTTTCTTATTAAAAATATTCTTTATATGAATACTATTCAAATTAATAAAATCATTCGGATCAAAGCCATTATATATCAATTTTACATTATCATTAAACACATGAAAATGCTTTTTTGCCGAATTACGAACAGTTGTAACATAATCAGCCGAGGTTAATATTTTTTTTTCAAGTAGCACATGTTTCGCAGAATATTTTCGCGGGGCAAAATTGAAATCCGTTGTCCATTCGTCGCGGAAGTCTGCAACCCATGGCAATTGGCACTCTTCAGCAATCTTTTTGGCAATAAAATGAATGGAGTGCGGCGGCGACGTGGACATTATTAAATCGATGTCATTTTTTTTAACAATATCCACCGCTTTCCTGATCGCAGTGTATTTCCACAGAATTCTCTTATCCGGTTGTAAATATCTGCTAAAAATATTTTTCAAATCATATGGAATATATTCACCTAAATTGGCCACGCGATAAATGTCATTTCCTTCGATTTCCTTCGTTAATGAGAAATCGTGTAATTTGGTTTTGTGCTTCGGGGTTAAAATTAAGGGTTGATAACCAAATTCGGGCAAATATCTCACAAATTTTAGTACTCTTTGAATACCGGCGCCACCTTCTGGAGGGAAATGGTATGTTATGACCAAGACTTTCTTCATATTAAATCAACCGTCTGTACTCCGAATCTATCTACCCTTCAATAAAATATAATTCCTAAATCCCCCAATTTGATTGCCACCGTTCAAGTGCTTTTCTATGATACTGATAATCCTATATTTCAATTTTTCATGTTTGTGTTTTTCACGGTTGGGATTGGGCTTGCCAGAATATTGTAATTCATCTTGCCAATCCATGGCTTCTATTCTTTCCCCCATGACGCTGGGATGGCTTTCTTTAAACTCGCCGAGTAAATTCAGGGGACCATAATCAAATTCTTTTGGCGCCTTTTCATAATACTCTGCGGATTTTTTCAGTCCCCAATGGACAGAATCCAAAGCCAGTCTTTTGTTTTGCATTTTGTGCGGGGGACGCACCCAACCGTAGTGATAGACCTCCGCATCAACTTTTGCAACCTTCAGCCTATAGTGACCATCTGGCTGCCTTGGATTATTAAAATAGTCGTACCGGCGAAACGACTGGGCACTTTGCCATGAATGGATATCGGATCTGTTTCGAATTATTCGAATCTCATGTGAATACCAGCCATGTCCATCATGGTAATGAAAGTAATCTCCCCAGAAATGTTTATACCTGAATAACAATCCTTCAACTTCTTCATTCTCTAGTAATTCTTCACAGCGGGATTTTATGAGGGGCAAATATTTTTCATGTACAACTTCATCTGCTTGAAGATAAAACAACCAATCGCCAGTACATGCTTGTTGTGCAACATCCGTTTGCAAAGCGTTGATTACTCCCTCCTTGAAATAATTCGGATCCCATTTTGTATCCAAAATCTGGATTTTTGGATCGTTGATATCCGCAATCCTCATTCGCGTATCATCATCCTCGTCACCCTCACCGACCGCGATCACAAATTCATCGCAAATTGGTAAAATTGATGTGATCGATTCAATGACCGGGTAATATAATTTCATGCCGTTACGAACAAAAGAGAAACCACTAATCTTCATCGCAATAGATAGTTACCAATTAGGGTTAGGATAAAAGCCACGAGAATTTTGGAAAGGCAATTGTTTCACTCATTTGATCTCCGGTTGTTCATATAGATCTTGCATAATCGCCTCGAATCTTTCACTGGGGAAAGCACCCTTCCTAATAACTTCCATTTTTCGTTGGTTAGGATCGAACCTCAAAACGGTGGAGGGTACCTGTAGTGGGCAATCACCCCCATTCAAAAATATTCCTGAATTTTTTATCAATGACTCATCGATTTCGCTTGCTGTTTTAGGCGGCGGCCGATCAGCAATATTTGCACTGGTGGTAATTAATGGCTCCCCTGCCATTGCGACCAGGCTGTTACACAACTTGAAATCAGGAAATCGAAAACCGATTTCCGGGAATTGGTTCCAGAAAGTAGAAGACAATTGAACCCGGCGAGGGAGCAAAAGAGTTAATGGTGCTGGAAATATTTTCGTAAGCAGACTTTCCAGCCCAGCAGAATTCCAGCCCGAAATACGAAGAATTTGTTCGATTCCGTTCACAAGAATGGAAAAAGGCTTCTCCAAGCTACGTTTCTTTAGGCTGGCGACTCTCCTTAGTGCAGGTTCATTGTTCCAAATCGCCGCAAGACCGTAAACAGTTTCCGTTGGATGAATTACAACCCCACCTGCTTTTAAAACAGCTACCGCTTCCTCCAGGACGCTTTCATCGAAAAGGTAGGGATTGATGAATATTAAGTTTTTGTGAGTTAGAATCATTTTAAAGTGAATCACAATCTTTCGACTTAGACATACTCCGAAACGACTTCACTTAAATGCTGTAAATCAAAAGGTTTTACCAAGATCTTCTTAATTCCGGACCGTTCCAGGCGATTTAATTGGGTTTTATCTTCAGAACCCGTAGTAATAATAATTGGAATATCTGGCATGACCTTAAAAATCTCTTGGACAATAATCTCACCGTCCTGGTCGGGCAGTGATAAGTCCATGACAATGACACCAATATCGAAAATATTCCTTGAAAATACTTCAATTCCCTGGGCTCCTGTGACTGCGGTCAAAATCGGATAACCAAGGGTGGTCAGGAGTTTTTTTAGCATCCAGAGCAAATCGAAGTCGTCTTCAACAATTAGAATTTTTTTATCCTTAGGATTCTGTTTTTTCATAACTTATAAAAAGGGTTATTTAATTATAGGAAAAGCAATTCTTCGCAAAAAAAATTCTTTGCCTTCCCACTTCGACAATTTTTTCATTTCCAGCACATCTTTTTGTTAATTGGATCAAATCATGTTTATCCTAAAATTCTATCTTAAAAATAAAAAAAGGAGAAAATTTATGACACTGCACAGAATCCGTAAAGCCTATGATGAAAACTATAACAAAATTCTCCATACAATTCAAAAGATGGGAGGTGACAGTAACATCAAAACCCATAGAAAAAAAAGAACCGCTTTATATCACTCATTAAAACAATTGCAAAAAAAAGAACATTATTTAGATAGACTGGAAAGCAGACTGCTTCATCCAGAGGAAAACCTTCAGGCATCATAAATATGGAATGCCCGACGGGTCGGTCTAGGACCTCGCTGATGATTGTCAACTATCTTTTCTTTGCTAACTTTACCATGATAGCTTTCTGCACATGCATGCGATTCTCCGCCTCATCAAAAACGATTGAATTGGGACTTTCCAAAACATCATCAGTAATCTCTTCCCCCCTGTGCGCCGGCAAACAATGCATGATCAGGGCGTCTTTCTTCGCATACGAAACCAATTGTTTATTGACCTGATATGGCGCAAAGACCTTTTTGCGATATGACGCTTCTGCCTCCTGCCCCATACTTGCCCAAACATCCGCGTAGACGATATCCGCATTTCGCACTGCTTCTACCGGATCAGTCAAAATTTCAATCGTACTCGATTTGAAATTCTTTGCATTTGCAATTGTGGATCTATCTGGCGAATAATTTGAAGGTGAACAAATTACCAAATGCAGCGCTACACGCGCAGCAAAATTGAGCCACGAATTTGCGACATTATTTCCATCTCCCACATAGACGATTTTTAAATTCTCCAGAGTCCCCCTGTGCTCATAAATTGTGTAAGCATCAGCCATTATCTGGCAGGGATGGTTGTAATCGGTAAGTCCGTTTATCACCGGTACGGACGAATACTCAGCTAATTCTTCAATATCGGTATGTGCAAAGAGCCTTGCCATTATCAGATCGTTATATCGGCTGACAACCCTTGCCACATCTTTCACGACTTCCCGGGTTCCGATTCCAATATCCTGGGGGGAAAGATATAGACCTTGGCCACCCAGCTGGAAAATTCCGGTTTCAAAGGAAATTCGTGTCCTAGCGCTGGGCTTGGCGAAAATCATCGCCAGGGTATAACCCTCCAGCAGATGATGCTCTTCGCGCCGCTTTGTTTTGTTTTTAAGTTCTTTAGTTAAATTGAAAATTGCAAAAATTTCCTCACGGCTTAAATCAAGAACCGACAAAAAATCTTTCTTCACTTCTGCCTCCACAATCGAAGTGCCTTTATTCTACTCAAATCAGGCAAGTTAGAGAATAAACTTTCTCAAATCCTCGTCTTCAACAATATCCTTCAAGGTTTCACTAACAAACTTGCCGCTGATAGTTATATTCTTATTGGTCGCTTTTGGGGCGTCAAACAAAATTCCCTCAAGCAACGTGGTCAAAATGGTGTGCAATCTCCTTGCGCCAATATTCTCAGCCTTGCTATTTACAAAGCTTGCAGTTTCCGCAACAGCTTTTAGAGCATCATCATCAAACTTGAGCTCAATTCCTTCTGTCTTTAACAGCGCGATGTATTGTTTACTCAAAGCATTTTCCGGTTCGGTTAAAATCCTTATAAAGTCTTTGGTGGATAGATTATTCAATTCCACCCGAATAGGAAACCGTCCTTGCAGTTCAGGGATCAGATCGGATGGCTTTGCGATATGAAATGCGCCGGAAGCAATAAAGAGAATATGGTCCGTTTTTATCATTCCGTATTTTGTCACTACCGATGTTCCTTCAACAACTGGCAGAAGATCCCGCTGCACGCCTTCACGTGAGACATCAGGCCCGTGCTTTGATCCCGTACTGGCTACTTTATCAATTTCATCCACAAAAACGATACCGGAGTCTTCAACACGTTTCAGTGCCTCCCTGATGACTTCTTCCATATCAATCAGTTTTTGAGCTTCCTGCTGCGTCAAAATTGTCAGAGCCTCGGGGACAGTTACTTTTCTTTTCTTTACCTTTTTGGGCATGAAATTGCCGAATATCTCCTGCAGGTTAATGCCCATTTCCTCAAGCCCAACCGGTGAAAAAATCTGCATTGTCGGTACTGAATCCGAAGGGGTATCAATTTCTACAGTACGATCATTTAACTCCCCATTCTTTAGTTTATTATGAAATTTCTCCCGCGTTCGCTGGTATTTCGTTTCGGGAGATTCTTCATTAGACTCATCGGAGACAAATCCCGGCTTCGAAGGCAGTTTTGGGGCCGGTATTAAAATATCCAACAGTCGCTCCGTAGCCAATTCCTTTGCTTTTGATTGCACTTTGTTCTTTTTCTCCTCCCGCACCATATTTACGCCGATGTCCGCCAAATCCCGGATGATACTTTCCACGTCTCTTCCGACATATCCTACTTCAGTGAACTTTGAAGCTTCCACTTTAATAAAAGGGGCATGCGCCAATTTTGCCAGTCGTCGTGATATCTCCGTTTTTCCCACACCCGTTGGACCAATCAGAATGATATTATTGGGCATAATTTCATCACGCAATGGACCGGTAACCTGCTGGCGCCGCCAGCGGTTTCGCAGGGCAATTGCTACCGAACGTTTTGCCTTATCCTGTCCAATAATATACTTGTCAAGTTCTTTGACAATTTCCTGGGGCGTTAATTCTTTTAGGTTCTGATTCATATTCAATCTCATTTCTTAAGAGCTTCCACAATAATATTGCTGTTGGTGTAAATGCAAATATCTGCCGCAATTTCAAGCGACTTTCTGACCATCTTCTCCGTTGATAGATCGGAAGATGCTTTCAATGCCCGTGCAGCCGCCAACGCAAACGCCCCTCCCGATCCGATCGCCAATATCTGGTCATCAGGTTCCACGACATCTCCGGTTCCGGATATAATAAGCGCATTCTTAGTATCCATCACAGCTAACATCGCTTCCAAACGTCTGAGATACCGGTCGGTTCGCCAGTCCTTGGCCAATTCTACTGCAGACTTGGTGATATTCCCCGTATAGCGCTCCAATTTTTCCTCAAACCTCTCGAACAAAGTAAACGCATCCGCTGAGGCGCCGGCAAAACCCGCCAGGATTTTATCATTATAAAGCAATCTTATTTTTCGGCTTTTTTGTTTCATAATAGTGTTCCCAAAGGTAACCTGCCCGTCGCCGCCAAGTGCAGACTCACCGTTGTGGATTATACCGAGAATTGTGGTCCCATGAATTTCGGGGTATTGTAAACTCATCTTTTCTCCAATAGGTTCATTGAACAATCCAAAATTTACAAAGTATCCTTCAATATAACAACTGAAACCACTGCCTCTAGACAATGATTTATTTTGCCAGAATTTTTAGGGGAAATCTGTAAAGATGATAGGTTATTCTTATATCTTGCGCCGCAATCTGGCGACGGGAATATCCAGCTGTTCACGATACTTAGCCACCGTTCGGCGGGCAACTGGGAAACCTTCCTTATTCAAGAGTTCGGATAATTTCTCGTCACTGTAGGGTTTATCAGGATTCTCATTATCTATGATTTCTCTGAGACGTTCTTTGATTCGCAGCGTACTGATTTCTTCACCTTCTGAGGTTTCCATTCCCTCGTTAAAAAAGTATTTCAGCTCGAAAACCCCATAATCCGTCTGCACATATTTTCCATTGGCTACACGGCTAACCGTAGAAATGTCCATCTCAATCGCTTCAGCCACATCTTTCATAATTAACGGTTTAATGTATTCCGGCCCCTTCATAAAAAAATCATACTGCTTTTCAACAATAGCCTGCATCACCTTCATCATCGTCACGCGGCGTTGATACAAGGCAGTAATGAACCATCGGGCGCTTTCGACTTTCTTCCGTAAGAATTTACGGACGTCTCTGTCCAGCTTTCGTGATTGGTTGAGTAATTTCTTATAATGAGGGCTAATTCGCAAGCCGGGTGTATTCCATTCATTTAATGAGACGACAAGCTCATTGTCCACCTTTTCGACCGTGAAATCGGGGATAATATAATTTTGGCGGGCATCAAGATAGCCTTCGCCCGGTTTTGGGTTTAATTTACCGATTACTTCAATAGCTTCTTTTAACTGCTCGCTTGTAATCTGCAGTTCTTCAATAACTTTCTCATAACGCTTGTTGACAAAATCTTCATAGGTATTTTTTATGATCTTTAACGGGATAGCAAATGCTCCGTTACTGTTTTTAGATTCCAGTTGTACTTCGAGACATTCTTTCAGATTTCTTGCTGCGATTCCGACCGGATCAAAGTTCTGAATCATCTTCAAAATTCGTTCAACATTTTCCGCAGTAGTCTGATAAATTTGCAAAATCGTTTCGCAAGATACCTCGGAATCGAGATAACCATCGTCCCGCAAGTTATAGATTATATATTCTCCAATACGAAAATCTTCTTCATTAAGGTTTAGCAGCTGTAGTTGTTCCACCAGATGGTCCGTCATCGTCGAGTGGTAGACCTCCGGTCTTTCAAATTCTTCTTTGCTTTTATCATAAGGGATCCTCTTCTCGTAGTTATCCTCATCATTCACTAAATCTTCCCAATTTACTTCCTCCTCAGTCTCTTCATATCTCTCTTCTTCTTCGCTCTTATTATTCTCTTCTAATTGTTCAAACTCTTCCTGAATCTCTTCAACCTCTTTCTGGTCTTCGTCAATCATATCATCTTCATCAGTCTCTTCAAGCTGTTCGGCTTCCTCGAGAACCGGATTCAGCTCCATTTCTGTTTTAATCTTCTGCTCAAGGCTTAACATAGGGAGCTGCAGGAGCGTCGACAGCAATATTTGCTGCGGAGTCAGGCGTTGTTCCAAAGAGAGCTGTTGCGTAAGACGAACCATTTAATCAATAATTCCTTTTTAACAAATTAATTGGCATAATTTATGTAGTTCAAATTACAGAATTGCATGTATTTTGTCAAGTGAAAAGAATTACTCGACTTGCAGACCAAAAATAGCATGAACATTGCTGCCATCCGACGGCTCCCCACGTCTGGCAGACGCCCGGCAATTTTCTTTCTCTCCCACATCAAACCTATCCTAATATCGACGTAAAGTGTGAACTCGATAACTACAAATCAGATTGTCGCTAATTTGATGCCAGCCAGGAAAATGATGCTGATCCGCAAGCACGGAAGAAATGAAAGAGAAAAGGCAACCGGAGGACCTAAGAAGTGCGCCTTAAATATAGACAATTTCGAAGACTCAAACACGTGAGAACTTTCTACTCTTCAAGGACTTTGCTTAAAAAACTCTGTCGATGAATTTGGCAGGTTCCAAATTTTTTAATCATCTCCCGATGAAATCTAGTTGCGTATCCCTTGTTATGTGAAAATCCGAATTGGGGATATTTATAATGATACCTTCCCATAATCCGGTCCCGAGTAACTTTGGCAACAATTGAAGCCGCAGATATCGTAAAACTTAGTTGGTCGCCATCGATAAGCGCGTCCTGATTCTCAAAACTATCCAGTTTATCTCTTCCGTCTATCAGTACATATTCGGGTGCTACTGAGAGGGTTTGAATGGCTCGTTTCATCGCCAGTAAAGTTGCTTGACGAATATTGATATCATCTATAATCCCGTTTCCGATGATACCAACCCCTATGGCAATGGCTTTTTCTGCGATTATTTCGAAAAAATTCTGTCTTTGAATGGGCGTCAATTCTTTTGAATCCTTAATGCCGGCGATATGTTCGTAGGGTTTGAAGATAACTGCTGCAGCGACAACCGGGCCTGCCAGCGGTCCCCTCCCCGCCTCATCTATTCCGACGATGTGTTCAATATTCTTTTCCCAAATCAAATGCTCAATTTTTAGATTAACGGGCAGGTTTTCCAAATTAAGACAAGACCTGTTTTAAAGACTCCATAGATATGAAAATTTAAAGAACAAAATTCTGTTTCTGGATGTTAAATCCGATACCCCCATGTTATCCCATTCTTCCGTATAAGCCAAATAAATAGTGCTGCCTGGATTATATCGCCAGCCCAATAGCATATTTGCACTCAAACGGTCAAACACTGTGTATGCGAGGGCATAATCCCCGGAGGAGAGTAACTCCGCACTTACTGATTCCGCGCCATTCATAAACTGAACAAAGGCACGACTGAATATATCCTTCGTAAACAGGTAGCGGCTGCGAAATGTAAACAGGCGGATATCGTTTTGTCCGATCTGCTTAATCGGGATGAACTCATTATCCTTATCTAAAAACTGGCGATTTTCAAAATGTAGTTCAAAAAACCAATTCGAGAATGGTTTAACCAATAAAGATGTATTTATCCCGCGGGTGAATCCGGTTGTATGGGTTTGAAAATAATATTGTGAATAGTAATTTAACTCCACTGTCCCCGAAATAGGCTTTCCCACATCAGTGCTGACTTGAAAGCCGAGATCACGTCCATAATACCTCAATTCGGAAGGATCTCGGTAGTTATAACCTGAACTTAAAAAATCCGATTCAACATCTCTGTAATGCGTAACCGAAAACGTAATCGTCGATTGATCGGGGAATTCAAACCAGAGTCTATTCTGAACACCAAATCCGGGCTTACGTTCATCCGTATCCTTATTGATACTTGGGAAACTGCTGATGCCCCAGCTTCGCAGAAAACGCCCATTTAAGAAAGGATGCATCTCCAGATAGGCCCCCAACTCCCTGCGTCCTTTATACGGTGCAGATTTTGGGAAATAGCCGGTCCCGCTTACATCAAAATCACGGTCATAATAGAGTCCGTCGACATAAAACCAGTACCTTTGGTCATAGTGGCCCAATGTTGCCCTGGCTGCATATCCATTTGTTTCATTGTCAGACTGCGGGGCTTCAAACGAAGAACCGACTACCTGCCCGATTAGATATTGATAGGGTCCTAAAAAAAGATTATAATCCATCGAGGCCGAACGGCTGAAACCGTAGTTATTTTTCTCCGATCCCATGTTCTCTTCCAGATCAGTTAACATCAATCCGACATTAGAACTGCCCAGCACATCCCGCTGGACGCGGAGGACGTTAAACAACTCGTCGGGGATTTGATTATCAGGATCGCCCAATCCATTATTTTCCCAATCCCCCGTAAGCGCTCCTAAGTACCCTAGTGAATAGGGGCCTGCCTTTCCGGTTAATTTCAATCCTCCTTTGATATCGCTGACCGCCCCAATTCGACGGGAATAAAAGGTGTTGATCGGTAATTGAAACAGGTTAGCGTTCTCCAGGAAAAACGGACGCTTTTCATCTAACGAGAGTTCCAGTCTTTTGTCCAGATTAATTTGTTCTTCGTCAATTTCGACCTGTCCGAAATCAGGGTTTAAGGTCAGGTTTACAGTCAAATCGGAAGTCAACCCGTATTGAGCATCCAAACCGCCTTTTGCTTCGAATTCACCATCCTGATTTGGCACTTCAAAATAGCGGGAAGTAGTGTAAGGAAGCAAACTGATATGATTGCCGGAGTGAATATTGCTTTCAATGATGACCTTCCCGCCTTTATCAAGTCGGAACGGATCATAATTCTGATCCACAAGGCTCCAAAATGAAACCTCGCGGTTCTCTTTCCGGACTCGCCAGGTGTTAAAACCCCATACCTGGTTTTCTTTAGAACCGTTAAATCGCAGCGATTTGAATGGAATGGCAAATTCAGCAATCCATCCGAATTTGTTCTTTTTTGCTGATACCTCATAAATACAGTCCCACGACATCTCTACGCGGGTGCCGTTTTCGCTGACAAGGGCGTCCTGCTCCACTCCCAAAGGGTTGGTACAGAAATAATAGGCCCGTTGTTGATCGTTGAAGGTATCAAGGTAAAAATTGATACTATCGTCCGGGTAAAATTGATAATCCCTTTCAACTAAGCGCGCGGGTATTTTCTCAGGATTCGGCTCGAGCATGATAAATAGTAAATAGAGATGATCGTTATCATGTAATACATAAAACCTGGTTTCTGTGGTTGCCTTTTTCCCCTGGTTCGGTTCACGCTGCAAGAAGCTTGAGTTTGCCTGTGCTTTAAGCCAGCATTCATCAACCACTCCATCGATCTTGGGCGTAGGGTTTGTAAACACTGATTTGATGTATTTGCCGGTTTGCAGCGAGCTATTCAATTTTTCTGAAGAATAAGAGAAATTAAGGAGTGAAATCACGATAAGAATAATTGGAATGCCAACCCTATTGGAAAGGTTGCTTTTAGTGTTAGTTTCTGGAAAGTTCACCACAACCACTTTCTAAATTTAACCAAGGTTAGTAAAATCCCTCCAAAAAGTTGCTAGATAAACTCCATAATTTCCGGAAATGCTGATCGCTCAAGTGTTTGTCGCAGATAAAAATTTATAAGACGCAATAATAAAAGTAAACCATAAAAAATCAAATTGGATCTAACGAAAAATACAGTTGATAAAATGATTTCCACTCGCCAGCCGGATAAATTCTGAATCCGTATAAATGCTTATCCATAATGGCAATATTTTTCTCATACCAAAGACTGATAAATGGTAAATCTTCGTTTAAGATTTGTTGAATCTGGTAATAAAGCTCTTTTCGTTTTGCAAAGTCTGTGATACGGCGGGAGGCGTTTATCAATTTGTCAATTTTAGAATTTTGGTATGCAACCCGGTTGGTGCCAGCTTCGATGCTCTCGGAATGAAAAAGCCTGAAGTAGAAATCTGGTTCATAAATGCCGACATACGAAAGAGAGTACAAATCAAACCGTCCGTTGCGTATGTCGTCGAAGAACGTTCCCCACTCATAGCTCTGGATGTTAACATCGATTCCGACTTTCCGCAAATATTGCTGAATGACCTGCGCTTTCTGGCGACTTTGCAGCTTATCGGTGCATTTATAGATTAAGGTGAAACGAAATCGCGGACCATCTCTATCAGGATCAGGAAATCCGGCGAGGTCCAATAACCAATTTGCCAGCTCCGGGTTAAATGGATGTGATTCAAGTTTTGGATCATAGGCCCAATGGTCAGGATTTAACAAAGATTTCGCCGGAGAAGGAATACCTCCCATCAAGTCGTTTATCATCTCCTTTATATTAATTGCATGCGCAATTGCGAGACGTACTTTCTGATGCTTTAGATATTCATTTCGAAGATTTAGTGCAAGGTAGGTATAATTTGAGCCGGTTTTCATATTAGCTTTCAATCGCGGATTTTCTCTTAGTCGAGATAAATAGTCCTGCGGAAAATCATTCATCAGAAAGTCAATTTCACTATTTTCCAAAGCCAATACTCGCGTGTTTGACTCCGGCAGTATTTTCATCACAATCTTGTTAATCCGGGGCGTTTGTTTCCAATAATCCTCATTCTTTTCCAATTCGATGAACGCATCTGCTTTCCACCGCACAAACTTGAACGGTCCGCTGCCAAAAGGATGTTTTTTCAAATCAATTTGATTGTTCTTGGCAATGTGAGCCGGAACGATACCCAGCTGAATGTCAGATAAGAAAGGGGCATGGATTTGTTTTAACTTGAACTTAACGTGAAAGGAATCAAGCACTGTAATCTTATCGATCACCTCGAGCGTACTGCGAGCCGGCGCATTTAATGCCGGATCCAAAATACTTTCATAAGTGTATGCGACGTCGTACGCAGTCAAAGGCATCCCGTCATGAAACCGGATGCCTTTCCTAATATTGAAAATGTAAATGGTGTCTGATGGCATAGTCCAGCTTTCCGCCAGTTCCGGCCTCACTATTCCGGTTGAATCCCATCTTACCAGAAAATCATACACCTGCTCAATCACACGGAATGAGGATACGTCGGAATGAGTCCGGGGATCAAGGTTTGTGGGATTATCGATTAGTGGCACGCGCAATATTTGTTTTTGAAGATGGTCTTCGGAGGTGTTATTGCATTTTAAGAAAACGATTAGAAAAACAATCAAAAAGAACCACGAGATAGATTTCATCATTAGGTTAATTCCTGGTGAAGCCGCCTCACTGTTTCATCTGCTTTATCCTCCGGCATCAGCCAGGAAATCCGCAGTTTGGTTACCTGAAGCATTTTGGTTTCGATTTCTAATTGTCTTATTGTTCTGAAAATCTTTTCCGCAATCCGGGAATTAAAATTCAATCCGCTGCCGACAATTGCAACAATAGCTTGATTTTCCAGGGTTTTGAATTCTAACGTGTCATTTCCTGCTGCAATCTCAAAGATATTTTTCAAGACAGGCAGGAATTTATTCTGGATTACCAATTCACTTATCTCGCCATTGTGTAAAAATGCCTGAATCTTGATCCTCCGTTCAGCCATTTTTTCAAGAAGCGTTGATGTTTGTAGAGGATTTTTCGTACTGGCCGCTATATACATCAGACCTTTTTGAGATACAATGCCATCTATGGATGTACTATCAAGAGAATAATCCGTAATAATTGTCCCAACTTTTCCGGAGTCGCTTGAGCCAACCGCAACCTTCATCTTGTATTTCTTTGCCATCTCCACTGACTCCGCCTTCAGAACGCCGGAACCCATATTTGCCATTTCAATCATCGAATCGTAGGAGATTTGCGCATTTAATCTGGCGTTGGCTATAACCTTTGGCTCCGCCACGTATATGCCATCCACATCCTTCATGAATTCGCAGCGGTCAGCTTTGAGAGCCACCGCCAGCGCAATAGCAGTTGTATCCGAACCGCCTCTTCCCAGCGTGGTAATTTCTTTGGTAACGCTGACCCCCTGGAAACCGGCAACAATGACAACCTTTCCTTTATCCAATTCATCCAGTATGCGGTGGCAGCGAATCTCCAGAATGCGGGCTTCGGTGTGCCGTTCATCGGTAATAATGCCGACTTGCGAACCGGTAAATGAAATTGCTTTGATGCCTAACCCCTCAATCGCCATAGCCAGCAGGGCAATGGAGATACGTTCCCCAACAGAAAGCAGCATGTCCATTTCGCGCTCAGGCGGTGCATCCGATACCTGATGCGCCATTTGCACCAGATGATCGGTTGTATCCCCCATTGCTGAGACGACCACCACGATTTGATCGCCGGACTTGTGCTCTTTTACGATTCGATTGGCAATGCGCTTGATGCTATCCGGATTTGCCAGCGAGCTACCGCCATATTTTTGAACAATCAGTGCCATGCTATCTTAACTAAAATATCCATCTAGGACTATTGAAATACAAATCCCCCTTCCTCCCCCTTTACTAAAGGGGGAAAGAGGGGGATTTTTAAGGTCAAATTAGATCATAATTCACCAATACTTTTGTCAATTCCTCCTCATGCGACCGACTCATCTCACAGAGCGGCAATCGGAATCCGCCCATATCAAATCCCATCAGATTCATTGCCGTCTTGATCGGAATAGGATTGGTCTCAATAAAGAGAACTTTATTTAGCGTTTCCAATCTATTGTGAATGGACAGTGCTTTTGTGTGATCATTTTTTTCGAATGCCTGAACCATTTCGCTGATCATATCGGGGACAATATTGGCTGTTACGGAAATAACTCCCTTCCCGCCAACGGAGAGGATCGGTAAAGTCAGGTTATCATCCCCCGATAGGATAGCAATGTGTTCTCCGCAGCGGGAGCGGATTTCAGAAATCTGCCCCAGGTTTCCGGAAGCTTCCTTGATGGCCACAATATTTTCATGGGAGGATAACCGCCCTACCGTCTCCGGTAAAATATTCACCGAAGTACGTCCCGGCACATTATAGACAACAATTGGCAAATCGACGTTGTCGGCGATATGCATGAAATGGCGATACAAGCCTTCCTGGGTCGGTTTATTGTAATAAGGTGTAATGACCAGCGCTGCGTCCGCACCGATCTTCTTTGCAAATTTGGTCATCTTCAGAGATTTGGCAGTATCATTCGTACCTGTTCCGGCAATTACCGGGATTTTTCCGTCTGCTTCGTTCACTACCGTCTCAAAAAGCTGCTCTTTTTCCTGCTCGGATAAGGTGGGCGACTCTCCGGTTGTGCCGCAGGGTACCAGACCGCTGGTGCCTTTTTCGATATGGAATTTCACCAATTCTTTTACTTTCTCAGTGTTTAATTCCCCCGCGGCTGTGAATGGTGTAACCAGGGCGACGATGCTTCCTCTGAACATAAGTCTGCTCTTTCAAGGCGTAAAATGATTTCTGCGAATTTAGGGGAAGGGATAGAGTTTGTCAAGAAAAAGGAAAGACGGTAAGAAATAAGAAGTAAGAATTAAAAAGGTCCAAGAAATGTGGATATTTGTTTTCCTATGTAAAAACATTAAATTAAAACATTCTAATAGCTTGTTACTATGTTGGGTGACACATAGGTAAGCGGGCGAAACTTATGAGAACTTTTGGATTCGTTTTTTCACTTTCATTATGCTTTAGTTTATTTCTAATGTGCGAAAAAAATAAAAATGCAATATCAAGTACCACAATTACTGACATCACAACTAATGGATTCTATTACGACACTGTAGAAGTCTTCCTGTCTGGAGACCGTTTCATACCTCCAGGATTGTATCCTCAAGATATTGATATGATCTCTGAGACAGAATTGTATTTTGTCACCACTGCTGATCAGGGTTTTTGGCGATATAATTTTACTTTGGATTCCAGTATTTATTTATTCACAGACTACATCGTAGATTACATTGCCTTGGATTCATCCTATTTGTTTTATAATCACGGCAATTGGATTAAAAGATACAATCTAATAAACGATACAATTGATCAGCAATTCAGGATAGAGGAATCACCCACTGAGACCGTTTGGGGATTGGATGTAGTTGATGATTTCTTGTTTGCTATTTGGGGACACTATGGGGGTTGGTACTATATTAAAAAGTATACATTGGAGGGTGCACTGGTAGATTCACTGCATTATTCTTTTAAACAGACTCTTTTCATGACAATTCATGATAATATTCTTTATGCAGTGGACTATGATAAGGAAGTGATAAGTCGATATGATTTTGCAACAAAGTTATTCTTGGAAGATAAGCCCTGGCCACAGGATTCTTCAATAGAAGGGATTAGAGTTTTTGATAACCTGTTTTTATTTGCCGATTTTAATCATCGAAGGATTCTATCGGTATCATTAATTGAGATGAAATAGCAATATTGATTACCTCGCATTTTGTTGCGCACGGTGGCAGGAAATTGGCGGTTTTGGGAATGATGGGGAGTAAAATAATATCTCGTACTTTCATGGTAAATTTTCTGTGACTTGACCACTTCTCATGACCAATTGCCGTTGCTAACAAACCTTATATAATACCGTTCAAACCACAACAAAATACCCAAGCAAAACCTGAACAATGGTTATCTTCAAGCCAATTTATCTTCGATTTGTTATCCAACGCATACGTATTTAAATTTTGAGAAAAATAGGTCATGATATGCAAGTCGGCATTGTTGGTTTGCCCGTATCTGGAAAAACAACCTTATTTTCAACACTGACCGGGCAGGATATTTCAGCACTGCATGAGGGGAGAAAGATTGAAGTGCACCGGGGGATTGTCAAAGTACCTGACGAAAGGTTGGACCGCCTCATCGAAATATTCAGACCGCCCAAAAAAGTGCCCGCCACCATCGAATACATCGAGGTTGGCGGGATTGAAAAAGAGCAAGCCAAAACACAGGGATTCGATCCCCAATTCTTGCAGGTGCTGAAAACCACCGACCTGCTCTGCGTGGTTATCAGGGCATTTGAAAATGAATATCACCCTCACACTGAAGGCAGCATTGATCCATTAAGAGATTTGCAAATTGTCGAAACGGAATTTTTGCTGTCTGATCTTTCAATTGTGGAAAACCGTCTCCATAAACTGGAAAAAGAACTTCTGAAATCGAAAGATGAAGGGGGGTTCAAAGAGCTGGAACTAATGAAACGCTGCCTGCCCTGGCTGGAAGCAGAGAAGCCGCTTCGGGAATTTGAGTTTACCGAAGATGAAGAACTCCAGTTGCGCGGTTTTCAATTTCTCTCCGCCAAACCCATGGTGGTGGTTATCAATATCAATGAAACAGAAATTGGCAAGGAGCATGAAGTTCTGGCGAAATTTGGCCAATACCAGGGCAAGCCAAATCTCTCAATCATTTCCATGAGTGTAGAAATTGAGCAGGAAATCTCTCAATTAGAAAGTGAGGATGCAAAAATTTTTCTGGCTGATTTGGGTATTCAGGAACCGGCGCTCAGCAGGCTGATCAAAACATCTTACGATTTGTTGGG
>Ga0209536_100003397_pt1 | contig 25598 bp, 23 predicted proteins | sample DeeMarSeWOR28_12_FD_187461 | JGI IMG/M metagenome (GOLD analysis project Ga0209536, IMG submission 187461) | Marine sediment microbial communities from White Oak River estuary, North Carolina - WOR-2-8_12 (SPAdes) (version 2) | ecosystem: Environmental > Aquatic > Marine > Intertidal zone >...
AGCAATTCTTGAAAAGCATAGGGGGATATGTATTGGCGAGATAGACATGGGATGGGCTCGGAGAATAGCAGAAAAGGTAAAGAGGACTCACAAATCAAAAGGTCTTTGGGGTCTGGCAACCGCTATCTTGATTTGTATTTTGCAGAGATGTCGTCCTTCTATTTTTACTAAAGGTGTAAAGTCATACAAGAAAGAATACGCAACAGACCAAATTAAGGTGCTATATGTGGATACAATAAGCGAACCACACGCCAAATCCAATGTAAACGGTAGAATTAAGGCATTTAACAAGGTTAGTAGGTTGATGACCTTTGATTATAGAAAGATAGCCCGTCAATATGGGCAATCTCGAATGAACGGAATGTTAACAAGAGCTGCTATTAGATTTCGGCCTGATCTAATCCATCTTGGTAAATCAGAGTTAGTTTATGGCTCCACAGTCGAGAAGATCAAGCGAAAGATAGACACCTGTGTCATCCACTTCTACGGTGATTTTCGATGGGAAATCCAAGATTGGGTGGTTGATATTGGCAAGCATGCTGACCTTACTCTCTTTTACCATAAAGAGCCTTCCCTCATCAGGAAGTATGAAGACTTGGGGGTCAGAAATACCGGCTTTTGGTGGGTTGGCACAGATCCCGACATGTTCTATCCCAGAGGTAAAGACAAAATTTACGATGTAGTTTTTATGGCAAGTAATCCCCATTCCTTGGAAGGGTGTAAATTGAGGAGAGAACTAGCTGCTGCTATTGCAGAGGAGGGGATAGAACTTCACATCTTTGGAAATGGTTGGGGACATCTTTCTGATGTGCCTAATGTTCATATTCACCCTTTCGTGGCTGAAGAAGAGTTTGCTCAAGTGTGTTCGGGAGCTAAAATAAGCCTCAGCACCGGCGGCTTGGGTGCTGATAACGATGCCTATATGTATAATTCCTGGCGAAGACCTTTTAATTCAATGGCCTGTGGAGCGTTTCACCTCACCCGCTATTTCCCTGGCCTGGAAGAGGTCTTTGAAAACGGCAAAAACCTGGTTTGGTTTGAGTCGATTCCGCAAGCCATCGAGTTGATCAAGTGTTATCTTGCCCGTGATGATGAACGGGAGCAGATTGCGCGGAAAGGGCGACAGGAAGTGATTTCCCATCATACCTGGGATCAGAGAATTGCACAAATGTTCGAATACATGAAAGAAGTGCAAAGCAGGCAATGTTAGTTCTCTATAGAATTTAGATTGACTATCTCGTTTGGAAGTTACCAAGGATAAACGTTATGCATGTATTTCTTGGCAGATTCGTAAACTGTAGCTCAAGTATGTTTAGAAAGGCGCGAATAAGATATCGAAGAATCGTTCGACCTGAAGTTATTACGCACCGGGGCATATCGGTTCCTATTGGCAGACCCTTATCCGAGACGGCGCGTCAATCTTTATACTCAGGACTTTATGAACTCCTTGAATCCGATATGCTTCAAGAGAAACTCGACCCTTCCGATAGAGTAGTCGAGTTTGGCAGTGGACTTGGCGTGACTGCTACCGTCTGCGCAAAAACCTGTGGTTCGGAATCTACCTATACTTATGAGCCCAATCCAGAACTTGTTCCACTTACTCAAAAGGTCTTTGATATGAATAATGTAAATCCGACTTTATACAATGCTGCCGTTGCAAAGGAGCCAGGCGAAGTGGATCTTTTTGTGAACGAAGACTTCTTTTCAACATCTATTTACAGGCGCGAGAATACAAAATGCAAAGTACGTTGTCAGACAGTCGGGTTTGCAAATGTGCTTAGAGATATTCAGCCAACCTTCCTCCTCATGGACATTGAAGGTGCGGAATACGATCTAATAGGCAGCGAAATTCATAGTTCAGTTCGTAAGCTTCTTCTTGAAAAGCATGAGGGAGCTCTTGGTCCTAGCAAAGTTGAGGAAGTGCTGAACTGGATTACCACTGAAGGTTTTACTCAAATGGAGAAGCGCCGTTATATGGTCTATTTTGAGAGACTCAAAAAGAACTGAGCGAAACTCTGGCAGTGTGCGTGCATAGCAGACGCCGTAGTTCCCCATCAGACAAACGGGCCGACTGCCAGGCCGGCCACCAAGGATGTACAATTGGATAGCTCAGTTGAAAACCGCAATCAAGGTTATGCAGGTGCGAAAAGTGATACGCCCAATACAGACGGACTTTCTGCCAGGGCTTCGTTTACGCTCAGAGACAGTTTTGGCTGGTATCATCCAGAACCACCTCATCACCTGTTCCAATACAGTGTGAGCGCTCTGACTCAAATGTTACAAAGACATCATTTTGAAGTATTAAGAATTGTCAAGTTTCATGCGAGTTATCACCGCAAGCATTTCGTAATCACATTGCGTTCACCGAGGGGATGGTTGTATCTTCTGATGCTTGGACCGGTGGAACTGGTTGGCAGATTGACTGGCGACGGCGATTTGGTGACGGTTGTGGCCAGGGATGCGGGATAAAAGATGCCTAGAAAGAAGAGCTTTCAAGAATTCTTCCTCAGTGTATTGGTGCTTGTTTTCATCTGTCATCGCAGCCAGATTCATCCTGGGATGGCAGGGGATGCTCACAACATCAATACTTATTCGCATGACTTGGATCAATGCGTGGGAAGCTATTGTCACAAGAACGATATTCTCTTTGTCAACTTTCTCCCTTATCTCGTTGAAAGTGCACAAAGGGGGAAAATCCTATACTTTCTTGAAACTGGCGCACATTACAATTCTGAGGGGCATGAGTTGGCAGCTATGGTGATTTATGACTTTCTGGCACAAGAGCTCTTCGCAGAGGAGGACAAACAAGAGGAGAGTAAATGAGTCGGATTTGGGACATAGCAGAAAGGGCAGCAGCATCTTATCGGACAAAGGGGTTCTGGAATTTTGTTAAGGCTGCCTCGATCTATCTTTTGAAAAAATGTCGGATTTTGCCTCTTGTAATGTCAATCATTAGGCGACGTCGGTTCCATAAATTGATAGAAGAGAAACCACTGAAGCTACATTTAGGTTGTGGCTCTGTCCATTTAGATGGCTATGTCAATATGGATATCCAAGATTGGGCTGGTGCCTGCGATTTGACTGCTGATGCCAGCGATCTGCACATGTTTAGGGACGACTGCGTTGACCACATATTTAATCATGCCGTGCTTGAGCATATTCCACCTTGGGATACTGCAAGGACACTAAGGGAGTGGAATCGAGTCCTGAAACCCGGTGGAACAATACAAATAGAGGTTCCTGATTTGGAGAGAATATTTCAGGATTGGCTGGTCCATAAAACTCTAGGTGAGCAAGAAGCGATTGACAACATCTATGGCGGAAATAAGGCTCCCAATAAAGTATATAGTCGCCAAGACCATCTAACCGGTTTTACCTATGACCGGTTGACAAGGATGATGAGCGAATGCAGCTTCACTGGTTTTAAAAGGCTGGAACATCCTAAATACCATCACATTTTGGCAGTTCGTGCTTGTAAGGACCGAGCGTAGGAAGTACAGCTATTTGAGCCGGATATATCCGGGGGTTGCTATTGAGGCTGCCACTAAAGTCTTGAGGTCGGGCCCGACGAACTTGGGCCCGAATGTGGAAGAATCTGGAAAAACATTGGTGCGTCTGTTGAACCGGAGTGAATCTTGAGGGGCATTGTCAAATGATACAGGTTTTTAAGCCATTTATGGGAGAGCAGGAAGTTCGAGCGGTACGTGACGTTATCTTATCAGGCTGGATTGGGCTCGGACCCAAGACTGCGGGATTTGAGGAAGAATTTGCTGCTTACATCGGCACCAAGTACGCCGTGGCAGTGAATTCGGCAACCGCTGCTTTGGACCTGGCCTTAAAGCTGCTGGGCGTCCGGCACGGCGACGAGGTAATAGTCCCGACGATGACATTTGTTTCAACCGCACATGTCGTGGCATACAATCTCGCCACCCCCATCTTTGTGGATATAGATCCCGAGACGATGAACATGGACCTCGACGATGTTAAACGCAAAATCACTGCTCGGACTAAGGCGATAATGGCCGTTCATTACGGGGGGCGGCCCGTGGACATGCGATCTCTACGCAAGATCGCGGGGACGATACCTATAATAGAGGATGCAGCCCACGCATGCGGCAGCACGTACAATGGAAAGAGGCTAGGCAGCCTTGGCGACATCGGCTGCTTTAGCTTCCACGCAGTCAAGAATCTGGCTACCGGTGACGGGGGCGCGCTCACCATTAACAACAAAGCGTTCATGGAACGTGCGAAGAGACTGCGATGGCTTGGAATCGATAAAGGAACCTGGGACCGAACCGAACTTGAAAAGTCCTACTGGTGGGAATATCACGTGGATGAGATTGGATTGAAATGCCACATGAATGACATAACTGCTGCCATTGCCCTCGTCCAGCTCAAGAAATTGAACAAAATGAACGCCCGCAGAAAGCAAATTGCCGATCACTATACGCGCGCTCTTAAAGGTCATAGTCTAATCACTACACCGCCGAGTATTCCAAAGGGGTGCCGGTCATCATGGCATATCTATTGTATTCGGGCAAAACGGCGAGACGAATTGAGTATCTACCTGCAACAAAAAGAGATTGCAACAGGCGTGCACTATAAGCCAGTCCACACTTATAAATGTTATGGGAATAGACCTGTTTTGCCGAAAGCAGAGAGCGTCTTTGAGGAAATCCTGAGCCTTCCCATGTATCCCGGGCTCAGCAAAGATGACGTAGACCGCGTTACAGGCGCTATATTATCCTTTTACGATGGGAGAATGTAACATGCTCGTAGGAGAAAAAGTAAGGATACGCGCTATTGAGCTGGACGATCTTGAAAAGATAACAGAATGGCGCAACACAACTGAAATCATGGAATACTTTTACGAGAAAGAACCGTTGTCGCTGGAGATGCAGCGCCGATGGTTCGAACGGTACCTGAGTCGCCCGGAAAAGGAGAGATACTACTTGATTGAGACGCTGTGCGGTGATAGGCCTATAGGAACTGTAAGCCTATATAACATCGATTGGCGAAACAGGCATTGCGAGTTTGGGCGTTTCTTCCTATGCGCCGATGACCTGCGCGGAAAGGGTTACGGCAAAGAAGCATTGGAACTGATCCTGGACTTTGGCTTCAACCATCTGAACATGGCTAAGATATATTGTACCACATATCTCGACAATCATCGGGCTCTGAGCCTGTACGAGTCAGTTGGATTCAGACGCGACGGGGTGCTGCGGCAGCATATATTTCGGGGTGGCAAGTACATTGACATCGCGTTGCTTTCCATCTGCTCGAACGAGTGGTTTGATCACAAGGGCACGAAGAGTTAGATGCTTACTGCATTCACTTCTCGTAATCGACGGTCCGGTTCTTGGCAATGCGATCTGGAAACATCTTGCTGATGATCGAAGCATCGAATATAAATATATTCAGATCCGAGATTCTTTGGTCAGCTGCGATTATTCTGGCGCATGTAGAAAGAGGATTGATATTTTGCAAGGAGTGACGTTTCTCGGGCAGACAGACAGGGCAAGTAGCTGCTTCTGACGTCGAAAAGACGAATATAATGGAGTCGTTCGTTAGAGAGAGATTATCAACAACAAGGTGAAAATATTAAGCATTTCAAATAAGGATATCTGGCCGGGGGGCGAAAACAAAGGCATTCCTTCCATATTCTTCGCCCAAAGAGAATTTGCCGCCAGGGGCTATGCAGTTCATTTCCTGTGCCCTTTGAAGGAAAACACAACAAAGCGTTCTCTGACTGCCAGCATTAATATTTATCGTTTTGATTTTCCGTTCAATTTCAAGAAAAACGCCTATTTTCAAACTGACAATATATTGAAGAAACTCAGGGCGTCTATCTTGTACAGGCTTAACCGGCTGTTCTTCCAGATATTCAGCCTGTATTGGGGAATTAGATTAGCACATCGTATAAAACCTGATCTTGTATATGTACATAGCCTTACCCCCGCCTTCTTGGGCTGGTTTATCAGTAGGTTGTTTAAGGCTAAATTGGTTGTCCGTGTGTATGGGATTAAGGACCTATACTGGAGACGGGGAGATATTCTCTACAGAATCAAAGAAGTAAGAAGTCATGCTGTGTTCAAGATTCCGGCTGATTATTTCATCATCACCAACGATGGAACGAATGGCTATGAGCTGGCTAGAAAACTTGGCGTAAGTGAAGATAGAATAAGGAATTGGCGAAATGGAATAGACCCGGATCTATATCAGCAAGACCTTTCTGCAAAAGAATATGTCTGCAATTACCTTAAGCTCAGTCCTTCCTGCAAAATAATTGTCTCCACATGCAGACTTATTCCTATTTATGGAGTAAGTAGGCTTCTTTACGCCTTTGCTGACTTATCTAGGAACAATCCCGACGCTGTGTTCTTGATTGCCGGAGGTGGCCCGCAAAGACAGCAGTTGGAGGCAATTGCCAAAGAGGCCGGTATTTCTTCGAGAGTCTTCTTCCTGGGAGTGGTGGATCGTCAAATGGTGAAGAAGATTTTGTATGCCTCTGACATCTTTGTGCTACTTGCCAGGTATCATAATTGCACCAACACTATGTGGGAAGCGATGGCCTGTGGCAAATGCATTGTAACTACAGAAACGCAAGCTATCAAAGAGATCTTGACCTCCGAAAAGGATGCTATTCTAGTCCCACATGACCGGCTCGATAATACAGCGTCAATACTGCGGGAGCTTCTGAATGACGATGATCTGAGAAGCCGGTTAGGTGATAATGCCCGCAAGAGAGCCAAAGATATACTGGAGCCCTGGGGCAAGAGAATGGAAAAGGAAGCCCGATTGCTGGAAGATGTGATCAGGAACAAGAGATCAATATGAGTCACAAGTTGACCCAGGATGTTGTTCTATGTAACAAGTGTTGCCGGGCCCTGATGCATAAACTAGCACGTAAGTTTGTTTGTCAGTGATTATGCAGAATCTATTAGTCTCCATTATCATACCCTGTAAGGACGACAAGAGTAGTATCGCCGGATTGAGAGATGATATTGCCCGCCAAAAACCCCCCTTCGACACCGAGGTCATAAAGGTTGGCAATATCAGTCCAGCGTCGAGGGCTAGAAATATAGGTGCAAAAGAGGCAAACGGCGAAATACTTGTCTTTATTGACTGCGATATCCGCCTGGGAAACGACTCGTTCTTAGCCAATTTGGCACGTCCGCTGCGAGAGTGTAAAGATATCGGTGCAACTTGTTCCTCTATCCGTATACCCCCTGATTCCTCAAGGTTCCAGATCCGTTATGCAAGGGAGATACCGCACTGTGAGTCTCCCATAGTAAAAAAATTAACTGACGTCTCTGAAGCATCATCTGCCTGCTGTGCGATATGTAGAGATACGTTCTTTAAGATAGGTGGGTTTAATGAGGATATAATTAGAGGGGAAGACTCTCTTCTTTCTTATCAGCTTAGAGAGGCAGGATATCGTATTGTCCTGGCAGCCGATACTTGGTGCTATCACCCACAACCCGACAATTTAATCGAGCTTGTCAAGACGCAGTTTAGAAATGGCTTAGGCGTCTGTTTTGTAGATACCTTCCACCCGGATCTAAATATGGATGTACACCCTGACGGTGTATCGTTTTGTACGGCGAGAAAAACGAAATTAGCTAGAATACGGCGATTCGTCTTTTCGTTATTGGGTGCGGTTTTCCGAGGGAGATTTCTGCTGTTATCTGCGAAACTGATCTACATGGTAAGTTATTTCCAGGGTATCTGTAAATATAGGATATTGAAATCGCCTCCTGAGAATTGAAGTTTTCTGGGTCGATGGGCGCCAAGAATTCTAGGGTCTAAAATACAAGGTAGAATAGCGTCATGAAACAAACCAAGCGCGCTCTTCTGATTGAATATACTTGCAGGTATAAAGAGATTCTGCACAGATTGATTGAAGAACATGTAATGGATAAACCACCATGCTCGGTTTTGGATATCGGATGCCGGTGGGGAAACGATCTAAAAAAGGTTTCTTCAATAGATGCTGATATGAACATTTTTGGCGTAGATGTCTGTTCTCATGCTATTGAGGTTGCCTCAAAAGAACTGGAGAAGAATCAGAATATCCACTTGTGCCGGGCAAAGGGAGAAGATCTTCCCTTTGAGGATAGCTATTTTGACATTGTCTTTTCTTCTGAGGTTATAGAGCACGTGAAAGAAGTAGGACAGTTCATGGAGGAAGTTCACAGGGTCTTGAAAAATCAGGGCGTATTTATCATAACAACACCCTCAAGATTCAACCTTACGCATTTGATCGGGAAATTGGTGCCCTCTCCATTTAAGAAATCTTTGAGGAAGTGTGTATACTACATGAATCCGGGGGATCCAGACGTGAATCCGCATGTGTATGAATACACCCCGAGAGAGTTGAAAGAGCTGTTCGAGAAAAATGGTTTTAGAGTAGAGCGGATCATAGGGGGGACGTTGAGAGTCCCTGTCTGGCCTTTGTTTGAACGATCTGTCTTCTTGCTTCTAATATGGAAATGTGTGGATAGAATTGTCGATTGCTTGCCCTGGGGAATCAATTTAAAGCACAATTTTGTTATGGAGGCTGTGAAATTGACAAAAGAATGAAACATGTTCTCATCATAAACCTAGGAGGAATAGGGGACTTGCTTTTATCTATTCCAGCATTGAAGGCTGTGCGAAATCTATATTCCGAGTCAGAGCTCTCGATATTGGTTCCATCCAGGATTTCCCGGATTGCAGAGAGCTTGTCCTACATAGATAATGTCTTTATCTTTAACATAGAATATGGTGGGATAGTCCCTTTCAATAAGATCTTCAGAAATCTGAAGGTCTTATTAAGCCTTAGAAACAAACACGTTGATATAGCAGTCAATATGCGCACCCTTGTTTCAAAAACAAGCGCAAGGAAGATTAAACTACTGCTTGATGTTATCAAACCCAAGATGAAGGTTGGAAGAGACACCGAGGGAAGAGGATATTTCTTTGACGTAAGAATTCCTGAGACGGACATAGGGACCAAGCATGAGACCGAATATAATATTGAGACCGTGAAAGCCTTAGGGGCGGAGGTCATCGACACAACCATAGGTTTTGACATCGATGAGGCAAGCACGGACACAGTAAGAAATATTTTAGAGAGAGAAGGCATCTCTGAAGAGACTACTCTCATAGGTATGCACCCCGGGGGAAGGCCTTCCCGACGATGGCCTGTAGAGAGTTTTGTCAAGGCAACAGAAAATATCGACAAAGCAATATCCTGCGTGTTCGTAGTTACCGGAGGCAGGGACGAGATTGACTTAGCAGAGGAACTTGTGAACAAATCCTGCGCAAAAGTGATCAATCTGGCAGGAAGACTAAGTATTAAGCAATTAGGGGCAGTAATAAAAAGATGCAATCTCTTTATTTCGAATGATACGGGCCCCATGCACATATCAGCAGTATTAGGGACTCCTCTGGTTGCTGTTCTTGGACCTGGGGATATCGTTCACTATGACCCCCGCAAAATATCCAAGCAGGTTATTGTTCTTTATGAGAAGGCAGATTGCAGCCCCTGTACTAAGACAAGATGTGACTCGATGGAATGTCTAAAGAAGATTTCTCCCGAAGAAGTAGCAGAAGCTGCATTAGGATCAATTAATCATGAACGTAATATCGATTAAGCTCAAGATAATGACAATACTCGAGTTCCTCCTTGCACTTATCCCTCTTGGGGATAAGGCATTATTAGAAGTATAAAGGTTCTTCATGAGGGCAGTAATGCTAACAGTTGCCTATAGATTTTTGTGTGTTGTCCGACTGATAGAATCGCTGGTCGGTGATTGGTGGATGAACATTAGAACAAGTGGGGCCGTCCATTTGGGGCCTAAACGAGGGCTGGGTCAAGATGCGGATGACTATCAGACCAGTCTTCATGTTGCGATAAAAAAGGTTATACGCCTGGTTAGACCCGGTGAGAAAGATGTGGTTTTTGATGTAGGCTGCGGCAAGGGCAGGGTAATCTGCCATTTTGCTCAACAGCCGGTTCGCAAGGTGGTGGGGATAGAGATTTCCGAACACCTTTGTGACATTGCTCGATTGAACGTTTCCAAGCTTCGTAATAAACGGGCACCAGTGGAGATTATCAATGGAGATGCTGCAGTCACCGATCTCAGCAGTGGGACGATTTATTATATGAACAATCCTTTTGGCGCAACAACGTTGCGGGCAGTTTTGAAAAATATAGAGAGGTCGCATAAGCAGGTAACAAACGGTGTGACAATTATATATATGAATGCTCAATTTGCAGCTGTTTTTGATGAGTTCCCGTGGTTGGAAATAGTGGCTGACTATAGACGATTCTGTCGTCAGCGAGTTACCATTTATCGTGACACCGCAATGCGAAAACAAGTGGTTGTCAAAAGTCATGAATTGGCAGATCAGGAATAACGAAAAGCACCTTGTTACCACACGAGACATGTTATTCCGAAAAGAACATATGCTAAGAAAGATACCAATTGTAGGGTGCCCTATTGGTTTACAGGACTTATCCTTCGGCCTTCTTTCTATTCTTAAACAGACATGTCAGGGCCAATTGAGTGACGCCTTGTCCAAGTTATTAAATCGAAAGTATATATATTTCACCGACTCCGGAACTTCGTCTCTTTACATCCTCCTGAAGATACTCAAAGACCGACAGGACAAAAAGGAGGTAGTTCTTCCAGCATATACCGCTTCATCGTTGGTCATCGCCGTACAAAAAGCCGGATTAAGACCCGTGCTTTGTGACATTTCCCTGGATGATTTCAACGCGGATATAGATCTGCTGCCTGACATAGTGTCAAAGGACACGCTTTGCATCTTATGTGTGCATATGTTTGGAATTGTGAACAAAGGACTACGGCAACTGAAGATAAGATTTTCTGATACTCATGTTGTCGAAGATTGTGCACAGAGTCTTGGAAGCAAAATAGACTCTATGTTTGTGGATAATTCGGCAGACGCAAGCATATTCAGTTTCAACAGAGGCAAGAATGTACCTACCTACGGAGGGGGATGTATTGCTACGAATTCACAAGAAATATCGGAGAAGATGATAGAAGCAGGCAAGAAGATTGAGGGATTAGCAACAGGGCAGAGGATCTTGATTCCTCTTAAGGTTCTGGGCCTTGCTTTGGCAGTCAGGCCCCTCATTTACGGACTAGGATATCCTTTCATCGCGCAATTCAAAGATGTTGCACGGCCTACAAACTTCGAAGTCAAAAAATATGCCGGTTTTCAGGCCGCCGTTGCTCTGTCTCTTATCGGAAGAATAGAGGAGTTCAGCAAGAAAAGATACATGAATGGATTAAGACTTATCGAAAAATTGAGAAATGTCGAAGGTGTTGTTCTTCCTCAGATATCAGAGAATACGCGGCCTGCGTTTAATCGCCTGCCCATCGTCTTTAGAGACATAAAGAAAAGACAAAAGGCGGAGAAATCGCTCGATAAAGCCGGAGTAGATACATCACGCATGTATTTGAAACCAATTCATCATATGTTCGATCTGGGATACGAAAAAGAAGATTTTCCAATTGCCAACTACTTTGCTGAAAGGTTATTGACTGTACCGACTCACCCTTCGCTGACGGATGCGCAGCTGGACAAAATTATAAGAACCATAAAAAACGCCTGAAAGACATCTGTTGGCCGTCTCAGACTGATAAAGAGTCTGTCGCATAATAACAAATTTGGCAGCTGGCAGACAATGAACCACTCTGCAATTTGCAGGCGAAAAAAAACAGGAGCAAGTTAACTCGATGATGCCTTGGAGGAATTTCAAGAGATTCTCGAAGAAGGTTATCAAGCAGCCGGGATACGCTGCGAGGGTATTGACAAGAAGGGCAAAGGCCTATTTCTATTATTACTTTGGGAAAGGTAAGAGCGGCCTGCCTGAGGCGATTACTCTGTTCTTGACTCATCGTTGTAATCTCCGATGTAAAATGTGCGGGCAATGGGGAGACAGTGGAATAACAAAGAAGATGGGCGGCGATTCAATCAAGGAAGAATTACCGTTTAGTGAATTCAAGAAACTTATCGATGACGTTAGCGTCTTCAAGCCGAACATAACGCTTTTTGGCGGAGAGCCGCTGCTGTACTCTCACCATTTAGATTTAATCAAATATATAAAACATAAGAAAATGCATTGTCTCGTGATTACAAATGGTTCTGTCCTTGGTAAATGTGCAGGAGATTTGGTTAATGCAGGATTAGACGAATTGAATCTTTCGTTGGATGGCGGCAAAGACCTTCATGACCAGATAAGGGGTATGCCAGGGCTGTTTGAGAGGATTACAAGTGGTCTAAAGGAAGTCCGTCGCATCAAGAAAGAAAAGGGCCTTTCAAAGCCGATCATCAACCTGCAGTGCACAATCACAAAAGATAACTACAGACGCTTAGAAGAGTTGTTGGAGGTGGCAGAAGATGTGGGGGCGGATTCACTGACTTTTCACAATCTCATCTTTTTAGGAAGAGATTTGATTGAAGAACAAAAGGCATATGACAAATTGTTGGGTTGTTCATCAAGTAACTGGGAGGGTTTTGTTTTCAAGCCGGAGATAGAACCTGAAATTCTCTATTCGAAGATCAGGGACATTATGACCAGGAAACGCCGCTTTATGATTGACTTTTATCCCAACTTTTCTCTGAAAGGTCTAAAGGAATATTATGAAAATCCTGCTTATCTGCCATCAGAATATCCAGCCAGATGCCTCAGCCCATGGATGACCGCCTACATATTTCCCAATGGCCAAATCCTGCCATGCCTTAACTTCGATTATTCTTACGGAAATGTAAAGACCGATAATTTTTTGAGTATCTGGAATGGAGATTCCGCGGTCAGATATCGCAGAATGATCAAAGATAAAGGCATTCTTCCGGTATGTGTCAGATGTACGGAATTATACCGCTACTGATGACAGGCGGCCTGACAGAAAGCACCAAAAAGACAATTGATCTGCAGGCCGGATGCTGGATGAGACAATTTTGGAAAAGTTGTGTCAATTCCTCACTTCGATTACTGAAAACAGCCCTTATTAGCCGATAATCACCTTGTTGTCTGTTATTAAGCGGTGTTGACCAATGGCCACCGGATCTGCTAGAAAGGTAAAGATAGCTCAGGTAGTAACGCGCATGGATTGGGGGGGGGCACCTGATATCGTCAGGATACTCTGCGAATCTCTTGAATCCAGCTATGATGTTAAGCTAATTATCGGTCCAAGCAAACATCTATCTGAAAAGACAAGACTATTCCTGGATAAGTTCAGAGACAACGTCTTTATCATACCTCATTTGAAAAGAGATATCAATCCTTTATGGGATTTCCTGGCATTGGCAAAACTGTTTTTGTTGTTCAAGGCCGAGAGGTTTGACATTGTTCATACTCATACGGCCAAGGCGGGCTTCTTGGGAAGAATCGCCAGTTGGTTGGCTGGTATTCCCACGATTATCTATATGCCTCATGGACATGTCTTCTACGGATATTTCGGTCTGCTTATGAGTAGAGTGGCCATTACTGTTGAGAGAGTAGTTGCTTGTATTACCGACAAGGTAATGGTACTGACTGAACTGGAGAAAAGAGATTTGATCGCATTCAGAGTCACTACCCCGGATAAGATCGAAGTTATCAACAGTGGTTTGGAATTAGAGAATTACAGGCAGCCCGTTGTAGATGTGCAAAGCAAGAAGAATGAATTGCAGATAGAGGAAGATATATCTGTTGTTGGAGTAATAGCGAGATTGGAGCCCGTAAAAGGCCATGAGTATTTAATCGAAGCGGCCAGGATGGTAACTGAAGAGCTTCCAAGGGTGAAATTCTTGATAGTAGGGGAAGGTTCGCTGAGAAATGATCTGGAATCTCAATGTAAAGAGCTATCTGTCCAGGATAAGTTTATCTTTGCCGGGTGGCAAGAGGATGTCTGCTCCATATTGTCTACTTTGGATATATTGGTTTTGCCGTCGGTCAACGAAGCTGTGGGCAGGATATTGATAGAGGCCGGTGCTTGTGGAGTTCCGGTCGTGGCTACCAATGTGGGAGGGATACCTGAAATAGTCAGAGATAATGTAACCGGAGTGCTGGTCGCGCCCCGGTCTCCTGAGGATTTGGCACGGGCCATAATCGATCTGTTGAACAGCGCAGACAAGAGGCAGCAGATGAGTATTGCCGCGGAACAATGGATAGACGATAGATTTAGCGCACACAGAATGGTTGAAGAAGTCTCCAATTCATATGATGTATTAACGGCAAGATCATAATGATTCTATCTGTCCATCAGCCACAGTACATTCCATGGTTAGGCTATTTTGACAAGATAGACAAAAGCGATTACTTTGTCTTCTTGGATCAGGTGCAGTATAAGCCAAGAGAATACCAGAACAGGAACAGAATACGCACAAAGAATGGATGGCTGTGGCTAACAGTACCGGTCAAATCCAAGGGTCTGGGGCGGCAAAGAATCTGCGACGTGAGAATAGACAACGATACCAATTGGCAAAATAAGCATTTGCAAAGCTTAAAGAGCTGCTATAGCAAGGCACCCTTTTTCAAGGAATACTACAGCTTCTTCGAAAGCGTGTACTCTGCCAAATGGGAACAATTGACAGAGCTGAATATTCATATAATCAAATACCTGCTCAAAGAGCTGAATATAGAGACTCCTTTCTACCATGAATCTGAGATAGGAACCTGTTCGAAAGCAACCGACCGGATTATAGAGATATGCAAGAAATTGAAAGCCGATGTGTATCTTTCAGGCATAGGGGGCAAGTCCTATTTGGAGGAGGCAAAATTCGCCCAGGCAAAGATTAGGCTGGATTATCAGGATTATCATAATCAGCCCTACCATCAGCAGTATACGGACAGAGTAAGTCCCTTTCTGCCAAATATGTCAGTCATAGACTTGCTGTTCAACGAGGGAGCAAGAAGCACAAAGATATTAAGGGGCGAATTTGGGTGTGCACGAAGGACCTTTGCAGGGGCTTGTTCGTCATGAAGAAGTATATAACAGAAGGCGAATTACACTATTTTGTGAGACATATAGGAGTATGAATATTTTAGCCATAGGTCCGCATCCTGACGATATTGAGTTTGGCTGCGGAGGGGCTTTGATTAAATATGCTGCGAAGGGACATAATATATATCTTCTAGTCTTAACAGACGGTGGTATAGGAGGAAATGGCCAAGTCAGAAAGAAAGAACAGGAAGCAGCAGCAGAGTTTATGAAGGCCAAACAGATTTTCTGGGGCAATTTCAAAGACACCGAAATTCCTATGAATGGTGCGTTGATTTCTACTGTGGAAGGCGTCATAAACAGGACAAGACCTCAGATCGTTCTCTTTAACTACATAGAGGATACTCATCAGGACCACAGAGTGATAGCTCAGGCCAGTGCATCAGCAACAAGATATATAAAAGAGGCATTGCATTATGAAGTCCCTACCAGCCAGAACTTCCAACCGGACATATTTGTAGATATTGGAGACGTATTAGATCAGAAGCTGCAATTACTCAGAATTCACGCCTCTCAGGTCAACAAAACCAAAGTTGAGAACTTAACCATCCTGGAAAGTGCCCGGTCCTGTGCCATTTTCAGGGGGTACCAGGGCCGGGTGAAATATGCAGAGGGATTTAAGGCAATACGGATATTGAAGGACATCTAAGCTAATGACAGCCGTTGGAAATATCGCATTCGTTGCTTGGCAAAACACGGTTTCTAAAAGCCGGAATCCCCTTGTACTCTTCGTGTTTGCATTCTTGGTAGTGTTCTTAAGCGCGCCTTTGTTCAGAAGGTTGGCCATTAAATTCAACGTCCTGGATGTCCCGAATCACAGAAAGATACATAAGGAATCCACCCCTCTCCTAGGGGGATTGGCAGTCTACATGGGAGTAGTATTCGGATTGGCACTCAACACCGCTGACCTGCGCCCTTATTCAGGATTGGTGATAGGCTCAACCATAATACTGGTAATCGGTGTGGTAGATGATATCAAGGGATTATCTGCCACATTTCGCCTGATAGTCCAGTTTGTAGCTGCCCTGATAGTGATTGGCTCTGGAGTGCGCTTCAGTTTCCTGCCAAACAGCTCATGGGGTGACGCAGGAGAAATTATTCTGACTTTGGTCTGGGTCATAGGTATTACTAATGCCCTAAACTATTTGGATGGGATAGATGGTCTGGCGGCGGGAATTGCCTGCATAATAGCACTATTCTTTTCCATCATTTGCTATCAGACCAATCAAATTGCTCTGGCTTTGGCAAACACGGCCTTAGCGGCAAGCTGCCTGGGCTTTTTGCCGCACAATTTCATGAAGGCGAAAATATTCTTGGGAAGTGCCGGCAGTACATTCATCGGATTTGCCATTGCAGGTATGGCCGTGATGGGTAGATGGGCGGAAGATAACGTGGTGAAATTGGCTGTACCAGTTTTGGTCTTAGGGGTCCCCATTTTCGATATGGCTTTGACTACGATAATGAGAATCAAAGAAGAAAAGATCAGCACAATAATTGAGTGGCTTAAGTACGCGGGTAAAGACCACTTTCATCACCGTTTAATCGATTTGGGGCTGCATCCGACGGAAGCAGCGTTTTTCATCTATTGTGTCAGTATCTCTTTTGGCATCGGTGCGATCGCGGTGAGTAATGAGAAAGCTGTCATTGGAATCTTGTCAATTATACAGGCCTTCATTATCTTTACGGCAATTGCCATCCTGATGGTTGTAGGCAATCGCATACGAGCGCATGAAAATGCAAAAGAGATGCCAATAGCAGAGACTCGTTTAAAGGAAATTGCTCTCGAGAGACAGAAGAAGATTGATGAGACTAACGTATTCTATGCCAGTTCCCAATGGCAACGTGTACGAGAACTGGTCATAACCGAACAAGGACGTATTTGCCAAGAATGTGAACGACCCATCAGAGACGATTTTGACCTTGCGGTGGATCACATAAAGCCGAAAGACGAATTTCCCGAGCTGGCCTTAGAGAAATCCAATCTGCAGATTCTCTGTCGCAGCTGTTATTCTGCCAAGGGGTCAACCTACGAAGAATCGGATATGACGACGGTTTCACATACGGCCTGAATCTGCCGCACAATCGGCCGTTATCCGACCGCATCCGGGACCAGCCCCACCTGTAGCTACCAAGCCTGCACCGGAGCGCCACATATGGATTTGCTCAAACGCAGTGCCTTGGCGGTGTTTCCGACCGGGGTGGCACGAGTCTGTGTTACCAAGTACCGCAGATTATGTTGCCGACTCTAACCTTGGAGGTTAGCCCCGCAGAAATGCAGTGCGGGGCGCGCTCGATGAAACCCTGGCCCACGAAGACGATTTCTATATTCTTCTGCGTGCTCTGTCTCGCCGCCACGATGTTCGCCCCTTGGCGCCCGTCACGCTACTGACTTGGCTGGAACTCAAGCAAACCGCCCGAGCTGGGCAACGGGGATTCCGGACCGGCGAGGGGGCACGAGATTGGCGAAACGGAGGACTACTGGTTCTTTCCCGACAAGGCAAGCGACAGAGACTGCCCGCTGTGTCCAGATGTGGAAGGCAGCGGAGTAGTCTACTTCCAGGCTCTTGTGGCTCTGATGACCGAGTGGCTTGCGACCTGTCCGTAACCATCTCAGGCCGAAATCGTGATTGGGCTGTGTGCATTTCTCTCACACAGCCCAATCTAGCGAAGATTCTGCATCTGAATTGTCCGCGGGCGCGAGCGTACGCAAGTCCAATGCCGGCGACAATTCGCAGACGCCGATAAGACTGCTCGACTTATCGTTTGTGTCCTTGGATACAGAGCTATCGGGCAATAACTACGGCGCGGCATAAAACCAAAGATTCGCGTTGCCAGTGTCGATTCCAAGGAGGGCGAGGAACAGCTGGAAATCGACGGTCATGTTGAAGACCTCTGTCATGTCGGTCCTGTCGCCATGAGCCAAGTGTTCCGCGACTTGACTCTCCGGCACTTCCACTAATTCACAGAGGGCCACTGGGGGCATATCTGAAGGATAGACGAACTCAATAACGTGGCAGATCTCGACCATGACCTCCTCGGGCTGCGTGTTCTGACAGTCCCGCCAGCCCCGCCGGCCCCGCCAGCCTTGCCAGCCTTGCAAGGGCCGCCTGGTCGGATTGGCCCGCCTGCAACTGCCCCGCATGGTCGCCCTGTTCGGCCAGCCAGGCCTGCCGTGCCTGCCATGTCTGCCCGCCTCCGCCATGCTTGCCAGCGGAAGTGTGGCGAGCAACGCTGCTGCACAAAGTAAAATTAGTGAGCGTTTCATGGTTCACCCCCTAAAATGTTACTTGAATGAAAACTGCTGCGCCCCCACTTCGTAACGAAGTGCCTAAAGGCATACACTGCACGAACAATCGCTTTTGTACAGTAGCTAAAAGGTGAATCCGGATACTCTTCTTTAGAGCAGGATTTCAATTCTTTCGCCGATCACGGTTTATTGTGCCTGCCTTTTTGCCGGCCGTTAGCCTTGCCATAGGTCTTGCTCTTGCCCTTGGCTTCAAGCCCCGGTGGCAGCGACTTGCCGGAAACAGTCGACCAGCCGCCATCGAGCGTAAGGCTCATTTCCCACATTGTCCCGCTATGACGGTAGAAATGGTCTTCATGGTAATAGTGGTTGGGATATCCGACGACTACATAGACTCCGGACCCCGAATCGAAGATCAATTCTGCTCCCGAGACTCGTTTGTTGCGATAGCCATGAGCGGGAGCGTGTGCCGGTGGTCCATGTCCTTTTTTTGCGGCGGGCGCATTATGACTGTCTGATATAGAACAAGAAGCTGTTATCAACAACGCGCATACCGACGCGACCGCCAATGCGATCGTCGTTTTGAGTGCCATATTTCCTCCCCCCCCGGGAATTGAACGGTGATTTGAAGCTGCTTACATAAAGTATAACACATATTTCGCGAAGGCCAAATTCTGGCTTTTGTGCCTGAAAGCCAAAGATGATGTGAAATCATTCTTGCCCGAGCGGTCCTGGTCGTTTATTCTTATTGTGGCTCTCTTGGCAGTTGGTTTGTTTGAGGCTGGCCAGGCAAGCCCCTGGCGACGGTTGTGGCCGATATTTGCCATACTGTGGATGCAGGGGCTCTGGCGCGGCCGATAACCTTTGAAGAAGATATTCGTGAGGAACTTCTAAGGGATTGGCAAAATGAAGAAAGGATTTAGACCTCTTTGCAGCATTTTCTTGTTCCTTCTGACGTGTTTGGCAATTCTCCAGGGCTGTGGGCCGAGAAGCAGTAGTACCCAGGCACTGTTTACCAGGCCGGAGCTTCTGAGCCGCGGACGCCTGGCGGTGCTCGGGCTGACCCCAGAACAGGAACAAATACTGATGGCCTGCTACACGAAAACCTTTTCCGTGCAGAGGATTACGTTTGTCGAGAGGAACCGATTACAGGATATTATCGGCGAGCAGGATTTGCTCGAAGGCAGATTGGACGTTAATACGCGCGCCAAAATCAAGCGGATTTTAGGCGTTGAAGCTCTTGTAATGTGCTCATACTATGACTCGACTGCGGGCGGCAGCGGAAAGAAGCTGCGTATTCGGATCGTGGAGAGCGAGACGGGCGCCATAATCGGCTCGGTAATGACAGAGGCGCCAGATAATTTCGCAAAGCATTGTTCCACAGCTGTAAGGGCACTCTGGGATGATGTCATGGGTAAGAGTCAACTGGAAAGCGCCGACCGCGTGGAGCGCCGGAGGAGGCCTCCAAGGCGAATTTAGCCGCGACTATCGGCCGCTGCGGGTGGGCCCGTTGTGCCGGGTCGTTGGCAGAATCAACCAAGAAACGTTACATCTGGCGGTCGGGGCGGCACCTGACTGTGTTTGTTGATTGGCATTCCACGGAAGGAGATGGGAGTAATCCATTGAGGCTGAAGATCCATCACTATTTGAGATAGGGGTGACCATATGAGAGTGTTGAAGTTCGCGTGGAAATGTTTGTGTCTACTGTGTAATTCAGGGGGGAAAAAGCCCCGCCGTCATTCGACAGGGATTGATTCACACCAGTGGGAAAGCAAAATGGAAACCCTCAGGCACTGCTCAGACAAACATTCCCGGGTGCCTGAGTAAAGTCAAATGCGTACGATTTGTCCGTTCGCTGTGGTCGGGCTCGTATTGTCTCAAGAGAGGAATTGACAAAAACTTGGACATTGCATATATACAAGTGTGAAGTGCCTTTTTGCTCGCGAATGTAGAACCGCTTTTGCGTTTTATCAAGACACTGCAATCATGTGGAAATAGGGTTTCACACTCATCGAGTTGCTCGTAGTCATTGCGGTCATTGCCCTGCTGATGGGCATCATCATGCCGGCGCTGAACATGGCCAGAGACCAGGGGCGCAGAGCATCCTGTATGAGCAACATGCGTCAGGTGGGCGTGGCTCCGATGATGTACCAAAATGAGTACGAGAAAAATCCGACCAAGACCCAGGCGGTTTACGACTATGCCAGCCTGGCTGCGCGTGACAACGTCCTGAAGCTGCTGAGGCCCTTTGTCTCTGCCGAGGAACCCGAAGCGAGGACTCCGGTGTACGCCTGCCCGGGCCTCAAGCCGAATCCGAATCCGGCCTATGCGCCCTCCCGAGTCAGTAGCACGGGTTACCTGGTCAACTCGGTCGTGATGGGCCGGGCGGTGGCGTCGATCCCCAGTCCAGGCAGAATCATCGCCATACAGGAGGGTTGGTCCCTGTCCAATCACCTCTGGGTCCAGCCCGAGCCGAACAACCGCAGCGCGGCCGCCCTTGAGGGACGCGAGTTCACGCGGTATGAGGAATGGCATATGTTTGCAAGTCAGAGCGATCACTCGTCGTGGTTCACCAAGGAACGCCGGGAGCAGACCGCCAACGTCCACAGCAAAGGCGGCAACTTCATCTTTTGCGACGACCATGCCGACTACAGGAAACACTGGGATCGCGAAAGCGGCGACTATGGGCTTGTCGATCCGCTGACAAAGACGAGCGTTCCCTACGAACCGACCCGGGCGAGTACAACCAAGTCGTTGGACCCGGCCTTTTAGCTCAGATGCTCTCACGATGATTCAATCGAACCGCTCGATCTCGACTGCCAAAGGGGCCAAGCCTGGCGGCTTATGGAAGAGACGGCTATTGGCTATCCTGGTGATGCTCTCTCTATTAGCCGGTTGCGGCAAAGGCCCGGAAGCCGACGCGACCGTGGAGTTGGCCGCCAGTTTCAAAGATTCGCCGGCTAAGGAAGATGTCCTAAAGGCCAAAGCCGCTTATGAGCAGCGCCGGTACAAAGATTCGCTCAAACTGCTCCATGCAGTGGTGGGCCGGGGCGATCTGACTGAGCGTCAGAAGAAGGCAATTGCCGGCCTTCTAGGCCAGCTCCTTCAGGCAATACACGAGGACCCCGAACTTTCAAAAGATACGCAGCTCCATCGTATGATGGAGCTGCTTGTTTTGAGAACCATGGGCCAGACATAGAGCTATCTGTTTGGCTTTCAGATCAATTGTCGGCTCATTCTCTCAAGAGCACGGCTATGATATCCTCAAGTCTGCCGGCTTACCTCTTCGTTTGCACCTCTGCCAACGACAGAAAGCCGGGCTATATCTTTGACTTTTCCGTTTCACCCAGTGAAGACTGTGGTCGGATACCTTGACCACCATGACTGTGACTTTGCTTGCAGCTTGGCCGGGATCTGTCGAGACTCGATCGACGACGTGATTGCACAATGAAAAAGGGCCCCTGCTTCAAGGAGGACCAAAAAAGAACAGGGGCCCGAGAGGACTGCAAGTACCGCACTCGCAATCCTGTCAAACTTGCATCGACACGGAGGCCGTCAGGCTTCGCTCCATGCCATTTGTCTGTTTTTCAGGTGGGTGAAGGCATCAGACTCGGTGTCGGCAAACTCGAACACCGATAGCAGGCCCGTCCGGACAAAGATATCTTTGATTGCCGGAGGAGCACTGCACAAGACAAGCTGACGTCCGGCTCCTGAAAGCAATTTGGCGAGTATCAGCAAACCGCAGATGCTTTCCGAGGTCAGCATTTCGACTCTTGAGAAGTCTATCACAATGTCGCGGTCAATTGCCTCGCCGAGCATGGTGTTGACCGCTTCGAGTTCATCGCTCTGCTGCGGCTGCTTCGGCAAAGTGACCAGGAGAACGTCTTCTGATAGATTTCGAAGGCCCATTAGTTTCCCTCCTCGTTACATAATGTTGGACGGATCGGTTTCAGCCCCCTTATCGGAACCGACCCCACACGCGAAACGCCATCTTTAGTAAAGTATAAGACAGTATTGCCAAGAATCCAAACAGAATCAAAGAAAGCGGCGGGGTTTTCCGAAGAAATCCCGCCGCGTGCGACTCTCTGATCTTAGTTTTTGCATCTGGTTAGTATTTGATGCGAGGCACTTCTTTTCCTCGGTTCAAACGCACCACCGTAAGAAACATGGCCACCGAGTCCAACCTAGCTGCCACGTAGGAAGCCACGCCGATATTACCGCTACCAGCCAATGGGTCGATGTACTTTTTGGCTGCAACTTGTGTTGCTTCTTCCACGGAGAGGCCCATATCGTTGTGCAATATGCCCACATACTCGGCAAGGGCACCAAAGTATTCTTCAGCTATTGCATAGTGTGCGCGAGTTCCGGAATCGTTTGCCATAGCGTTGGTAATATACGCGGCCAGTTCTTCTGTCATCGGCCCCGTGCTCGATCCGAACTCGTTGATTATCTGTGCAACAGCGGCGGCATGAATACCTTTGGCATCCGCCAGGATCTCGGCCGCCTCTCGAAGATTTGTGCAGGCATCGCACGGCTGGACGCCTCTGGTCGAGGCCAGGCCGTTTGCAATCCAAATCTCCAGCCTCTTTCCACTGACTCCGATTTCTTCGGCGGCCCACTTTGTCAAAGCCGGGCAACCCGATGTACCCACATCTGTCTTGTCCAGATCAGGTCCCGTCGGCATGAAGTACGCCGGAGGCGGCGTCGTTGCCGGGCCGACCGTAACTGTCACCGTGGTCGTAACGGGTGTCCCGCCAATCTGCCCGTCCGTTGCCGAATAGCTGAAACTTTCCTGTCCGATGAAGTTCTTACCCGATGTGTAAGTCAATGTGTTGTTGGCGTTGATTGCCACCGTTCCGGTACCCGTGTACGTGACTGAACTGATCTTAAGCGGGTTCCTTTCCAGGTCGGAATCGTTAGCCAGCACGTCAATGACTACCGGGACGCCCTGAGTGGTTGAAGCGACATCCGTATCCGGAGTCGGCGGAGTGTTGGTCATAGTAATTGTGACTGTAGCCTGAACAGGCTCTGCGCCGATTTCACCGTCGGTGGCAGAGTACTTAAAGGTGTCATCACCAACATAGCCGGCTTCTGGTGTGTAGCCGAAGGTGCCGTCGGGATTCATAGATAGCATGCCATGCTCGGGGTCGGCGACCAGGGCTATTGTGATCGGATCATTCTCCGGGTCTGAGACGCTGTCTGCTACCGAGCCAGCATAGACGGCGCCCATGTGGTTAGTTATCGTTACAGATTCTGGCACGGGCGGAGTGTTGGTCATGGTAATTGTAACCAGGACCGGATCGCTTGGGCTTCCTCCCTCTATTGAAGATGCCGTGTAGGTAAAGGTGTCGTCTCCAACATAGCCCGCTTGCGGAGTATAGCTGTATTGGCCGCCACCGTTCATTGTGAACGATTCGGCGTGGCTGGGTCCATCGACCAGTACCACTTCGAGCACCTCATCGTTTGGATGTCTATCATTGACCCGCACGTTGCCTTCTACGAGTGTGCCCATGTGGGTAGTTGCGAAATCAGGTACGCCGTCGATCTCCGGTGGATTTCCCTGGATGTTTACGATGATTCGTGCGACGTCTCCTTCGGCGTTGGTGTCGGACGCCGATTCCTTGCTCTCGACGTGAACTTCGGCGGCATCGCCGTCGGCCAGGGGATCTGCGGCCTGCGGTCCCCAGGTCAGCGAACCCCATGAGTCTATCTCTATTGTTGCGTCGGATGTCCCCACGCTTGACGATATTGCCTTGGCCGTAAGGTCTCCGTTTATGGTCAAGTCACCGAACCAGGTTTCATTGGTCCCTGCGAAAATTCCGACATATGCTTTGGTCTTGCCTCCTTCGATGCCTGTATTCAAGCCGTGAGCCATGGCTGTAATATCGCCGTTGAGGAGCATTTCATCACCGGATTTCAAATATATCATGGCTTCGGCATCCTGGCCGCTCGGAATATTGAGTATCGGAGAGTTTCCTCCGACAATAACGTTGCCGTTCACGGTCAATCCGCCGGAAGAATCGACGTTGATTTCAGCATGACCCCATCCGTCCTTTATGAGTAGATTCTCAATGGTAATATTGCCCCTGTTAGAGGTGCCCAGAATGATCTGGCCTGGAGTGGGATTCGTATCGGAAATGTCTCTGGCGGTTTCCAGGTTGCCGATAGCCAGCCCGCCCGAGCCCGCTCCGATGATGATGTCACCGAGCGTGGTGCTGATGGTATCGCTTGTGTCCGCGAATGTAACGAAACTGTCCGGGTCTGTCGCGTAAAGTTCTATGTTCCCGTAGCGGCCTTTGATCTCGCCGTCGACGATGTCAGGTATGGTAATGCCCTGCTCTGAATTGACTACAAGGCTCGTTCCTTTATCCGACAGAGTTTCGATATCTTGCTCATAGATGGTGTCCGTCGCACCGGCATTAGCACCATTTGCTATCGTTACGTTCGGGGTGTTGATCTGCAATTTGCCCGGTTCGTAATCTGTATTTCCTGGAGATGCGTCGATCTCGCCGCCAATTAGAAAATGCTCGGCCGTGATTTCCACGGATCCTCCGTCACCTGAGGCGCTGCCGCCACGTGCACTTATGAGCGCCCCGTCTCCGAGCGTTGCTGTGCCTTCGCTTTCAACGGTTATACTTCCACCATTGCCGTTGATTCCATAGGAGTTTGCCATCACCATACCATGGCCCCCGGACTCGCTTGTAGCCAGGACGACCTCTTGTGTCCCTGCCAGAGTGATACTGCCAGCCTCGCCTGCATAGGGCGCGCTTGCGTCAATGACTCCCGTCTGTTCAACACGGGCAGCGCGGGCGGTAATCGTGCCTCCTCTGGCATTGATGTAACCCCTATTGAGAATCGCCCCGAAGGCATCGGAAGCGGCAAGAACAACGTCTCCGTTATCCGCATTCAGCGAACTGCGGTTTGTGACATCGTGAATACCGTCACCGACGGTTGCGACTTCGGCCAACACCTGGCTTCCATCCTGAGCAAGATACACGTTGTCGCCAGCGGCTAGTACAATCAATCCGCCTGGTGCGAAGATCCCGTTGCGATTAATGACTTCCTTGCCAACCAGCACGACGCTGTCGGCCGTGATTTGAGCCTGGTTCTCTACTGTCCCGGCACCCCCGTCGAACACCATATCGTTGGCCGGACTATCCAGTACGTCCTGGAACACCTGGTCTGACATGTTGAGACCTGAGGCAACCAGTTGTGCGACGTTGACAGTTGATCCGGAACCAAAGACAATGCCGGCGGGATTGACGACGAAGACGCGGCCGTTGGCATTTAGAGCGCCATCAAACTGCGTCGGAACGGTTCCGGAGCTTATCCTGTTCAACACAGCCGACTGA
>Ga0209536_100003398_pt1 | contig 25592 bp, 26 predicted proteins | sample DeeMarSeWOR28_12_FD_187461 | JGI IMG/M metagenome (GOLD analysis project Ga0209536, IMG submission 187461) | Marine sediment microbial communities from White Oak River estuary, North Carolina - WOR-2-8_12 (SPAdes) (version 2) | ecosystem: Environmental > Aquatic > Marine > Intertidal zone >...
GGCGGCCAGGGCATCAGCGTGATCAGCCACATCGACGACGATCGCCAGCAGGCTGCCCTGGATTTCATCAAGTGGTTTGGTGCCGATGAGGTTCAGCAGGAATGGGGTGCTTTGGGCGGCTATTCGGCCAACAAGCAAGTGCTGGCCGATCCCGCATTCCTGGAGCAGACGCCCTACAACGCCTCCTTTGCCGAAACGATGGGCATGGTCAAAGATTTCTACAACATCCCCATCTACGACCCCCTACTCTTTGCTGCCCGCGATGAACTTTCCAAATACATACTGGGTGGTGAAGGAGATCCGCAGGAAATCATGGATACAATAGCCCAGCTGCATACGGATCTACTCGAAGAGGCTGGATTCCTCCAGCAGTAAGCGTCTGTGAACTGCTATCGGTAAAGATTAGGTAATAAGTTGGGAGGCCGGATTTGCTCCGGCCTCCCCATTTTTAAGACAGAGAAGTGGTGGCATTATGTCTACTTCAAGCGCAGATTCGGTAAGTCCTGCTGCACAGGAGGTGGCTTCTCAAAGAAAACAACGCCGGACTCTCAGTGATCGTGGAATTGTCAATCTCTTTATATGGCCTACCTTGATTATTTTGATCGCCTTCAATGTTTTCCCGTTGTTCTACAGCCTCTTTCTCAGCTTCACCGACTATTCAGCTATAATCTTCCAACCGCCAGAATGGGTTGGATTTGAGAACTTCGAGCGTGTGCTCTCCTCGGAGATACTGTGGGAGTCCTTTTCGATCACCGGCCGCTACGTATTCCTTTCGGTGGCTCTAGAGCTATTGCTGGGATTTGCCCTGGCGCTTCTTCTGCGGGAGCAGTTCCGAGGCAGCGGCTTCGTTACGACCCTAATCCTGATTCCGATGATGCTGTCTCCGGTGGTCGTGGGGCTCTTCTGGAAGCTCATGTACAACCCGAGTTTTGGCTATTTCAACTATCTCGTGGGCTTTTGGGATCCGACGACGGCACCGGATTTCCTGGCCAGCCGCTGGGCCGGTGAGCCTAGACCGGGGTTGGCGCTCGGGGCAGTGGTACTTGTCGACATTTGGATGTGGACGCCTTTCATGGCTTTGTTGATCTATTCTGGATTGCGGGCCATTCCCGATTATCTTTACGAAGCAGCGGTTATCGACCGCGCTAGCTCCTGGTTTCAGTTCCGGCGCATCACGGTGCCCCAGGTGGCGCCGCTGCTGCTCATCGCCGTCCTCTTTCGCACCATTGAAGCCTTCAGCAAATCCTTCGACCTGATCATGGGCATGACCGGCGGCGGACCGGCCGGCCAAACCGAGGTGCTGCCCATCAGGATTTACGAACAAGCGTTTCTAGGGCAGTTTCAGACCGGGCGCTCCAGCGCTTTTGCCTACATGGTGCTGATCGTCGTCATCGCCATCAGCAGTCTTTACATTCGCAACCTGAATAAGGCTAGGGAGGCGTAATATGTCCTCATTTGAAGAAACGGGCCCCAGCACGCCCGTAACGGAAGGCATCCGGGTGGATAAGGTGAAACCGAGGGCGCGGCTGGGCAAGAGAGTCCGTGCACTGATTGTGGTCATTGTGGCCATTATTCTGCTGGTGCCGGTTGCTGTGATGGTTATGACAGCTTTTAAATCCCGCTCGGATGTGGTTTCTGTCCCTCCAAAAGTCCTTTTTGAGCCCACGGTTGAAGGACTGGTTTTCTTACTCACCGAACGCTCCCAGATGGGTGAAGCGGCGCTACAAGAGGCCATGGCTAATACTGAAGATCTGAATTTATTTGAGCGCGTGGCCCTGGAAAACGGCCAGCGCATTAACGGTCCTAGTGATTTTCTCAGGCGCCTGAGGAATTCAATAATCATCGCTTTTGGGGCGACGATCGCTTCGGTGACCCTGGGCTTGTTCGCAGCCTATGGTTTCAGCCGCTTCGAAGTGCCCGGCGCCAACGATTTACTCTTTTTTATTCTAAGCGGGCGCATGTTGCCTGCCGTGGTGGTCACGATTCCCATTTTCTTGATGTACCGCCAGTTGGGCTTGCACGACACCCACGCCGGCATGATCCTGGTTTACACCGTCTTCAACCTGTCGTTGACCGTTTGGTTGTTGAAAGGATTCATCGACGAGATCCCCAAAGAATACGAGGAAGCGGCCATGGTGGATGGTTACAGCCGCTTTCAGGCTTTTTACAAGATCGTCGTACCACAGGCGGCCACGGGCATCGCCGCGACAACCGTTTTCAGCCTGATCTTCGTCTGGAACGAGTATGCCTTTGCCTTGATGCTGACCAGCGAGAATGCGCGCACGGCGCCGCCGGCCATCGCCACCATGCTTGGCCGGGGGGGCATCGAGTGGTCGGCCATCGCCGCCGGGACTTTGGCCTTCCTTATCCCCGTTTTGATAGTTATCTTTGCCATGCGTAAGCACCTTTTGCGCGGCGTGACCTTCGGGGCAATCAGACAGTAGGGTGCATTTATGGCGCAAATAGAACTCAGGCAGGTAGAGAAGCGTTTTGGCGATTTCCAGGCCGTACAGCCAATCGACCTCACCATTGAGGATGGCGAGTTTGTGGTTCTGCTTGGCCCATCAGGTTGTGGCAAGACGACGACCTTACGCATGATTTCCGGCCTGGAAGCGGTCAGCGGTGGCAAGATCTTCATAGGGGATCGAGATGTGACCTGGCGCGATCCGGCCGACCGGGATATCGCCTTTGTGTTCCAACTCTATGCCCTATATCCGCATATGACGGTGGAAAAGAACATCATCTTTCCGTTAGAGGCGGAAAAGGCCTCGAAAGAAGTCATTCAAAGCCGGCTGAAGCATGTGGTGGATCTGCTGCAGATCAAGCACATTCTGCGGCAAAAACCAGGCTCGTTGAGCGGGGGCGACAAACAGCGCGTGGCCCTGGGGCGGGCGTTGGTGCGCAAGCCTTCGGTATTCCTGATGGACGAGCCGCTTGGAGCACTGGATGCTGATTTCCGGGAGACGATGCGCGCGGAAATTAGAAAGCTGCATATCGCCGAGAATGCGACCACAGTCTATGTGACCCATGACCAGGTAGAAGCGATGGCCATGGGCGACCGCATCGTGGTCATGTCAGATGCCGTTGTGCAGCAGGTGGGGACGCCACATGACGTCTACTATGATCCGAGCAATCTTTTTGTGGCCCGCTTTATTGGCAGCCCGGGTATGAACCTGGTCGAGGGTGCGTACAGCGATGGGATGGTCCATTTACCGGGTGATAACCAATACGATGTTCCGGATCGGTGGCGACCGGCCCTGGAAAAACACCTATCGGGCGAAAACGTCATATTGGGATTCCGCCCAGAGGGGGCGCATGCTAACGAGACCGGTGAACTAAGCGCTGAAGTATATGCCAGTGATTTGCACGGCGCATTCAACATGATGCACGTGGCCCTGGAAGAAGAAAACGTTGATGCCGTGGTACATATCCGTGGTGAGCGAGGTTCGGGCCATGAGATAGGCGACGATATTCGCTTTAACCTGGATTCAGAGATGGTTCGCTTCTTCGATCCAGTCACCGAGCAGGCGATCTTGTTGGAGGCGACATCATGACGGAGGTCATTCTCAAAGATATCACCAAGCGTTTCAAGACTGTTACAGCCGTGGATGGTGTCTCCTTCGAGATAACAGACGGAGAGTTTTTTGTCTTACTCGGTCCCACGGGCGCAGGGAAGACGACGACCTTGCGGCTGATTGCCGGGCTGGAAAAACTTGACAGCGGTTCAATCCTCTTTGATGGCCAGGTCATGAACGACTTAACCCCGGCATCACGCGATGTGGCCATGGTTTTCCAACAGTACTCCCTCTATCCCAATATGACAGTCTATGACAATCTGGCGTTTCCGCTCCGTTCACCTGTGAACAAACTGCTCGAAGATGAAATCAGGCGGCGAGTCGAGGAAGCATGTGAGATATTGCGCATAACGCACCTGATAGAACGTAAAACAGCCCATCTATCGGGCGGCGAGATGCAACGCGTCTCCATCGGCCGGGCCATCGTTCGCGAACCACGGCTTTTCCTGATGGATGAACCGCTCTCTAATCTAGATGCTAAACTTAGAGAAGCCCTCAGAGTGGAGCTGGAACATATACAAAAAACCCAAGGCAGCACAACTTTGTTCGTTACCCACGATCAAGTTGAAGCCCTTACCATGGCTGACCGCATAGGCGTGTTGTTGGAAGGGAAACTTGTACAATTAGGCGATCCCAATGAGATCTATGACCGGCCGGCAACGATTTACGTAGCCCAACTGGTGGGCACCCCGCGTATCAATCTGATGAAAGCCGAGAGAGATAACGGATTGCTTCATGTTGAGGATAGCCCGATAAGGATCCCCTTTGAAGGGCATGAGGGCGAAGTGCCTGTTTCCTGCCAGCTCGGCGTGAGGCCAGAGGATATCCAGCCGGACAGTGATGGTCAATTCACTGGCGAGATCGTCTTGACCGAACCCTTGGGAGTCGAAACCGTGCTCCACATCAAATGTGGCGAACAGACTTTATTAAGTACCCAGTCCGGCATTACTCACTGGCACTATGGTGATGAGATTCGGTTCAACATCGTTCGCCAGCGTTTACACTTCTTTGACGAGGAGGGATCCCGGATTTGATTTCCTTGGGTCAAGAATGAGTGGGGGGCGTGGACCCGAGATCGGTGGCTGGAAATCACTGGTTAATTGTTAACAACTGCTGTTAGAGGAGGAAAAATCAATGAAGATCGGCGTGAATACCTGGGTGTGGACAGCACCATTAACGACGGAAGATGTAAAAAAGCTGATCCCTCAAGTGGCCGGTATGGGCTTCGATTGGATCGAATTTCCCCTGGAAGAAATTGGCGGCTTTGACTATCGTGTGGCGGCCGCCATGGTGAAGGATTATGGACTTGGCCTTAGCACATGCGTGGCTATGGGTCCCGACCGTGACTTGATACATGAGGATCCGGCGATTCGGGCCAGCGGCATGCAATATATTCGTGATTGCATTGACACAAACGAGGTCCTGGGAGCCACAAATCTAGTTGGTCCCATTTATGCCACCGTCGGCCGAACCTGGCAGGCTTCCCCGGAGGAACGGGCTCGCTATACCGATCTGCTGGTGGAGAATTTAAGCCAGCTTGCCGAATATGCTGGCGACCATGGCGTTAAAATGGGCATTGAACCACTCAATCGTTTTGAAACAAGTGTCATCAACCTAGCGGACCAGGTCTTGGATGTTGTGAATCGGGTGGATCATCCCGCCTGCCAGATCATGCTTGATACTTTTCATATGAACATCGAAGAGAAATCGCTGGGAGATGCGATTCGGGTGGCCGGCTCCCACCTCATTCACCTGCACGCTTGTGAGAACGATCGTGGAGCGCCAGGTTCCGGCAATATAACCTGGGATGAAGTTGCTGGGGCATTAAAAGACATTGGCTACGATGGACCGGTGATCATCGAGTCATTCACGGCTAAGGTGAAGTCGATTGCCCGGGCCGCAGCCATCTGGCGGCCATTGGCTGACAGCCAGGATGACCTGGCAAAAGATGGCTTGGCTTTCTTGAGTGAATTATTAGCTTGAAAAACAAAGTGGATTCCTGAACAGAGGGCATGATCATGGCCAAAACAATCGTAGTCATCGGCGCTCTTGATACCAAAGGCCCAGAATTCGCCTTCGTCAAAGAAGCCATTGAGGACCAAGGCCACAGGGTGCTGGTTATCAACACCGGTGTTATCGGCGAGCCTTCATTCGAGGCGGATATCCCTGTTGCTCAGGTCGCGGCTGCTGGTGGTAGTAGCTTGGGTGCTTTACGAGCGAGGGCAGACCGGGGTGAGGCCATTGCCGTTATGACCGAGGGTGTGGCCGTCATCATCCAAGAGCTATACCAAAATGGCCAGGTCGACGGCGTTTTTGGCATGGGGGGGTCGGCCGGTACCATCATTGGTACATCTGCCATGAGGGCGCTGCCGGTCGGAATTCCTAAGGTCATGGTCAGCACCCTGGCCGGGGCTGATACCGGTCCTTACGTAGGCTCCAGGGATGTGGTCATGTTCCCCTCTGTGGTCGACGTAGCTGGCATCAACCGGATCAGCGCCCGCATCTACGCCAATGCCGTGGGGGCTATGATCGGCATGGTGGAAACTACTCCGCCTGATATCGACGAAAAACCGCTGATCGCCGCTTCCATGTTTGGTAATACGACCATTCTCGTCGACCATTGCCGCGAAGCCCTGGAAGCCGAGGGATATGAAGTACTGGTTTTTCATGCCACTGGAACCGGTGGGCGGACGATGGAAAGCTTGATCGCCGATGGCTACTTTGCTGGATCCCTGGATGTCACTGCTACCGAATGGGCTGATGAATTGGTGGGTGGTGTGCTTTCGGCCGGAGCAAAGCGGCTGGATGCAGCAGCGGCTCGAGGCATCCCACAAGTCATCGCCCCTGGCTGCCTGGATATGGCTAATTTCTGGGCTCGCGAAACTGTGCCACAGAAATATAATGATCGGCTTTTCTATCAGTGGAACCCTAACGTGACATTAATGCGAACTACGCCGGAGGAAAACGCCGAGTTAGGCCGGATATTGGCCGAAAAAGCCAATGCCTCCCTGGGTCCCGTGGCCTTCTTTTTGCCATTACAAGGCGTATCCATGCTCGATGCGCCGGGGAAAGAATTCTGGTGGCCGGAAGCCAATCAGGCTCTATTCGAGGCGATCAAAAAACATACCCGGCCGGATATCCCGGTCTATGAGCTGGATAATAACATAAACGACGAGGCCTTTGCCGAATCTGTAACCAATAAGTTATTGGAATTTTTGAAACAGAGATAATTTGAGCCGATACCGGGTCTGGCATATTAAAATGCCATAGAAACCGGGTATTTCAGCTCCAAAAAGAGGATTTGAGTTATGCCATTTATTGCCCGAGACGAAGCACTACGTCGCTTGCGAAATAATATAACCGAAGGCAGACCCGTCATCGGTGCCGGGGCTGGCACCGGGATCTCGGCCAAATTTGCCGAGCGTGGCGGCGTTGACTTGATCATCATCTACAATTCAGGACGATATCGGATGGCTGGGCGAGGTAGCTTGGCTGGCTTGTTGTCTTACGGAGATGCGAATGCCATCGTGGTGGAGATGGCTGGGGAAGTGTTGCCAGTCGTCAAAGACACCATGGTTTTAGCCGGCGTAAACGGCACGGATCCCTTTCGTTTAATGCCTGTGTTCCTTCGGCAATTGAAAGAAATGGGTTTCGACGGCGTCCAAAATTTCCCCACCGTCGGCCTCTTTGATGGCCTGATGCGCACCAACCTGGAAGAGACCGGCATGAGTTACGATCTCGAGGTTGAAATGGTTCGTGAAGCTCATAAACTGGACATGCTCTCCTGCCCTTATGTCTTCACGCCAGATGAGGCTAGAAAGATGGCTGAAGCCGGGGCAGATGTGCTGGTGCCACACATGGGGCTGACGACTAAGGGTGCCATAGGTGCCGAAACGGCTTTGACCCTGGAAGAATCGGCCAAGCGCGTCCAGGCCATGCATGATGCAGCCAAAGAAGTTAATCCGGAGGTCATCGTGCTCTGCCATGGCGGACCTATCGCCGAACCGGAAGATGTCCAATTCATCTTAGACAATACCGATGGCATCAGTGGTTTTTTTGGCGCTTCCAGCATCGAACGTCTGGCCACCGAACCGGCCATTGAGAACCAGGCCCGCTTATTTAAATCATTGAGGCTATAAGACCGGCATCACTTAAGGAGGGATGGAAATGCAAAAAGTTGGTTCTGGTTACATTACTTACGGTGAGGACGTGGATTCCCTGGTCTTTGACTGGGGCACCGTCAAGATCCTGAGTGAGCCACAGGTTACCGAAGCGGAGCGGTTTAGCTTTGGAATGGTGGTTCTTGAACCGGGCAAAGGGCACGAGCGGCACAATCATCCGGGCTCAGAAGAGATCATTTTCGTCATGTCTGGCGAGGGCGAACAGATGGTGGACGACCAACCGCCGGTCAAAGTGCGGCCGGGGGCATCTATCTACATCCCGGCCGATATTTACCATTCGACACTAAATACCGGCTGGGAACCGATGCGGTTGCTCGTCGTTTATGCGCCGGCCGGTCCGGAACGCATCCTACGTGATATCCCTGGCTGCAAAGTGATCTCGCCAGCATGACATCTGTTACGCATTACTTTTTCACTTTATGTTAATTGTTTAGGAGGACAAAATGTCTAGACCAGTTACATTATTTACAGGCCAATGGGCTGACCTGTCTCTGGAAACCCTGGCCGAAAAGGCCAGTCAGTGGGGCTTTGACGGCCTTGAGCTTGCCTGCTGGGGTGATCATTTCGAGGTTGATAAGGCACTCTCGGAAGACAGCTATGTACAAAGCCGTTGGGATATTCTCAATAAATATAATCTAAAATGTTTTGCCATTAGCACCCATTTGGTTGGGCAATGCGTTTGTGATGATCCCATCGATCACCGTCACAAAGGTGTTCTGCCCGGCTACGTCTGGGGAGATGGAGATCCTGAAGGTGTGCGTCAGCGGGCGGCCCAAGAGGTCATGAACACGGGCCGGGCGGCTCGGCTGTTTGGCGTGGATGTCGTGAACGGATTCACCGGTAGCAGCGTTTGGTCAAAACTATACTTCTTCCCGCCGACATCTCAAGAGGACATTGATGTGGGCTATGAAGATTTTGCCAAACGATGGTTACCAATTATGGCAGTCTTTGCCGAAAACGACGTTAAATTCGGGCTCGAAGTGCATCCAACAGAGATCGCTTACGATATCATCACTGCACAGAGGGCTTTGGACGCTCTGGATGGCCATCCTAACTTTGGCTTTAACTTCGATCCCAGCCACTTCATCCACCAATTCGTCGATCCAGTGCTGTTTATTGATGAGTTTGCCGATCGCATCTTCCACGTCCATGTAAAGGATTCCCGTGTCCAGTTAAACGGGCGCAATAGCATCCTTTCTTCGCATCTTGACTTTGGCGATCCTCGTCGGGGATGGGATTTCGTGTCCCCAGGCCGGGGAGACGTAGAGTGGGATCCCATCATTCGCGCTTTAAATCGGATCGGCTACCAAGGTCCACTATCTATTGAGTGGGAAGACTCAGGCATGGACCGGGAGTGGGGTGCACCGGAGGCGCTGGATATGGTACGCAGCCAGGACTTTGCCCCTTCCGAGGTGGCCTTTGACGCTGCATTTTCATCTGAGTGATTAAGGAGAAATTCGATGAGCGAGAAATCCGGATTCACGACCATGGCTGGGGAGGCTGTTGAAGGCGAAGCCCCAGAAGTTGGTGTCGGTATGCTGGGCTATGCCTTTATGGGCAAAGCTCACTCCAACGCCTTTAAAACAATTCCCTACATGATGTATCCACCACCGGCCGTTCCTATACTGGTGTCGGTCAGTGGTCGAGACGAGAAGGGGGTTGCTGCAGCGGCCAAACGCTTTGGCTACCAAAAGTACACGACCGACTGGCGCGAACAGGTGAATGATCCCGACATTCAACTCTTCGACAATGGTGGCCCGAATGATTCCCATGCTGAACCATGCATCGCCGCCGCTGAAGCTGGCAAACATGTCCTGTGCGAGAAACCGCTGGCCCGTACAGCTGAGGAGTCTAAGTTAATGTTGGACGCCGTGGAGAAGGCCGGGGTGAAGCACATGGTGGCTTTTAATTACCGCTTCGTACCGGCTGTGCGGCAGATCCGCAATCTCATCGATAGCGGCGCTTTGGGCCAAATCTATCATTGGCGGGCGGTCTATCTTCAAGAGTGGATCATGCCCCATTATAATGAGAAGAAGATCTGGCGCCTGGATAAAGAAGTGGCCGGTAGCGGTGCAATAGGCGACCTGGGTGCCCACATCATCGATCTGGCCCATTACCTGGTCGGCGACGTCAAAAGCATCAGCGCATACACCAAGACCTTCATTGAGGAGCGCGAACTACCCGATGGTTCTGGTATGGGCAAGGTGGATGTAGACGATGCCTTCGTCGCCGCGCTTGAATTTCAAAATGGTGCCCTTGGCACCTTGGAAGCTACTCGTTTTGCTGGCGGTCGTAAAAATTACAATTGTTTTGAGATCAATGCCGAGAAGGGCAGCATCCGCTTCAACCTGGAACGCATGAACGAGCTGGAAGTGTATTGGGTGGGTGAAAAACCAAAGGAGACAGAAGGCTTCCATGAGGTGTTGATCACTGAGGGTCACCATCCTTGGTGGGAATACTGGTGGCCTCATGGCCATATCATCGGTTGGGAACATACCTTCATCCACGAGATCACTCACCTGCTGGACAGCATTGTGAATGACCGGGAGGTTGGCCCGCATGGGGCGACCTTTGTCGACGGCTATAAAGCGGCGGTGATCTGCGATGCCATCGTAGAATCGGCCGAAACCCGACGGCAAATTGACATAAAGTACTAGCTGGTTTTATCGTTGCCAGGCACTAACGAGCCCATTGTCAGATGGCTGGTGCCTGGCAATTCATGATTGTTGGCAAAATTGAGAGGAAGGTTTGTATGGCAGAAACAGAGAAGAAACCAGGTGGAGGCGTTCCCAAGGGGTTGCCGATATCGGCCGTGATTTTGCTTATTTTGGGTCTCATCGCCTGGCAAATCATGCCCAATATCGTTACTCAAGAACAAATGGCGCGCAATGTCATATTGGCGGCAATCCCATTTATTCTGATATTTGCCTCTATCATCATCGCTTTTATGAGCCTGGTTTGGTTTACTGCCAGCAAACTCAGCGACAATATCTCAGAAAAAACATACCGGCCCATCGAGTACATTCTCATTGGCGGGATCGTTTTAGGCATCTTGCTCATGTTCCAACCATGGGTCTTTGAACTGTTTCGGGTCGGGTTCTTCCTCTTACTCGTCTCCACGATATTCTACATTCTCTGGAGTCATGTTCGTCCAAAAGGGGCTGATCAATCTGAGGAACTCAGCGGAGTCTCGGCCGGCGATATCGGGAAAAGCTCTGGAGACTAAGATGGTTATTCTTTTCAAAACTCGTTTATAACTTTATTTATTCGTTCGCTCTTTTTAGAGGCGTTGGAGGGAAGTGGGAGGTAAAAGAGGCAGAGCAGATAAATGAGCCCGATCTCTAGGGTTGATTGGCTCGGGCTCTGCCTCTAACTCCTTTCTTGACGGAAATGTTATTACTTGGATTAGATATATCGACCACTGGCGCCAAGGCTTTGTTGATGGATGAAGCCGGTCAAGTGGTTAGTAGTGCCACATCACCACTGACCTTGTCTACGCCCCGGCCGCTCTGGTCTGAGCAAACACCTGGAGATTGGTGGGCCGGGATCAGCAAAAGCATCCGGTTGGCACTGACGAAGGTGGGGTTGCCGAGCTCGGAGATTGCCGCGATCGGGTTGACAGGCCAGATGCATGGTTTGGTGTTGTTGGATGAGAATGGAGAAGTCCTCCGGCCGGCAATATTGTGGAATGACCAGCGAACGGGAAGGCAGTGCGATGAAATCAGAGCCCGCTTGGGAAAGGATCGACTGATTCGAATCACGGGCAACGATGCCTTAACCGGTTTTACGGCTCCCAAGATATTATGGGTCCAGCAAAATGAGCCAGAAATATGGGCCAAGACGCGTCACATTTTACTGCCCAAGGACTTCATTCGTTATAAGTTGACAGGCGAATTCGCTATTGACAAGGCTGGTGGCGCAGGCACGATCCTATTCGACCTGAAAACCCGAACCTGGTCTGAGGAAGTGACTACGGCCTTGGAGATCCCCCCATCACTGTTGCCTGCCACATTTGAGGGTCCGGAGATTACAGGCTGGATCAGCCAGGTGGCGGCATCCGAAACCGGGCTAACAGCCGGGACACCCGTCGTCGGTGGGGGTGGGGATCAGGCTGCCCAGGCCGTTGGCGTTGGAGCAGTTCAGCCAGGTATTATTGCCCTGACCCTCGGCACATCAGGGGTTGTATTCGCGGCCACAGAAGAACCCCTGATCGAACCTGAAGGCCGTTTACATGCCTTTTGTCATGCCGTCCCTGATCGTTGGCATTTCATGGGCGTCATGCTTAGTGCCGCGGGAAGTCTCCAATGGTATCGAGACACATTTTTCCCCGATGCGGATTTTGATGAGCTAGTTTCGGAAGCAGAATCAGCACCATTGGGTTGTGAGGGACTGCTCTTCCTGCCATATCTTACTGGCGAGCGGACACCTCATCCCGATCCGCTGGCTCGGGGCGCCTTTGTTGGGCTCACCATTCGGCATAACCGGGACCATGTCACCCGGGCCGTACTGGAAGGGGTGTCATTTGGCATTAAGGATAGCTTCGAGCTGATTCGGGCATCGGGTTTGGCTGCTATCGAACAAGTTCGCATATCTGGCGGTGGAGCCAGAAGTGCAACGTGGCGCCAGATCATGGCCAATGTCCTGGGAGCAGAGCTGGTGACGGTGAACACGACTGAAGGGGCGGCCTTTGGAGCAGCACTCTTAGCTGGTGTGGGTGCTGGATTATATGCCACTGTTCCTGAAGCCTGTCAGGCCACCATTCAGGTTACCGGCCGTACAACACCAGAACAAAGGGCAATGGCTGAGTATGAAAGATTCTACGCCCGGTATCGGGCCCTCTATCCAGCTTTGGCGTCTGAGTTCAAAGCGATGGCGACATTGGTAGGCTAGCAGCGATTTGATGATGCAAGACAAGACCATCCTCTGTCTGGGTATTGCCGTTGCCGATTTGATTGGTGGTCCGCTTCACCAGATGCCAAAACCCGGAAGATTGGTCTTGGTCGATAAGATGGGCTTATTTCCTGGAGGCGGTGCCGTCAATACTTCGACAGCCCTGGCCCGTCTTGGCTTGCCCACAGCACTGACCTGCAAGGTGGGCAACGATTCGTTGGGTGATTTCTTGGTGCAAACGGTTGCCGGGCAAAAAGTAGATGTCAGTCATGTCAAGCGGGATCAAAAAACTGGGACATCGGCCACTATGGCTATGGTCGATCCGGATGGGGAGCGGCGATTCGTTCATTACATTGGTGCAAACGCCAGTTTGACCCGTGAGGATATTTGCCTGGAATTGATCGAAGGATCGGCCATCCTGCATATAGCCTATTGTTTTGTGATGCCCGGCCTGGATGGCCAGCCGATGGCCGATTTGCTGCGATACGCCCAAGAAGTTGGGGTTACTACCTCCCTCGATTGCGCTTGGGATGCACAGGGTCGCTGGCTGGAGTTGATCGCGCCTTGCCTGCCTTTTGCCGATTACATGGTGCCCAATCTTGCTGAGGCTCGGGCGATTACGGGTTTAGATGATCCAGCCGACATGGCCCGATTTTTGCTCGACCAGGGCGTGGGAATAGTGGCCGTTAAGATGGGACCGGCCGGCTGCCTGGTTATGACGGGTGATCGAGTGCCGCATTATTTTTCTGCCTACCAGGTTGATGTAGTCGACGCTACCGGTGCCGGGGATGCCTTTGCGGCCGGCTTCATTGCCGGCGTCTACCTTGACTGGCCACTTGACCAAACTTCCAGGCTGGCCAACGCCGTCGGGGCTCTTTGCGTCACCGGTATGGGCGCCCTCGGCGGCGTCACCTCCCTTTCTGAAACCATGATTTTTATGGATAAAACATCTACTTTTAGACAGGATTAACAGGATTTACAAGATATATTTTTTCAAATGGAAGACGAAGAGCTAACCAAAAAAGTTATCGGATGTGCATTCAAAGTTCATAATTCGCTGGGGTCAGGGTTTCTTGAGAAAGTGTATGAAAATGCGCTTCGAATAGAGTTATCTGGAGCTGGTCTCAGAGTGGAACAACAAAGACCAATCCAAGTCTATTATCAAGGTGAAGTAATCGGAGATTTTGTTTCCGATTTACTTGTTGAGAAAAGATTAGTTGTTGAATTGAAGGCAATTGAGAAATTGACCAAATTGCACGAAGCTCAATTGGTAAATTATCTGACTGCAACTGGTTTAGACATAGGTTTGCTCATCGACTTCGGTAAGTCAGTCCAGATCAAGCGGAAATATAAAAACTTCAAACCAAAAGTGAATCAGAAGATAGCTGATCAAATTCAATCATAAGAACCAATAATCAATCATGTTAATCCTGTTTATCCTGTCTGAAAAGGAATAAAAGATGATAAAAAGAAGTGAAGTGAGAGAGGCGCAGGCTAAAGCGGCCGAGATGTTGGCTGATGTCGGCATCGAGCTGACGGCCGAAGAGCGCGAGAATATCGAGGTTGCCGAACTTGGCCTCGGCGAGTTAGAACGTACCGGTCTGGAGCTGGTGGTATACGTAAATACGGATCGTTATTGTGCCAAAGAGCTGGTGCTATTTCCTGGCCAGACCTGTCCGGAACACCGCCATCCACCTGTTTTTGGAGAACCAGGCAAGATGGAGACATTTCGCTGCCGTTGGGGCAAGGTATGGTTGTATGTCGATGGCGAACCTACGCCCGATATTCAAGCCCAGGTACCCGAAGGAAGCGAGGAGTATTACACGGTTTTCCGTGAAATAGAACTCAACCCTGGCCAGCAATATACCATTCCACCAGATACGCTACATTGGTTCCAGGCGGCCGACGAAGGAGCGATCGTATCGGAATTTTCCAGCACCAGCCGGGATGAATTCGATATATTCACCGATCCGAGGATCAAACGAATTCCAAAGATCGAAGAGGACGAATAGGAACATTTTTCACGGCACCAGGATATTTTAAGTATGCAACTCTATGGACGAGAGTGGACCCGGCGCGAGTTAGAGGCTCGCATCGGCCGGATTGAGCAAGTGGGTGGCTTAAGGCGCCTGCAATGGTCAGAAGGAGTTGAAGCCGGAAACGATCAGATTCAGGTGCGGACCGGTGCTGGTTTAACGTATTATGCCAGCCCTTCCCGGGCATTAGATATCTCCCTGGCCGAATTCGGTGGTGTGCCCCTGACCTGGCAAGCGGCTAGCGGTGATGCACACCCAGCCTATTACGATGCCAGCGGTATCGAGTGGCTGCGTACGGCCGTTGGCGGACTGTTGATGACCTGTGGGCTCAGCTTTGTGGGTGCTCCAGAAGAGGATGAGGGCCAATCATTTGGCCTGCACGGTCGGGCGCACCACATTCCAGCCCGGCATGTATCGGTTATGGGCCAATGGCAAGGCGACGAGTACGAAATGCGCATCTCCGGCCTGGTTGAAGAAACCATGATCTTTGGTCCAAATTTGAAACTAAATCGTACGATTCGAAGCAAGATCGGGCAAAATCGAATCGAATTGACTGACCTGGTCGAGAATGCTGGTTTTGAGACGACCCCACATATGATCCTCTATCATTTCAACTTTGGTTTTCCCCTCTTAGATGGGGAAACAACCATTGATTTTCCGTCAAAAAAGGTAATCGCTCGTGATAATGGGATACCAATAGCTGGATATGATCGTTGGGATCTACCAGAGGCGGGGTATCAGGAGCGAGTCTATTACCACCAGGAATTCGACTCAGATGAAGCCCAGGTGGTCATTCATAACCCAAGATTTCCCCAAGCGGTTGGGCTGGAGACAACTCCATTATCAGTAAGCCTGAATTGGTCGGTTGGCCAATTGCCGATGTTGGTCCAATGGAAGATGCCGGGTGCTGGCGTTCACGTGTTGGGAATCGAACCGGCCAATTGTTACGTAGAAGGGCGAGCGGCCGAAAGAGCAAGAGGGACGTTAATGATGCTCGAGCCTGGAGAATCGCGAACCTACGAATTGGCGATTGAGGTAACGGCCGATGCGTGATTTGGGAACCGTTCAGCCTTCGCGCATCATCAATGCCGTAGCCCCAATCCGAATTTGTGATAACGGTGGTTGGACCGACACCTGGTTTGCCGAATATGGCCGGATCTTCAATATCGGGGTTTATCCCTATGCAGAGGTACAGATCGAGGTCTTTCCGATGGGGGTCTTACCCGAACGTGTTGTCATCTATGCCGAGAACTTTGGCGAGCGTTATGCCATAAATCAAGAGCAGGCGGGTTGGGACCGGCATCCCTTGCTTGAAGCGGCCATCGCCATCATGCGCGCACCGAAAGACCTGGCTTTCCAGGTGACAATCTTTTCCGAAGCGCCCAGCGGGGCTTCCACCGGCACTTCGGCCGCCGTAACCGTAGCCCTCATTGGGGCAATGGACATGTTAACACCCGGCCGGCTCACACCCCACGAAGTCGCCTATAAAGCTCAATCGGTAGAAGTCGATCTACTGGGCCAGCAATGTGGCATTCAAGATCAGCTTTGTTCGGCATATGGTGGTATTAACTTCATCGATATGTTTGATTACCCCTACTCCTCGGTATCACAAATACAGGTATCGAATTCGATCTGGTGGGAGCTTGAGCGGCGTCTGGTACTGATATATCTGGGTCGATCTCATAGCTCTTCTGAAGTTCATGAAAAAGTCATCAAAGAGTTGGAAGATGCGGGTCCCGATTGTCAACCACTGAACGATTTAAGAGCGACCGCTATCCCATCACGAGACGCCCTTTACGCTGGAAATTTTATTGCTCTGGGTCAGGCTATGAAAGATAACACCGAGGCCCAGCGTCGTCTAAACCCTTTCTTAGTCAGTGCCGACGCTTCTCGGGTAATTGAGATCGCCAAAGCCCACAACGCCCTTGGTTGGAAAGTAAATGGCGCTGGTGGAGAGGGTGGGTCGGTGACCCTCCTCTGTGGTGAGCGTTCGTCGGTCAAACGAGCCATGATTCGAGAGATTGAAGAGGAGAATCCACTATATCAGAATATTCCGGTCTATCTGAGCCGGTATGGATTGCGTATTTGGGAACGAGTATTTGAAGACATGAGGCGTGAAACGTAATTCTGGAGAAACAAACCATGGAAAAATTTGGTTATCGTTTTTCATTTGGCCCTTGGAACATTCACGAGGGAGCGGACCCTTTTGGTCCTCCAATCCGGCCAGCCGTCAAATTTGACGATAAATTGTCTGTCTATAACGAACTTGGATTTGACGCCGTACAATTCCACGACGACGATGCGGTGCCAGAGTTAGAGGATCTATCGCCGGCCGAAATTCGAGCCGAAGCACGAGCAATGGGTCGAAAACTGGAAGATAATGGCCTGGTGGCTGAGTTTGTTGCCCCGCGCTTATGGGAGCACCCATTGACGGTTGACGGTGCTTTTACGGCTAACGATCCGAAAGTTCGAGCCTATGCCATCGAGCGGGCCAAAAAGACGGCTGATATCGGGCATGAAATGGGTACCAACCTGATGGTGCTCTGGTTGGCCCGTGAAGGCACCTATATGCGTGAGGCGAAAGACGCCGTCAAAGCGACCCACTGGCTTTTGGAAGCGATAAATGCTTTGCTCGAGCACAACCCCGAATTACGTATCGCCATCGAACCCAAGCCTAACGAGCCTATGGATCTGGCTTATATTCCAACCATGGGCCATGGCTTGGCCTTGGGCATGCAAAGTAACCATCCAGAAAGGATCGGTGTTCTGATGGAATCAGCTCATGCCATACTGGCCGGGCTCGATCCGGCCGACGAGATTAGTTTCGCCATGGCTTTCAATAAATTATGGAGTGTTCACCTGAACGATCAAAATGGGCTTAAATTCGACCAGGATCGCTCTTTTGGTTCGGTTGATTTGAGGCGGGCTTTCAATCAGGTCAGGGTTCTGGATGAGAACCGCTATTGGCAGATCGGCATGGTTGGTTTGGACGTAAAGGCAGTTCGAACCCAGCCAGCCGGCATCGCTACCAAACATTTACGAAATAGCCTGCACACATTCTTACGCCTGGTCGAAGTCGTCCGAAGCCTGGATCGCCAGACGATGGATGAATTGATAGCTGCCCATGATTATGAAGAATTGGACTGGTTCATTCTGAATAACCTGATGGGCAATTAAGCATGCCTATTCACTAAGAGTGATTTACCTGGTCGCTAACCATTGGAGGTCAAAATGACCCGCATCGTCGACTTATCTGTATCCATAGGAGAGGATACCCTCAGCCCACCTTCAGTGGGCATACAGTTAGAGTTGACAAGTTACCATCGAGGTCCAGGTTTCTGGCAAGCCAGCAAAATTGAGATGCTGTTGCACACTGGATCACACGTGGATTTCACCAAGCATGTACAAGAAGATGGCGAAACAGCCGCCGATGTCTCCTTGGAAAGAGTCTTTGGCGATGCACTGGTGGTGGACCTGAGCTTTGCCGGAGCGAACCATGAAATCTCGGTAGCCGATCTTGAGGACCATGCCCCAGAGATCCTACCTGGTGATATCGTCCTGGTGCGTACGGATTGGACTGAAAAGCATTGGGGCAATTTCCCAACTTACTACATGGAATCGCCTTATTGTGCACCAGAGGCGGCTCAATGGCTGATCGAACGGGGGGCAAAAGCAATTGGCTTTGACTGTTTTAGTGAATATTGTGCTCGATTGCCTGATTTCACCTCTGAAGATTTCATTATTCACAAGATCATCCTCAAAAATGGCTCGATTTTGATGCAGCAGTTGACAAATTTCTCCCAATTACCAGTCGGCAGACGCTTTCCATTTTTTGCTCCGTTTATCAAGATTCGCGGCGCCGAAGGGTCGCCGGCCCGTTTTTTTGCCTTAATTGATTGAAAAGGACGCTAGATCGGATTTCTATTGGATTAGATAAAGAGTGCGATGACGATGGACTGACGGCCTTTCGTTGGTTGCCGTCAAAAAAGGAGGTATAGATGTGTCCATAACAAACTATTTCCAACCCCAATCACTAGACGAGGCGCTAATCTTTTTGGATGAACACAAGGATGCTTTGTTAGTGATGGGTGGTGGAACGGTAACGATGCCCCTTATCAACGAAGGAGTTTCGGCGCCGGAAAAGGTGATGGGGCTAAAGAATGCTGGTTTAAATTACATCCATCAGCAGAATGGCCGGGTGGTTATTGGCGCCACGACCACACTCAGCCAGGTACTGGTAGAAGCGCCACTTCCAATGCTGGGCGAGGCAGCTCGTAATACGGCCGCTTGGACCATCCGCAATATGGCGACAGTGGGTGGTAATTTCTTCGTACCACCACCTGCAGGCGACTTTGCCACGGCGCTGCTGGCCCTTGATGCCGAATTAAAGCTGGTAAGACAGGGCCAGGAGCGGTTCGTGCCCGTTTCCGAGTTCTTTACGGGATTCATGGCCAACGTGCTACAACCGGGTGAGTTACTGGCCGAGATCCACGTGCCGATACCCCAAGGCCAAACGGCCTTTATCAAATTCGGTCGTAAAGTGGCCAATACGCCGGCCGTGGTGACCGTCGCTGCCCATGTTCAATTTGATGGCGCGCTTGTCCAAGCCGCTCGCATTGCCATGAACGCGGTTGGCCCGCATCCAGTTCGCGCCAGAAAAGCCGAGGAGATCTTGCTTGGTTCGCCTTTAAGTGACGAGGCTATCAATACTGCGGCCTCTACTGCCGCCGAGGAATGTGAACCGTTTACCGACGCGGTCGCCAGCGAATGGTATCGGCGCAAAATGGTCAAAGTTTACGTGAGCCGGGTGCTGAAGAATATAGCCGGTAAGGAGGGTTAAACATGGCGGCCAAAATCGTAACTTTTAACCTAAACGGCCGGGAAATCGATGTCCTGGTGAAGCCATTAACCACCATGCAGACTTTGCTGCGCGAGCAGCTTGAGTATTTTGCCACCAAGAGCGGTTGCCGCCAGGGTGGGTGTGGTAGTTGCACCATATTGGTCGATGGCGAGCCCATGGCCTCTTGCTTATTGCCTGTCGAAGATGTCGCCGGAAAAGAAGTGACAACGCTGGAGGGCATCACCCCAGATTTGGGGTTGCATCCCATTCAGGAGGCTTTTTTTGATAACTATGCCATGCAGTGTGGATATTGTACACCAGGCATCATCATGGTCTCCAAAGCGCTGCTCGATCGGAATCCTCATCCAAACCGGCGAGAGATCGTCGAGGCATTAGCCGGAAATGTCTGCCGGTGTACCGGCTATGAGCCCATTATTCGAGCGGTTCAGGATGCGGCGGCAAGAATGAACGGCCAACAAGGAGGTGCATGATGACCCAAGGTAAACTCAACGCTGTTGGTCAATCGATCAAACGCCGGGATGGGCTGGGACACGTAACCGGCAAGACTGTCTATGTGGATGATGTGAAATTTCGGGACATGCTCCATTTGAAAATGGTGCGCAGCCCTGTGCCCCACGCCCGGATCAAAGGCATCGACTTCTCTGAGGCGGAAAAAGTACCGGGCTTCGTGCGTGCATTGACTCATGAAGATGTGCCCAAGAATACCTACACCATCCTATGTCTCATCGGTGTTGGACCAGATGAAGAGCCGGTGCTGGCCGAAGATGAAGTTCGTTATAAGGGCGAGCAGATAGCAGCCATCATCGCCGAGACAGAAGAGGCGGCAATGGAGGCAGTGGGCAAGGTTAAGCTAGACCTTGAAGAGCTTCCGGCCGTCTTTGACGTGGAAGAGGCCCTGAAACCCGGTGCACCAATATTGAAGCATTGGGGTACCAACTACTTCGTCTATGAAGGCCATCATTGTCGACGGGTTCGTTATGGAGATGTTGAAAAGGGATTTGCTGAGGCCGACTTTATCGTCGAGGAGCGATACCAGACGAGCCCCATCGAACACGCGCCAACTGAAACGACCGGCTGCGTGGTCAAGCCAGAGGCCGACGGTCGATACACGGTATATACCAACACCCAGGCCTTATTCTTCACCCTGGATAACGCGGCCTTGATCCTGGAAGTCCCCTTCAACAAACTGCATCTGGTCGGGGGCACAGTTGGCGGTGGATTTGGCGGAAAAGTAGACGTTATCGTCGAACCGATTACCATCCTGGCCGCCATGAAAACTGGCCGGCCGGTGCGTTATGTGTTCATGCGCGATGAGGAGATGAGGGTTTCATCTACTCGGGGTGCCTGGCGGATGTATTATAAGGACGGAGTCATGAAAGACGGCCGGATCGTTGCCCGGCAAGTGACCACCTATGCCGATGCCGGTGCCTATAACCGCCATACGCCCTATGCGGTTACCAAGCACGCGGCCAACGCAGCTGGCCCCTATAACATCCCCAACGTTTCCATCGACGCCCACTGCGTTTATACCAACCGCCAACCAGGCAGTGCCATGCGTGGTTTTGCCGTGACGCCGGCATCCTTTGCCTTGGAAGTGCAGATGGACAAGATCGCCGAAACCATAGGTATGGATCCCTGGGAAATCCGGTTTATCAACGCTTATCGCAACGGTGATATGAAACCGCACCGCAAAGTTGTCGAAGATGCGACCTTGATCGAGACGATGCAGGCGGCGGCCGAGATGGTAGGCACCGAACTTCCCGAAAGGCTAAAAGCCATGCATTCAAATGACCGTGAAGGAGGCAACCATGGCTAAGTTAAGAGGCACTGGAATGGCTGCTGTGAATTACCCGACAGGCATGAACCTGGGTGGTGATCCCAGCCAGGCTTTGATCCATGCCACGACCACCGGCACCTTTGTCATTAGTCTATCCAGCACAGACCTGGGCCAGGGATTGAAAACCGTGATTGCCCAGATCGGTGCCGATGCTTTGGGCGTGCCAGTGGAAAACGTCATGATCGACACGGCCGACACAGATACCGGCCCTCATTGCATGGGTACTTTTGCCAGTCGGGCCACGCATCGGGTAGGTAACGCCGTCGTCATGGCTGCTCAAGAAGCCCGGAAAGTATTATTGGAAGTGGCGGCCGACGAGTTGGAAGTGAGCCCGGAAGATCTGGAAACAGATGGGCAGGGCAATATCCTGGTAAAAGGCGCTCCGAGCCGCAGCATTGGTCTCGTCGATACGGCTCTGGCGGCTCATTTCAAGTACGCCAAAACCATTTCCGGTCGAGGTATGTTCATGAAGCCAAAGAGTGACGTTGATCCGGAAACCGGGGCTATGGATCCCGATAGCACCGAAGCACACGCCTGCACGGTAGCCGAGGTAGAGGTTGATACCGAGACGGGTGAAGTTAAGGTTTTGAGCATCAAGAGCGCTTATGAAATCGGCCGCCAGGTTAACCCGGCCCTGGTCAAGGGCCAGATCGAGGGCGGATCGGTCATGGGTATGTCCCATGCCCTGCTGGAGACAACCGCCCCATACTATCCGGCCATCGATCACAGCCCGGGTGGTTTTAGCGACTATCTCATCCCCGGATCGGCCGATATTCCTGAAATTGAAAGCGTCGTGTTAGAGTACCCTTCTTCTACTGGTCCGTTTGGCGTTAAGGGGATTGGAGAGATGACGGCCAATTCGCCTATTCCGGCCATTGTCAATGCCATCAACAATGCCATTGGCGTGCGCATCACCGAACTCCCGGTCACACCAGAGAAGATATTACGGGCGCTAGAAATGAAGGACAAAGAATAAATGACCTAATGGATCGTTTCCAAATTAATTCTAGGACGTTTAAGGCTCTAGGTGGACGAGAGTCCGCCGGATTTTCATCCGGTTAGAGTATTTACTTAGGAAACAAAATATCAATAACTGCAGGGTTTTTTGGAGAAGATAATGCTGAAAGTTATATCATTGCTGAAACGCAGAGAAGATATGAGCCTTGAAGAATTTCGCCAATGGGCACTGGAAGAGCATCCTCCATTAGGTAAAAAGTTACCCGGTCTCCGCCATTATCGAATGAGCGTTGTCTTGGAGGATGATCCTGACTTACCCTGTCACGCAGTGTCTGAGTTCTGGTTTGACGACAACGATGCACGAATTGCCGCCTTTGCCACTCCAGAAGGGAAAGCCGCTGCTGCTGATGCGGCTGACCATTGCTCTTCGCGCATACATCTACTAACTGAAGAGAGCGTGATTGTATCTTAGCCCACTAATGATTGGATAATCTGCGTCGTAACTTGCCGGAAAAGTCCAAAGAAGGAAGGCTCAATAAATGAGAGTAGGCATCCAAAACGAAATGATCCGCAGCGAGTTGGAAGAGGTTGTCGGGCGGGATTTTATCTCTGTCGATAAAACAGACCAGCTCGTCTACTCAACCGACTGGTCGTGGATGCCCCAAATGTGGCTTGATCGAGGTCAGGAACTCAGAACTCCTGATTACATCGTCCACCCGGGCACCATCGAAGAGATCTCTGACATCATGGAGATCGCCAATAAATACCTCATTCCGGTTATCCCCTTTGGCGGTGGATCCGGTACACAAGGGGGTGCACTGCCAGTTTATGGTGGCATCATGGTCGATCTCAAGCGCCTGGATAAGATCATCGAAATTGATGAGAAGTCCCTCACCGTGACGGCCGAATCAGGCATTATCCTGTCTCAATTGGAGTGGGTCCTCAACGAAAAAGGTTTGACGCTGCCCCATTACCCGGCTTCGGCTAACTGTGCCACATTGGGCGGTTGCCTAGCCCCTCGGGGAACCGGAACAATCAGCACCAAATATGGTAAGGCCGAGGATATGGTACTAAATATGGAAGTTGTGTTGCCGACCGGCGAGGTTATCCAAACTCCCATAGTGCCACAGCATGCTTCTGGTCCTGATTTCTTTCGCCTATTTCTTGGCGCCGAGGGAACCTTTGGCATCATCACCAAGGCGACCATGCAACTTGACTACATTCCGGAGACGCGACTGTTGCGGGCGGTATTGTTTGACGATCTAGGCAAGGCGCTGGAAGCCGGCCGGCAAATCATGACCAAACGCCTTACTCCCTTTGTCATTCGTCTATATGACCCGAATTCCACTCGTTCCCGGGTGCGTAAGATCCTGGGTTATGAGCTGGATGGGGCATATATGGTGCTGGGATTTGACGGCGATCCGGACATTGCCGCTTTACAGGAAATAAAGGCTATGGAGATCTGCACCGAACTTACCGCCACGGATCTTGGTCGTGAACCCGGCGAAAAGTGGTGGGAGCACCGGTATGATTTCTATTATCCGCCCCAGAACCTTAAGTTACCCTGGATGTATGGGACCACAGAGACCGTTACCACCTATGACAAGATCGAGAACCTATACTGGTCCGAGAAACGGGCGGTTGAAGAAGGCTTTGCCGATTGGGGTGTTCAGTTCATTGGCCACTTTTCCCATTGGTTCCATTGGGGTGTCATGCTCTATTGCCGCTTTATCATCGAGGATCCCCCACAAGATCCGCAGGTAGCTCTTCGCCTCCATAACAGGATCTGGAACACAGCCATGACGGCTGTGTTGGAAAACGGCGGCATGATCAACGAACATCATGGCGTGGGTCTGAAGTTGTCCCGCTATATGCGCCGCCAATATGGGGATTCCTGGCCATTCTTGCTGAGGTTAAAAAATACTATCGACCCAAATGGGATAATGAATCCAGGCAAAGTGGGCTTTGGTTCTTAAGGGTGGCTCCGGCAAATCGCAGCTGCCTATTTCGATCATCAAGTACTGAAGCCAAGGAAAGTTTACATGATAGAAAACGTTATAGAAACGACTGAAAACTGCCGTTATTGCCTGATGTGCCGCCATGTCTGTCCTGTAGGACATGTCACGAGAAAAGAGACTTTAACCCCTCATGGTTGGGGATTGACTATCGCTTCCTTAAGACGTGGTTTATTGGAGATCGATGAAAGCAGCGTCGACGTTATCTACAGTTGTGCCGATTGTGGCACTTGCCGGGCAAATTGTGTGACTGACCAGCCGTTACCCTCGGCCATTGCCGCCATGCGGGCTGAGATTGCCGGGCAAGGTCAAGCTCCCCTGGCGGTCGTGGATATTCATGAGAAATTACAGGCCTGGGGCAATCCTTACAGCAACGAGGTGCCAGAGGAGTCTGGAAAAGCGGCTGAGGTTGCCTTATTTGTAGGTGATGATGCTCATTTTTTAGATTCGAATAGTGTTGATGCAGTTAAGCGGCTGCTTTCGGCAGTGAACGTTAAACCGGTATTGGTTGGCGTGGGGCGAAACAATGGGTATCTGGCCAGCTCTTTGGGTTTTCCGGAAACGGCCGCTAAACTGGCTCGGGCGACCCTGGATGAGTTGCAGCGGAGCGGTGCAAAGAGTATGCTGGTATTAACGCCAGGAGATTATTATGTTTTCCACCAACTACATGACGAGCGCCTGGGTTTGTCTTGGCCTGAAGGCATCTCTTTGCTGGAGGTTATCCCGTTTCTGGCTGAACAGATGAATGCGGGCAACCTGACATTCAACCGGCTTTCCGACACGATGCCCTTTGCCTACGTCGATCCCACACATTCGGTTCGGGTGAGTACGCGGTACGACGCCCCCCGCCAATTGCTGGCGGCCGTCATGCCTATGCCAGCCCGGGAGTTATTCTGGCACCGGGAAAGGGCACATCCCTGCGGAAATGTCGCCCTCCAATATACCCAGCCACACATCGCCAATCACCTGACCTATTCGCGCCTGGGCGATGCCCTTGAATCTGGGGCACGATTGTTGATAACCGAGGATCCGGGTAGCGTTACCCACTTGCAGAAACATGCGGGTCGTTTTGGCCTACGCATCCAAGGCTTGTACAAATTGTTGGCCGATCAACTTGCTTAAATTTTGGTTTTTATTGTGTCAACTTTGTTAATCTTGTCTAACTTAGTAGGAGGTAAAAAATGCATCTATCAATGCACAATTGGATGAGGGCGGAGCCAATCGAAGTGACGGTGGCCAG